>Ga0209121_10003012_pt1 | contig 16580 bp, 18 predicted proteins | sample Cruoilmetagenom3_FD_187292 | JGI IMG/M metagenome (GOLD analysis project Ga0209121, IMG submission 187292) | Oil polluted marine microbial communities from Coal Oil Point, Santa Barbara, California, USA - Sample 3 (SPAdes) (version 2) | ecosystem: Environmental > Aquatic > Marine > Oil seeps ... | reverse complement strand
GAGAGTGTTGAAAAACACCTCCTCGTTTAGCATAGTGGGAAAGAAGTTGATGCGCAGTGTGTCTTCCTGCCTTGTGTCCCTACAATCGTTCAAATTCTAGCAGTCTGTGGGAGAAATTGTCGATTGCCAAAGGATCTATCCCACTTTTTCAACAGTCTCTGACGTCAACCATTGACTGAACTCTGCTAGAGCAGTAGAATAGAAATGGGAGATATCTCATCCTGGGAGCCCATATGACTTCAAGAATTAAGCAGGTAGTCAAGCGAACGGGCGCTATTGTTCCTTTCAAGCGCGAGCGCATCACTAACGCTATCTATCGGGCGGCGGTGGCGGTGGGTGGCCGCGACCGGTCGATCGCAAAAGGTCTGACTGCCCAGGTTATTGCTATTCTCGAAGAAAGCACGCCGCCAGGACATATCCCCTCCGTGGAGGAGATCCAAGATATCGTGGAGAAGGTGCTGATCGAGAACGGCCACGCGAAAGTCGCCAAGGCCTACATTTTGTATCGTTACGAACAGAGCCGCCGGCGGCGAATGAAGATCGCAAAGTCGGACCGTGACTCTGGGAACATCCCCTACCGCAAGATCTGGGAAGTCCTTTCTTGGGCCGTCGATCACGATGTCAACACGGTCGAACGCCTAAACATGCGAATCGCCCGGGGGGAGTTCCCGGAAATCGTGCAGGAATCCGACAGCGCTTATGAGGAGGACCTGGCGACGGCGGCAGAGATGATCAAGGAACGTGGGGACGATCTAAGGATGGTTATCATCGCCGGGCCTTCCTGCTCCGGCAAGACCACCACAACGGCGAAGCTCAGTGACCAGTTACGGAGGATAGGCTTCAGCCTCATCGCTCTCAACATCGACAACTACTTCTTCGACCTGGAACTCCATCCCAAGGACGAGTTCGGCGATTACGACTTCGAGACGCCGCAGGCCCTGGACTTGGAACTCATCAATGACCACTTGGTGCGCTTGATCGCTGGGGAGGAGGTGTTGCTTCCCCGTTACGACTTCAAAACGGGTAAGCGATACGATAACGCAGCCCCGATGCAGGTCGGGCCGAAGGAAATCATCCTTATCGACAGCCTGCACGGTCTTTTCCCCGACATGACCCAGGGTGTGGCCGACGAACGCAAGTTCAAAGTATACATCGAAACATTGCTCCAGATGAAAGGGCCCGATGGGAAGTTCGTTCGCTGGACCGACTTGCGGCTGATGCGCCGCATGGAGAGGGACGCCAGGTGCCGCGCCTACGATCGCCGCCAGACCCTGGAGCATTGGCACTATGTCCGTAGCAGCGAACTTCGCCACATCATCCCCCAAATCAACACCGCTGACTACATCGTCAATAGTGCCCTGCCGTACGAGTTGCCCATAATGAGGGCCAGGCTGATCGCTTACTTCGAGAAGTGGGTGGAAGAATATAAGGACGATCCGCTTCGAGTTGATGCCTTCATCCGCGCTAAGCGTGTGTACGAACTATTGAACCCCCTTACCCCCGTCGAGGATGATGTGGCCATCCCGCTCACTTCGCTCCTCCGGGAGTTCATTGGCGGCAGTTGCTACGAGTATTAGCGGCCATTTCTACTAAGAAGCCTTACGCTAAGGCGAGCGTTGATCAATTCCTCCCCTTCCCCCCCACCGCTCCCTGGGCCATCCCCATCAATCACTCCATGAAGATCACCACAAAATAGTCCAGCAGCATCAGTTCACGCGTAGTAAGTGATTCAGTAAGCGATATGTGCTTCAATATGGTTGGGTCTTTTGAGTTTGGTGTGCATCTGCTGGATATATGGGCCTTTAGAGAAATCATGGCTGGGAGACTTACGGAGAGGGAACGCCAAGTCCTCATCCTCGTAGCGAGGGGCAAGGCAAATAGAGAGATCGCCCACGAACTTCAAATCAGCATCAAGACCGTGGAGTACCACATGACCAACATTCTGGGCAAACTTGGAGCCAGGAATAGGACCGAAGCAGTGTTGAAGGCTCTAAGGCAAGGGCTGGTGACCCTTGAGGAAATCTGGGGTGATGACAAGAAGAGCGATATGAAAAACTACGGAAATCCGTAGGTCAAAACTACGGGTTTCCGTAGGGACAAGAGGGTGATTTTGTGGTAAGATGAAGGTGGTTCGACAGTGTAGTGCGGGATGGGGTTATCTATCTGACGGGCGTGGGGTAGGCCATCAATGTAGAGTCGTTGGGTATCAAGTAGAGGTGGGAGGTGAAGTGGGATAAATAGATGGGGAGGGGCCGGCGGAAGAATGGAAGAATATAGGCTTTAGGACCGCGCCAAGATAGGAGGTGAAACCATGGGGGCTATACTAAAGGTTACCAGAAAACCGTTCATCGCGCTTCTTGTTGCCGCATTGTTGACTGTGCTGCCTCTTCAGGGGGCGACTTTTGCGAAGGACGGGGAGGATTGCCCCTGCTGTACTGTGCCTGAGGAAATCCTCGGTGCAACCATTACAGAGCTCACCGGTTCCGAGGCTAACGTGGCCATCGCTCAGGCGCTGACAAGTGAAGAGGTAAGAATATTGAGACTCGCCTTGCTAGACGCGGGCTATACGCCGCGCGTGGACCAGGCTAAGGCTGCGAGCGCCGTTTGGGACGATGAGGAGGGGACTCATCAAGGATGGGCAGTCGTCATTCCCTTTGAAGGCGAGGGGTTGGGAGCTAGCATCACCTACGGTCAGATCGACGGTCAGGAACAGGCCATCGGTGCTGTTGTGGTGGACGTGGAGCATATGGAGGTGTACTCCGTAGTGGGTGGTGAAGTATTGCGCACCGTCCTCAACCCTTGTACTTCGGCTTGCGTGTCGAATTGTCTCGCGGGAGGAGACTGCCGGGGTCTCGCATGGACATTGTGCATCACCCAGTGTATCCTCGCCTTCTTTGGATGTGTCCCCTGCGCCTTTACCTGCGCAGTCTGTGCCGGGTGGTGCACAGGTGAAGTGCTGGGTTGTGTCGCTGCTTGTTGCCTTTAGCCCCTTTCCGCTGGCCCCTCACTTATACGGAGCAGGGAAAGCGCACTATCTGGTATAGCATGGTGCTCATCGGGCTCCATGTGTTAACTGGTTTCGTGAGGGTCGTGCTCTGGCGCTCAATCGAGTTCTCCGTCTTCCTGCCCTGGCGGTCTCGTGTTTGACAACCTCATGTTTCCCAGGTATAATTATTTGGGTATCTCCTGGCGAGGCTTGAGAAGCGGTGTCGTGCATGGAGGCACCTTGTAGTCTGGCCTTTTCTGTTCAGTCATGAGAAGCGTGATGGGTGCTGCGTGCTGAGGCCCGGTGTGGAAGAGCAGTATTCTTGAGGGTATAGGTCTATATTCTAGTCCAAGCATTGGTTCGTGGAGCAGGTCTTATCTGCTTTGGGGGAGATTGGCATGCGGGCTCGGATTCGGGTCGGCCTGGAGGTAGCAGGAGCCGTTATCTCACTCTTGGGTATGCTCTATGATCTACTGATGGGACGGGCTGTCTCACCCCTGATGGGTTTCCTCTTTGTGGGCTTCATTGTCGCGCTGGTCTGGGAGTTCACAGGGAGGAGACCCTTGGTGAATCGGCGGGTGCGCATCATAGGCTTTGTTTTCCTCTTCCTCCTCACTCTAGCAGCGATCTTGTGGTACAACATCCGCTGACGTGCAGGCTTCCCTTGATAGCGCAGTTAGGTAAAGTTGGTGCCTGATTTGAAATCCGGTATCTGTATTGTAGGTCTAATTTGTCCTCGTGAAAATCTCGCGCTCATCTCATGCGTTGGCTTCGATGGAGCTCCGTAGGTACATAACCAGTATAGGGAAGGCCCTCCAAGTGGGGAGGGCCTTTTTCGTTATGCTTGACTTGTGATGGGCCGAGAGACGCGATTTTGACGGTAGATGGATAGTCGCCATATCAATTCTATGCCTTGCGAAGAGCAGGTAAGAGATGTATCCTTCCCAAAGCAAGGGTTAATTATTTGCATATGTGCGAGGAGAACTATGGAGAACCCGACTGACACAGAGATAAAGGAGATATTGAAGAGCGCCAAGAATATCGCCGTGGTGGGGCTGTCGGATAAGCCGGGGTTTATCCTGGCTAGGGTAGGCCAGGGCGGGATAGCCATCGGGTGGCGGCTTATTTCAAGAGGTGGAGTTCACCTGTGATGGATAGGTGCATAATGGAGGAGCACAAGAGGCTCCTGGCTAGGGTTGGCCGATGAAGATGGCAAGGGCCTTGGTGGAAGGGGTTTTCCTCTGGCATGACAACCGGTTTCGGGCCAGCGTCCGAGTCGGGGACCGGGTTGTGGCCACTCATGTGCCCAATTCCGGGAGGCTGACCGAACTATTCACCCCAGGACGTCCTGTACTTTTGGCAGAGGCAGGGGAGTCTAAACGTCTCACAAGGTATGATCTCCTCATGGTCTCTCTGCCCGGGACCCTCGTCTCCATAGACGCCCGCCTACCCAACCGTCTGGTCGAGGAGGCGGTTATCGGTGGCCGGTTGGAGGGGTTCGAAGGCTATACCAATGTGGAGCGAGAGGTACGCTATGGCCGAAGCAGATTAGACCTCCTTTTGGAAGGTGAGGATGGAAAGTGTTGGGTGGAGGCCAAGTCGGTGACCTTAGTGCGGGAGGGTATAGGCTACTTCCCAGACGCAGTCACTAGCCGGGGTCGCCGCCATCTGGAGGAACTAGTCGAACTTAAGGCCGGTGGGGAGCGAGCAGCCATCTTTTTTATAGTGCAGCGGGAGGATGCGAAATCCCTTTTCCCCTACGATGAGTCGGACCCCGAATTTGGGGTAGCCCTCCGAGAGGCGGTGGCTAGCGGTGTGGAGGCCTATGCGTACACTTGCCAGGTGAGTCGCAGCGAGATAGCCCTGGCTCGCAGGATACCAGTGCTCCTTTGGGAGGGTCGTGCCTAGCACTATATGAAGCGCGATTGAGTTGACATAACAATACGCTTGCCAATATACGTTTTTGATGGTATAATGACTTATACGAGATGGCTATCATGGTTAGGGGGTATAGGGGAGAAACTCAACAGGAAAGGAGGTGGTAGGGGTGGAGGTGGAAGGCTTTTGCGTAAAGTGTAGGGCCAAGCGGAAGATGCAGAACGCGAAGGAGATAATGACCAAGAACCGCAGGAAAGCCGCCCAGGGCACCTGTCCCGTATGCGGCACCAAGATGTTCAAGTTCCTGCCTATGAAGTGAGAGGGGTCTCATGCTCCTCTGGGCGCTCTAGACCCGCTCTCTTAGGCTGAGAGCGGGTCTCTTTTTGGCTCTCTGGCGGCATTCATCTGATTTCACAGAGACTCCTTCGCGCCCTGAAGGGAGGCGCGCTGGAGGGCCCCATCTCCATACCGCTCTCGAATCTCGTCCACGGCCCGGTTCAGACGGCTCAGTTTGGCTTCTCTTTGGTCGAAGAGAGGCAACTGAGAAGGAAGGCGGGGCGTCAGGTTGCTGATACTCACCCCCACCAGACGGAGCCGCATTCCCGGCCGCCACTCCCGGCGAAGGATGTGCACCGCTTGATCGTAGATGACCTGATCTAGGTCGGTGGGATGAGGGAGGGTGGCGCTGCGAGTGAGGGTGGTGAAGTCACTATGGCGTAGTTTCACGGTGATGGTCCTCCCTCGCATCCTATGACCACGGAGCCTGCGCCCCGCCCTCTCGCAAAGATCCAATAGGTGCCGTTGGACCTCTCTTAGGGTGGTTAGATCCCGAGAGAAGGTATGTTCGTGACCTATAGATTTGGGCTCCCTGTGGGGTGTGAGAAGGGAGTCATCTCTACCCCAGGCGCGCTGGTAAAGAACTCCGCCTAGGGCTCCGAACTCTTTCTCCAAGAGATCGAGAGGTAGATGAGCCAACTCTCCAATGGCCTCTACCCCTAAGGCGTGGAGGCGTTGGGCCGTGGCCGGGCCTACGCCCCATAGGCGCTCCACGGGGAGGGGGGCTAGAAAGGCCGCCTCTTGCCCAGGGGGTACTACGAGTAAGCCCCCTGGCTTCCCCTCTTCCGAAGCCATCTTGGCCAGGAGTTTATTGGCAGCCACCCCCAGCGAGGAGGGCAGGCCCAGTTCCTCCTTTACCCGCCGTTGGATGGTGCGGGCTATCTCCTCCGCCGGCCCCCACAGCCTCTCGCATCCGGTGACATCTAAAAGGGCCTCATCGATGGAGACCTTCTCTATCAGGGGGGTGTATTCTTTTAGGAGAGCCATCACTTGATCGGAGATCTCCGAGTATATCTCTAGATCTCCGGGGATGAGGATAGCCTGGGGGCAGAGGCGCAAGGCCTGGGCGGTGGGCATCGCCGAGCGGACACCATAGGCTCGAGCGGCGTAGGAGGCTGAGGCGACTACCCCTCTCCGGCCAGGGCCTCCTCCCACGATGATCGGCTGGCCCGCGATTCCCGGGTTTAGGAGTTCCTCCACAGAGGCGAAGAAGGCATCGAGATCGATATGGATTAGGCGGCGACCCTTATAGACCATTTGTTCTATATTATAGCACGGATATTTTGTGAGGTCAAGGGTTTGCGGGTAGCGAGAATCTGTGGTAAACTTATATCGTGTTGAAGGACTTCTTTTTCGACTTTGAGTATCTCTTTAATGAGGTTAAGGGATGGATCTAATCACTGCGGTAGAAGAAGAACAACTCCGGGAGGACCTGGCGGAGATCAGGCCGGGGGATACGGTACGGGTCTATATACGCATCGTGGAGGGGGATCGGGAGCGGACACAGGTCTTCCAAGGGACGGTGATGCGGTTGCGGAAGGGTGGCACACGGGCCAATTTCACGGTGCGGCGGATTGCAGCCCATGGGGTAGGGGTGGAGCGGACTTTCCCTCTCCATTCTCCCCGCATCGAGAAGATAGAGGTGCTTCGTCATGGCCATACGAGGAGAGCCCAACTGTACTTCCTCCGTAGTCGCCGGGGCAAAGCGGCTCGTCTGAGGGAGAAACGGATTTAGGATTTCTTTGGCTAGGAAGAGAAGGGGAGACCCGAATTTGAGGGGCTCCTCTTTTTCCGTGGGGATAGGTTATGCCTGGCGTTTTCAAGCGAGGAAGGCGTAGTCCACGAAAGGTGGGTTATCCCCATCTCCAGGAGGAGCGAGCCCTTGTTCGCCGTGGCTACCGGCTGATCGCTGGCCTCGACGAGGCGGGGCGGGGCTCCTGGGCGGGGCCGGTGGTGGCCGCGGCGGTGGTCTTGCCCTTGGAGCGGCGCGATTTGCCAGCCCAACTCTTGGGCGTCCGCGATTCCAAACTGCTCACCCCCCGCCGGAGAGAGGAGGTTCTGGAGAAGGTCATCCAGGTGGCGTTAGGGATAGGGGTGGGGGTTGTGCCTCCTCAGTTCATCGACGAGAAAGGGATCGTGGCTGCCACTAGGCTGGCTATGAGGCGGGCCCTAGATGCTCTCCCGATGAGGCCCGACTACCTCCTGGTCGATTATTTGTCCCTCCCTGATGAGTCTTGGCCCTATAAGAGCATCGTCCGAGGCGATAACCTTTCTCTCTCCATAGCCTCTGCTTCTATCGTGGCCAAGGTGGAGCGGGATCGGATGATGATAGAACTGGAGGCGGAGTATCCAGGGTATGGGTTCGCCCGGCACAAGGGGTATGGGACGCCCCAGCATCGGGAGGCGCTCGAAAGGCTGGGCCTCACTCCTCTGCATCGGCTCTCTTTTAGGCCCATGAAGTTCATGGTATGAAGATGCGCGAATGGGATGAGAAGAAAGCCCCCTCACTGCGGTGAAGGGGCTTTATGTTTCCGAAGGTGATGGGATGCGTTCAGTAGTTCTTCATGATGAGGGGCAAGTAGATTCGCCTGCACTGATCGCTGGCGGTGTTCTCGTCCGCCCCGATGTCCACGAAGCAGTCGTAGGGTCGAGGGTCTCCCTCGAAATCCGTGGCTGGCGCTCCGTTAAAAGTGCCGCTGTTGACGGCGGGGGATGTCACCTGGATGTGGTAGTCCCATCCAGCGGGGTTCACGAAGAGGGGGTCGCCGCTCACCTCATGGGTGCTGGTGACGCTGCCTGCGGTGTCATTAGTGTTGCCATAGAAGAGGGTGTAGTCAGCGGTGGCGGTGGCGGGGCTAATGATGTAGATTCCGTAGGTGTGGCTGACGATGATGTTGTTGGTCAGGGTGAGCGTGGTGTCATTGCTTGCGAAGACCCCTTCGCCACCGTTCCCCAGGTTGTTCTGGGCGAAGGTGTTGTTGATGAGCACGCCGCTGGCAGGGTAGCCGCCGCCGCCCCAGACCAGTATCCCTCCTCCTGTATAAGCGGCCCGATTTTGGGCGATGATGTTGTTGGTGAGGGTGAAAGGAGCGCTTCTGCTCACATATAGGCCGCCGCCCCCACCAGAGGATGTGTTGCTGATAATGCGGTTGCCGTCGAGGGTTGGGTTGCCCAAGGACAGGTAGACGCCGCCGCCGTGGCCGCCGCCGGCGGTGCTGTTGTTGATGTTGCCGCTGATGGTGTTGCCGCTGACAATAGCGGCGCTGTAGTTGAGGTAAAGGCCACCGCCGAAGCCGTTTGTGTCGGTGCTGGTGCTGGCGGTGTTGGAGAGTATCTGGTTGCCGCTGATAACGGACGAAGCCGGAGCATAGTCCAGGTAAAGGCCACCTCCAAAGCCCATGGCAACAGTGCTGGCGATGTTGTCGGTGATGATGTTGTTCTGGATGATGGGGGCGGCGGCTCTGCTGTAGATGCCCCCGCCCATCCCCCGATAGTTGTCCTCAACGCCAGCGTTTCCCCCGGTGATGGTGAAGCCCTCGATGGTGGGCGAGGCGCCGAGGCCGATGATGTAGACCACCCGTCCTTGCCTTTGGGCGTCCAGGGTGGTGGGATAAAGATCGGGGTCGCGGGCGGTGAAATCAGCGTTCCAACCGCCTCGCAACTTCACCGTCTTGCTGACAGTGATTACCGTGCCTGCGGTGACGGTATAGGTGCCCTCGGCTACGTGTATCTCATCGTCGGTTGTGGCCACGTCGATGGCCCGCTGCACCGTGCGGCAGGTTTCGGTAATGGTGCAATCGTTGCCGTCGTCTCCACTTGTAGACACGTAAAGGGTGGTGCCAGGTGAGGCCTTTGTCCCCCTGGTGGCCAGGGCTGCAGCCACCAGCAGCACTAGGAAGACGGCGGTCAGCAGTGAAGCGAGGTGTCGGGTTCTGCTTTTCATCTTCTCCTCCCCGCTGTTCGAAAGAAACAGTCGAACCGTTTCATGGTAGGCGATTCTATTTGAGGACCAGAGTATATCATAGAGCAGGAAAGCGGTCAAGGCTTTCCTCAAGTCCAGCCACATACTGCCTATCCTTACAGCATCCCTGTGGGAAAGGCTCTATTCCCGGTGCTCGAAGAGGAATCGAGGCTTTCCCTACGGGATCCCGAGGGACAGCCGGTTAAGTAGCGTCGGCCTGTCCTGGCATCGTTGGGCCAGGGGCTTCAGCCAGATGGGGAGATCGTCGCCCTGAAGGGCGACGCTACGGAAACCGGAATCGGTCAACCTCTTTTGCTTTCCCTCGCCCGCCATGCTATACTGGCTTTCGGGTGGAGGTCTATAGGGAAAAGGAGGGAGGAGAAGATGGCCACCTATATCATGCTCAGTACCTTGACGGACGAAGGGGCGAAGACGATCAAAGAGCGTCCAGGGCGGATCAAAGAGGTTAACCAGGAGATCGAGGCCCTGGGCGTGAAAGTGAAGGCCCAATACGCCGTTCTGGGGCTCTACGATTTCGTAAACATAGTTGAGGCTCCCGATAATGAGACGGTGGCTCGCGTCTCGATAGAACTGGGTTCCCGGGGAAGCGTCAAGATTCAGACCTTGGCCGCTATCCCTATCGACGAGTTCATCGCCAAGTTGGAATAGAAATATTTTAACACCTCCGCCCTTCTTAGACCTTCTTTCAGCCCCACCACGAGGAAGGTGAGATGTCAGGCCATCCGATGTAGCCGACCTCTTCCAGCCCGGTGGAAGGGGTTTTTTAGCCTTGGGCAAATCCTGATACTTTTTTGAGCGTGGAGTGAAGATGAAGCCTCAAGAATGGCGAAGGAGTTTGGGTCGTCGGGGGGAGGGGTTGGCGACTACTTATCTGGAGAAGAAGGGGTATCTCATACTCCAGAGGAACTATCGGGGTGGCGGGGGGGAGATGGATATTGTGGCCCAGGAGGGGGATTGTCTGGTCTTCGTGGAGGTGAGGACACGAAGCACCAGGGAGTATGGCACCCCCGAGGAGTCGATCACTCCCTCTAAGGCCCAGAGGCTGATCGAAGTGGCACAAGGCTATCTTCAAGAGCAGGGTGAATCAGGGAGGGAATGGCGGATCGATCTGGTGGCTATCCACTGGAGCGGTGATTCATATTGGGTAAATCATATAGTGAATGCGGTAACGGGCGATGGTCTCTAGACCGCTCATCGTCATCGTGGGGCCTACGGCGGTGGGGAAGACAGAACTGGCGCTCCGCCTAGGTGGGGAGTTCGGGGGCGAAGTGATCTCCGCCGACTCCCGGCAGATATATAAGGGGATGGATATCGGCACCGCCAAGCCCACAGCCGAAGAGAGGCGCAGGGTCCCCCATCATCTTGTAGATCTGATCGAGCCCGATGAAGGGTTCACCCTGGTTCAATACCAAGAGAACGCTTATGAGGCGATAGATGAAGTTCTCTCTAGGGGGCGACTGCCCTTCCTGGTGGGGGGGACGGGGCTCTATGTGAAGGCTTTGGTGGAGGGGTTCTCCGTCCCCCGGGTGGAGCCAAAGATGGCTCGACGGAGGGCGCTCTTGAAGGAGGCTCGAGAGAGGGGGGCGGAGGCGTTGCATGGCCGGCTCAAAGAGGTGGACCCTGTGGCGGCGGCCCGCATAGACCCCCAAAATGTACGGCGGGTAGTTCGGGCCTTGGAGGTGTATGAGGCTACAGGCCAGCCCATCTCCCGGTTGCAGAGAAAGGAACCGCCGCCTTATAGAATTCTCAAGATAGGGCTGAACAGGGAGCGGAAAGCCCTCTATCGGCGCATCGATGAGAGGGTCGATAGGATGATGGAGGTGGGGCTCTTAGAGGAGGTCAAGAGACTGGTAGAGAAGGGGTATGGTTACGATCTGCCGGCCATGTCGGGGCTGGGTTATAAGCAGTTGGGGCTCTACTTGAGAGGCGAAGTGGATCTAGCGGAAGCGGTGCGAATGATTAAATCGGAGACCCGCCGCTTCGTGCGGCAGCAATACAAGTGGTTCAGGCTGGACGACGAGACGATAAACTGGATAGAGGTGGACGGAGATCCATACGCAGAGGCTAGAGCATTGGTGGGGGCGTTTTCGCGTAGTGATAGACTATCTCTGGGGATGTGCTCTATTCGACCCTGAAGTTGAGGTAGTGGCTCTAGGTACAAAGTGGACGAAGGCTATGAGTGTAAGTCAGAGCTCTGCATTCGCGTAGTCATCGCAATATACCTCCACACCGGGCGAGGCTATCCTGCTTCAGCATGAAGGCCGCGGCTCCTAGGAGGCCTGCGTCATCCCCCAGGGCGGAAGGGACGATCTTCACTCCTTCTTTGATAGAGGGGATGGCTCGGGCCTCCACTGTGGCTCTGACAGGGTCGAAAAGGAGATCTCCGGCCTTGCTCACCCCCCCGCCCAAGATGACCAGTTGGGGGTTCAGGAGATGGAGAAGGTTGGTGATCCCCAAGCCGATGTAGAAGCCGGCCTCTTTGAAGATGGAGTTGGCTAAGGGGCCTCCCTCCCGGGCGGCTTGAGCCACCACCTTGGCTGTAACCTTGCTCAGTTCCCCTTCCACCAGCCTGGTGATGGATGTCTCGGTCCCTTTCTCCATCTCCTCTACCGCTCGTCGAGCGATGGCCGTGCCGGAGGCGAGGGACTCTAGGTGACCTCGGCCTCCACAGCCGCAAGGAGGCCCCTCCGGCTCCAGGGTTATATGTCCCACCTCTGCGGCGAGCCCCTTGGCTCCCAGGAGGAGCTTTCCCTGGCTGATGATGCCTCCACCTATCCCCGTGCTGATGGTGAGGTAGATGAGATCGTTTGCCCCCTGGCCGGCGCCAAAGCGGTGCTCTGCCAAGGCCGCTAGGTTGGCGTCATTATTCAGGTAGATGGGCACCCCAAAAGTGCGATGGAGGATATCGGCTAGGGGCACCTCACGCCAGCCGGGTAGGTTTGGAGCCTGATGGACGATCCCCTTCCAGGGGTCCAAGGGGCCGGGGGCGGCGATGCTGATGGCCTCGGTACCCCTGGCCACATCTCGGATGCAGGCCTCGATGCGTCCTATGACCGCCTCCGGCCCTTCCTGAGCCAGGGTCTCCCTCTCGGCGCGGGCCAATATCTCGCCCTTTTCGTTTATGAGTGCCGAGCGGATGCGGGTGCCGCCCAGATCTACGGCTACGACATTATCCTTCACTTGCCTCGACTCCTCTTCTGTGATACAAGAATAAGAGATGAAAACGGTCATCTCCGCCTCTCGACGGACAGACCTTCCCCTGGGGTATCCGGGTTGGCTGGCGCGGGCCATCTATCAGGGTTGGGTGCGGGTGAAGCCGCCCTGGGGCGGCCAGGAGAAGGTCGTCTCTCTGCGGCCGGAGGATGTGCATACCTTCGTCCTTTGGTCTAAAGATTACTCTAGGCTTCTGGCCAACAGGGGAGGCCTCAGGGAGGCGCTGGCGATCTACGACCATATTTTCTGCCATTTCACCGTCACCGGACTGGGAGGGACGCCCCTGGAGCTCGGGGTTTCCCTTTGGAAGGAGGCGATGGAGCAGTTGTCCCCTCTTATCCGGTTCGTGGGCCATCCCCGCCGGGTCACCGTCCGCCTCGACCCTATCATCCATTGGAGAGAGGATGGGGTCAGAAGTAACCTTCCCTATGCCAAAGAGATCTTCAAAGAGTGCGCTCGCCAAGGCGTTAAAGATGTGCGGATCTCCTTCGCCACGCTATATAGCAAGGTGCTGACACGGCCCGGTTGGAGTTGGTACGACCCGTCGTTAGAGGAACGACTCAAAATAGCCGGCACCCTAGTAGATATGGGCCGTTCCCTGGGCCTGACCATCTACGCTTGCAGCGACCACGCTCTAGAATCTGCCGGTGCTCTCCCTTCCAGTTGCATCGACGGGCGACTCTTGAGTGAACTCCACCCCCAGGGGTTAGTTGCTAATACCGAAAAGGACCGGGCACAACGGAAGGAGTGTGGTTGCACGGTGAGCGTGGACATCGGATCCTATAGTCAACGCTGTCCCGGTGGCTGCGTCTACTGTTATGCCAATCCGGTACTCCAAAAGCGAGCATGATTTTGCCCTTCTCTTCATACTTCTAATACTCTCGCAGGAAACGCTTGATGGTAGCCAAGACGGCGCGGAGCAATTCCTCGCCCAAGGGAGCCATCTGGATGTCGATGAATAGTTGCTCCTCAGATAGGCGGCGATCCAGGCTGGAGATCTCCTCCCGAAATATCTGTAAGAGTTCGTCCTCGTGTTCTTCTAGGAAGGAGAGGAGATCGCCTTTAGCCAGCCGAAGGATGTTATCGCGGATGAGACGCCTCATGAAGATGCTCTCTCAGATCGATAGCCTTTACCCCTCGAAGAAGGGCTTCTCCAAGTCGTCGAAATACCAGATCCCCTGGTTAGCCAAGTAGTCATGGGCGTTGTCGAGGAGCGCGAAGTGCCTACTCTCTTCCTCGACCAGGAAGCGGAAGATAGCCTGGGCGGTAGGATTGGAGATTTGGGTGGCCGCTTTCTCGTAGAGCCTGTAGCCGCGGCGCTCGAAATCCAGGGCTATCTTTAAGGCGTCGAGATCGCTGGCGTCTTCGGGGATCAACCTTTCTATCGTCTCTTCCTCCTGAGGGAAGAGACGCAGGGAGGGATCGGGCTCTTCCTTTTGAGCGGCCTCCCGGTCAAGCCACTGGCCCGTTCCCGTGATAGCGCCGTATTCGACCTGGAGGATCTGCAGGTGCTCCTCTTCATCCTGGGCCAGGGAGCGAAACATCCTCTGGCCCAGTTCGTCCTCGGTTCTCTCTATGGCTTCCAGATATAGTGCTCGGCCCTCCAGTTCGGTGCCCATAGCCTGTCGTAGAACGGATAAGGCGAAATCCATCCCTTCGGTCATCGGCCCTCCTAAATCATTCCTACAGGCGATCAAACGCGCTATCTATTTTAACATAGGGGTGGGGTGGTGGCAAAAAGCCCCCTGAAGGGCGAGATATGATATAATGAAAGGGGGTGGGGAGATGGGCGAGGTCCGTGTTTCAGTGCTGGCAGGAGTTATCTCCCCCGGCCCGGTACGCCTTGGGGCGGGCTGCCAGTCAAGAGCGTCAGATGGTAACATCTGACGCCACGAGTAAAATGGGTGAGGTCCGCATAGGCCTTTGCTCTTGGACAGACAAGAGCCTCATCGAAAGTGGCGCGCTCTACCCTCCAGGGGTCGATGACGCCAAGGGCCGCCTACGGTATTATGCCAGCCATTTCCCCATCGTGGAGGTGGATAGTTCGTACTACGCCTTGCCCTCGGAGAGGAACTCCCGCCTCTGGGTGGAGCGGACCCCCGATGGCTTCACCTTCAACGTGAAGGCCTATAGCCTCTTCACCAACCACCCCACTCGCACCCATAGTCTCCCCAAGGCGATATTCAAGGCTCTCCCCCACGAGGCCCAGGCGAAGGAGAGGATCTACTTCGACGGTGTGCCGGGTGAACTGCGCCATGAACTATGGGGTATCTTCGACAGCGCCTTGAGGCCCCTCCACGAGGCGGGGAAACTGGGAACAATCCTCTTCCAGTTCCCCCATTGGTTTTTCCCCGGCCGCAAGGGGTTCTCCCATATCTTAGGTTGCCGGAGGAGTCTCGCCGACTATCGACTGGCTATCGAGTTCCGGAACAACGTATGGCTCAACCAAGACAACATAGAAGACACCTTGGCTTTCTTGGAAGCCTACGATATGACCTTCGTCTGCGTAGATGAGCCCCAAGGGTTCCGGTCTAGTTGTCCTCCCGTGGCCGCTGTGACCAGCGATATGGCTATGGTGCGCTTTCACGGGCGGAATGCCGATACCTGGGAGAAGAAGGGGATTACCGCGGCCGAAAGGTTCAACTGGTACTATAAGCGGGAGGAGATGGACGGATGGGTGCCCAAGATCAGAGAGATGGCCGAGGAGGCGAGGGAGGTCCATCTCATGATCAACACCTGTTACCGTGATCAGAGCGTGGTGAACGCCAGACTGCTCCAGGAGCAACTTGCGCAGGTGGGGTGATCCTCTCTCTTTTCATGCCTATTCTTGGAAGAGCCTAGATGTAGCAAATGACACGGCTAGAGAAATTCTTCTTGACCGCAAGCATAGTTGGCCTAGTGGCTGATGCTATTGCGCTGGCCACGTTCGGCGCCACTTTCTGGGGCATCACTCCACCGCCGACAAGCATCCTCGCTATGGCTCTTGGCGGTGTAGTTGTTTTGCTGCTTTGGACAGGTTGCCTTCTGACCTTCCGACGAGTGAGCCGATCCGTTGTGGTGGACAGCACGGGGCGCCCAATTACAAGGCGACCCTCCCCGCACCTACGTCGTGCGGCCCTGGCGGGCATTGTGGGGATTCCTCTCATAGCACTGTTTGCCTTAGCAGGGTGGGCGGCATACCAATGGCAATCGCCTGAGGAAATAATAGTTCTGGTCACGGAAATCGATGGCCCTGATCCAGAACACTATCGAGTGACTGAGAATATCTTGAACAACCTCCGCTCGGAACTGGCCAGCATAGAGAATGCGCGTGTCGACTATCTGCCGCGACCGGTCTCAGAGGGAGAGGGGGCAGACGTCGCCAGGGCCCTTGGGACGAGACCCTTTGGATCTAGAGATGATGCGACTATCGTCATCTGGGGGTGGTATGGGCCTACGGCCACCCATATTCAGGTGGCGCTCCGCTTTGAGGTTCTTAGGCAGCCGCCCCTTACTCCACCAATCGAAACAGGAGAGCCAAGAGTATATGAAATTGCCGAGTTGGACAGCTTCGCGCTGCAGACAGAACTGTCGGAAGAGATGACTTACCTCAGCGCTTTTGTAGCTGGAATGGCTCACTATGGCTTGGAGGAGTACCAAGCAGCGCAACGAAGTTTCACAATAGCCCTGTCGCAGCCGGAATCCTCAATCCGGTCGGTGGGGCGGGAGATAGTGCTCTTCCACCGCGCTAATGTCTGCTCCTACCAACGTCTCCACGATCAGGCCATCGCCGATTTCACCGAGGCCATTGGCATCGACCCCAACTTCATGGCGGCTTACATCAATCGGGGAAACGCCCATGTTGCTCTTAAAAAGTACGATGAAGCCATCGCCAACTACACCCAGGCCATTGGCATTGACTCCGACTTCGCCCCGGCTTACTACAATCGAGGGAATGCCCACGTTCAGTTGGAGGAGTACGAGCAGGCTATCACCGACTACACTCAGGCCATTGACATTGACCCCAACTGTGCCGAGGCTTACAGCAATCGATGTGTTGCTTACCGTCGTCTGGGGGAGTACGACGAGGCGATTGCCGACTGCGAGAAAGCCATTGACATTGACCCGAAATTCGCTATGGCTTACAACAATCGGGGACTTGTCTATGCTAAATTAAAGCAGTACGACCAAGCGATTGCCGACTAC
>Ga0209121_10003011_pt1 | contig 16582 bp, 9 predicted proteins | sample Cruoilmetagenom3_FD_187292 | JGI IMG/M metagenome (GOLD analysis project Ga0209121, IMG submission 187292) | Oil polluted marine microbial communities from Coal Oil Point, Santa Barbara, California, USA - Sample 3 (SPAdes) (version 2) | ecosystem: Environmental > Aquatic > Marine > Oil seeps ... | reverse complement strand
TTGTTGAAGTAGTTGTTGTAGATCGTGTTGTTGCTCGAAGAATGGATATAGATGCCGTATTCGTTATTCGTTACAAAGGCATTTTCGATTCTCGAATTCGTTGTATATGCAACCAGCACACCTTCATAATTATTCGCCAGTGTTAAATTACTCACGGTGATATTCGTGCAGTTCACGAGCCCCACGAACCCCGCACCATCCGGTATCTGCTGATCCTGCCCGTTGACGAGATAATAGATCGGTTTCCCGTCCACCTTATTACTCATATCTATGTTTTGTATGTATTCAGAGAGGCTGATGCCAACAACACCGAAGTTGTACCTGTTCCCGGACATTGCGTTATTTACGAGCGTGTTCATCTTCGAAAAATTCAGGTATATGCCGTATTCGTTATTCGTTGCGGTGTTGTTTGTGATGATGCAGCTTTCCACGTTTTCAAGATATATTCCGGCTGCGGAGGTTGCATTCTCTATTCCAAATCCGCTGATAGTCACGTTGTTCGCACACACCGTGAAGACGTCTCGAGATGCGTTTACCGCACGAACGATTGTGTCAGAAGAATTTCCGGAAGTGGATCGAATCGTTAATGATTTGTTCACGAGCACGTTCTCGTTATATATTCCCGGCTCGGCGGTGAGTATATTTCCATCCATTGTATCGGGATCGTCTATTGCAGCCTGTATCGTAGAGAAGTTTCTCCCGGAGTTCAGATTATGAACTGCGTAATTAACCGGGGTCAACGGTAAGTAATCACCGCCATTCGTTATATTGCCACCGGAATCGTATGGAACGAAGGAGTCGCCGAGTCCATCTCCATTTGCATCCATTCCCGCATAATCGGACCAGTAATTCCCACCAAGGTATGCTCCACCAATTATGTTTTCTCCCGGTGTTTTTGTGATATTCCAGACGTTGTTGTTTCCGTCATCCCGGGCGTTGTTCGTATTATTGTTGAAGTGGTTGTTGTAGATCGTGTTGTTGCTCGAAGAGCTCAGGTAGATGCCGTATTCGTTATTCGATACGCTGTTGCTTATGAGTGTGCTGTTACGCGAAAAACCCTCGTACCGTGCATCTACATACCAATATGTATGCCCGCTCTCATAATAGGACTTCCAGTGCTCAGTCAACGCCCAATCCTGGTATATGCCATAGCTGTTATTCGATACGCTGTTGTTTGTAAGTATGTTGTCGCGTGAATCCTCGTGGGGACTCGGGCGTGTGCAGATACCGTAGCTGTTATTCGATGCAGTGTTCTCCGTGAGCGTATTGTTGTTTGAAGAAAAGAGGTAGATGCCGTAGTAGTTGTCAGAAGCGGTAAAGTTTTGTATTCTTGAGTGATTTGAACAGGCAACCAGCACACCTTCATAATTCTTCGCCAGTGTTAAATTACTCACGGTGATATTCGTGCAGTTTACGATCCCCACGAACCCGGCATCGTTTGGCACTGACTGGTTTTGTTCATTAACGAGATAATAGATCGGTTTCCCATCCACGAGGTTGCTCGTGTCTATCGTATGGTTGTTAAAGTGAGACGGAGATGAGAAAGATACATCGCTAATAACGCCGAAGTTGTACCTGTTTCCCGAGATGGTATTGTTTCTCAATGTGGTGTTCTTTGATGAGTTCAGGTAGATACCGTAGGTGTTATTCGATACGGTATTGTTTATGAGTCTGCTGTTGCATACAGAATTCACGCCAACCTTCACATAGCGGGTAATATACGGCCCTCCTACAGAAAGCCAGCGATACGTCAAACCCAGGTATATGCCGTAGCGGTTATTCGATACGGTGTTGTTTATGAGAGTGTTGCCGTGCAGCAAATCCCCGCCGGAACCCGGACGGATGTAGATGCCGTAGCGGTTATTCAATACCGTGTTGTTTGTGATTGTGTTGTAATCTGAAGAATGCCTCAGACCCGCCGGACCTTCCCCACCACCGATGTAGATGCCGTACCCGGTGTTATTCGATATAATGTTGTTTGCAATCGTGTTGTGGTTTGAACCCCCTGCATACTTCCCCTTAGGAGTCAGGTATATGCCGTTGCCGTTATGCGAGACGTTGTTCTTCGTGATGTTATTGTTACTCGAAGAGGAGAGGGAGATGCCGCCCGATACAACGTTCTTCTCGACGATGCAATTATGTACGCCTGAAAGAGATATCCCTTCGTGCACCGTAAATCCGCTGATACTAACACTATTTGCGGCTACCCCTATGCTGCCGGTGATAATCGTATCCGCTGGATTGCTGGAATTAGATTCAATCGTCAATGATCTGTTCATATTCACGTTCTCGTTATAAGTTCCGGGATCCACGATGATTATGTGTGTATCATTTGTATCGGGATCGTATATTGCATCCTGTATCGTAGAGAAAACCTCTGAGGTGTTTAAATTGTGCACCCGGGGGAGACCGACATTCCATACCCACGTCTGCATCGCCGCTCCCCTCTCATTGCTTGCGATTGCAGAGACGTTCCATATTCCAATGGATGCACTTGTATTCGTGTAGGATGCTTTGGTTACGCTCTCGTTTCTCTGTACCTCACTCCCATTGATCTGCCAACTGACGTTTACGATCTGGCTGATGTTAATGCGAAAAGTTCTTGATTCGCCTTCCGCATCATTAACAGGCGAGTTGGGAGCGTGGTGTGTTATATTCGGTGGTCCCACTATAACGCTGTTCAATGTACAGGGTGTTCCTCCCTCAGCCAGGCTCTCCTCCCAACCCCCTGTTGCTGCATTCAGTTCCAGCGTTTTGCCGTTATTCCTTGCCAGACCCTGCGATGCTGATAGGGTATAGTTTATGCTATCAGTTACATTTCCCAGGCTGTCGTTCAGGAAAATTGTCTCACCATCGTCTTGAAGTTCTATCGCAACTTCTACCACCCGGCAAACGATTTCCGGATATGTTTCATTGAACCTGGTATCGTTTCTTGTAATAATCAGGTAATCGCCGGGGTACATTATTATCGCTTCGGGTATAGCTCTGCCATCTATCGCCCAATCGCTGACGTTTATGGGCTTCGTGTCGTTGTTGTACAGCTCTATCCATTCGTTATCCTCCCCACCCCAGGCATCCGTGGGAGCGTACATTATCTCATTGATATTTATCTCGCCTGTTCTTGCTGCTGGTACTTCAAGCGTAATATTAAAGTCGAAAAGTCCATCATCACCTATATTCTCCTGCGTTACCGTGTGGTTTGTGGTGCTATACTGCCTCCCGTTCGTGGCGTTAAACTCAAGCGGATCGCCAGCACTTATCTTCGTGATGCTGAAAACGAGTTGATAGAAATTATAGCCCGCATATACTTCTGCCTGCCGTTTATCGCTCGTGTTCGTATTGGTTATCGTCACATTTAGATTGCTGGTTACAGGCTCACCGTTGCTATCGTTGACCCATCCACAGATGATGAATGGCATTTCAAACGGCGGATTGCCATCATCCTGCACTTCATCTGCAATCACGGGTATCGTACCTATGCAGATTATCAAGATGAGCAATACGTTTATTATTCTCCTGTTCATAGTCTTTTCATCTTAAAATATTCTATGCTACCTCCGATCAGGATTAGCGCAACTATGGCGAGAGCTACAATTAAATAGATAAAGTTCGTAGCGGTAGCGCCAGTATTATTGGATTGATCGAGGACAACGTGTTCGAATACCGTATTTGGCGGATAGACGTGCGTAACCTCTTTGTTATCTTCTGATATATCCGCAACCTTTATCACGTCCATCGTGGCTTGTTCACCGTCAATTGTTATTTTAGCGTATCCAAGTGCGTGTTCAAAGCTGTTCCGGTAGCCCGGTATCTTATCTTCCGCAAGAGGATACAGCGGCGCCCCTCCACAGCCCAAAACCACGTATTGGACTCCATTCTCCAGGTATCGCTCGTAGACGTGCACGTGACCATTGAACACCGCATCTACACTATTGTTTATGAATATATTCTCCCACGCATCGTTCTTCCAGCCGCCCGGGTGTCGTTCATCAGAGCTGTAAATCGGATGGTGGAACGACACGAATTTCCAGGTTGCAGCGCTGTCAAGGTCGTTTTGAAGCCATGCCGTCTGCTCTATCATATGCGGCGATGCCCAGTCGTTGCTGTCAAGGATGGTAAAATGTGCGTTCCCGCAATCAAACGAGTACCATTCCGGAACGCCAAACGCATCGTAGTAGTTCGTATGGTTATCCTCATGATTCCCGAGCACCGGATAAATAGTAGTATTTGCCAGCATCGCTCTGCCGGCATCGAAGAAGTCGTTCCATTCTTCGAGATCATTCCCGAACGTGACAAAATCACCGGTATGCAGCACGAACGAGACATTCTTCTCTCCCGCAATGCGGTCTGCAACGAGCTTGTGTCGCTCCATCTGCGTGAATAACGGAATTTGCTCTCTCGTGTCTCCGTACACGATAAAAGTGTAAGAGCCGTCGCCATAAGTTCTGAAGTGATGATCGTTAGTGGATTCATTCCCGATTATGAGTTGATAATGATAGATCGTATTCGGCGTCAGGTTCGTAATAGCGATATGGTGCAGTTGCTTATTCTCCGCATCCGTAATCGTATGGTCGTAGCCGTTACTTCCGGTGTGATATCCCTCTGTTGCATACTTCACCGTTCCAGTAGTTGCATTTTCCGTCTTCCAGTTGATTGTCGTTGAATCGGTCGTAGTGCCCGTAATGTAAGGACCCCATAAGTGTGTTTTTGCATGACCTATATCCAATACAATCTTTACGACGTTCCCCAGCTCATCTCCCTCAGATACCTCAGAACCAACGAGTTTCAGAGGTGCGTCAAATTCCGGTAACTCCGAGCCGTTTAAGTAGCATGCGAGGCTGTAATTTTCGTTTCTTGCTAATACCCGTGAGTTAAACGTTTTACTGGAGCCGTCACCTGCGATCACGGTAACGTCGTATCCCGCGTTTGCGAGTGTATCATTAAACGCACCGTGACCGTGTTTCAGATTATCATCCACCCAGCCCATCAGATACCACAGCGGGATGCCTCGCCACGTTCTTCCTTCACTACCTGTATACGATGCGCCGTGGCAGGATACGCTATCTTCAAATTCCGATTTGTTTATTGTCTTGTCTATCGCTCCTGTCAGCGTAAGAGTCCATTCCTCTTCCCCAGCACCGTAGCCGGATTTGTAGATTGCCACCACATCAACACATTTCACGGACAGCCCATTGGTCACGGGATAGTCTTGCCAGAAGTGCCAGTATTCTGAAGCTAAGCATTCGTGCATGTCCCAGTTGCCGAATACGTGTTTGCCATCTGCATTCGTGGTGCTGGCGAAAAATACGGGCCGCATCCCATAGTAATAATCTGGCACGTATCCATCCTCTGCTCGCCACCACGTCAGGACGAGCGGTCCCTGTCGCGGATCAGGTTCATAGACGTTCATGTAGTCAAATTCTGTGTGGTAGCCGTCAGGGGCGCTGATTTTTATCTTGTCGCCCGGGTATGCACCTCCAGCCAGTTCGCATAAATCTTCAATATTCGTCCCTTTCACCGCGCCTCTATCTTTCAGGTTTTCCGTCTCGTCCGGATCCCACATATCGCCCTCGAATACCGGACCCTGGTGGTAGTAATGTACCACACCGTCACCCTGGACGGGTAAATTTGCCTCCATCCAGGTGTAGGTCACGGTTGTTTCGTTCAGTATTGTCGTTCCATCTGAGGCGTACTTTATTATGTGAACGGATGTAGTTGGCTCGGCTGCCTGTACCGGAAACATTAAGAATAGGAGTGCAATACCGATGCACAATATTACCAACAGTATATCTCTTTTCATTGCTTCCCTCTTTTATCTTTTTATTTTTCACCTCGACATGTTAGAATATACCATTCGGTATAAAAACTTTACGCTTTTTTTAAAAGATTTAGAATGGAACTCCTCAACACAGGTATGCGAGTAATACAAATCAACTCCTATTCCTTCTCAGCACTACAATTATGCCCGCAATAACAATAATCGCTATGGCAATCAATATCAGGAACAACGGTGGAAGTCTGAGAACGGGTGCGGATGTTGAGGTAGGTGTTTGAGTTGATGTTGCTGACGGTGTAATGGTTGGAGCAAGCGTTGGGAATGCCGCTGGCGCTTCAGTTGGGGCTGGCGTTGCTGCCACTGCTGGCTTTTCTGTTGGCGTCGGTGTAGTGGGCACATAACCACCGCCGCCTCCTCTTCCACCACCTGGTATCGGAGGAATAGGAGTGGGTTCACCAGATGGAGTAACAGTGAATATCCCATTCCTTGCGGGTGCAGTCCTCCCAACCTTGCCATCAGGATTGGAGAGCTCTATAAGCGTCATATCCATTGGACTCGTATCTCCTGATGAGCCGATTACGTGGAAGTTCAGCAGCACGACCGAGCCGCTGGAGCCATCGGATATTGCCCTATCAGTATATGCCGTTGCTATAACCACGGTCTGTTTATCTTCACCTAATTGCCGTGTCCATGCCGACGTCAAATTCCCGTTACTGACGTTCGTCAGGTTTAAAACGCTCTCGTTGTAATCCACCCTGAGCCGTATGCTTTGAACTGGGCCATTCGTGACGTTCGTGACGTTAACGGACACCTTAACGTAAGCCCCTGAGCATCCACTCGCATCTTCCACACCAAAACTGTCTGCGGTGGGCTGTGCTGAGACCGGCATCGTTACCGCAAAAACAAAAAAAAGAGTGGCCAGAAAAGCGGCCACCGCATATTTCTTTTTCATCTATTCTTATGTTTTCTTTACAACAGTTCTATATCCCCTACTGATGCTCTCAATATCAGCACTACGTCGCCTGCATCTCCGATATTGCCGTTTCCATTCAAATCATAACGCATATTACCTGGTATGTCTTTCACGGACGCTCTCAACATCAGCACTACGTCGCCTGCATCTACAATCACACCGTCTCCATTCAAATCACCCTTCAGCCACAGCATCGTATCCGCGGTTGTGGTCTCACCGGCAATTACCGTTACTCCCGTCGAGTTATCCCAGAACCTCAACTTTGAAGCGTTCACAAAGTAGCTATCAGGACTAACATCCGTGAAGTTATAGTAGCCCGTCTCATTTGTCATCGTGGTATCAACAACAGCGCTCTCTTTTGTCAAGTTGACTACTACACCTGCTATTCCTGTCTCATTGCATGTGTATGTGATTCTGCCGATAATTGCGCCATGTGCTGGTACTACGAAGGTCCCGTTCTTTGCCGGTGCGGTTCCAACAATGCCATCTGGATTGGAGAACTCTATAAGCGTCATGTTCATTGGACTCGTGTCCCCGGGTGAGCCCGTCACACTGAAGTTCAGCAGCACGACCGAGCCACTGGAGCCATCCGGTATCGCGTTGGCGATATTTGCCGTTGCAATGGTCATGGTATGACTATCATTACCTAACATCAATTGTTCCCATGTTGACGTCAAATCGCCGTTGCTGATGTTCGTCAGGTTTAAAACGCTCTCATTGTAATCTATTCTGCAGCGTATGCCCTGAACTGGACCATTCGTGACGTTCGTGATGTTAACAGGCACCTCAACATAAATTCCTGACCGCCCACTTGCATCTTCTACTCCAAAACTGTCCGCTGTTGGCACCGCTCCTGCCTCTATGACTTTCCATATCCAGGTCTGCATATCCGTTCCGTTTGCATTCGCCACAATCGCAGATACGTTCCAGCTCCCTATCACCGCGCTATCGTTCGTGTAGGATGCTTCTGTTACGCCTTTCTCTGTGTCCTTGATGACAGTCCCGTTTATCTGCCAACTGACGTTTACGATTTGATTGACAGTAATGTTGAAAGTTCTTGTTGCGCCTTCGGTATCGCTTACCGGGGAAGCAGGTGCATAGGAGGTTATGTCTGGTGCTCCTGGTAGTTCGAGTATAATTTCCCGTACCCTTTCATTGTTCTCAGGATTATCATCTACGGGTATGCTCGCGTTAACAGAGATGTTGTAGTAGTCGGGTGAAAGTCCGGTGGTGTCCCAGGAGTCAGCATAAGTATTAGAAGCTCCAATGTTTACAGAATAAGTATGTGTGCCAATAGTATAATTCCAGCCAGTCTCGTTTGCAACCATTACTTTTACGCTAACCGATTCATCGTAGTCTCCTTCATTCACGAGTTTATAGCGAATGTTGTAGTTCTCACCGATAATTAAGCTCTCCCCTGCGCCTACCACATCGCTTCCATCACGCGTTATTTTTATCCCGTTAACAGCTCCTGTGTAGTCGGTTGATACATTTATATCATGTATTCCTGATAGCGTAATATTAAAGTTAAAAATCCCCCCATCGGTTATATTTTCTTGCGTTACCGTGTGGTTTGTGCTGTTGTACCGTGTCCCGTTCGTAGCATTGAACTCAAGCACATCGCCATCGCTTACATTCGTAGTGCTGAGGATAAGTTGATAGTAATTATGGTCAGGATGTGCTTCAGCTTCAGCCTGCCATTCATTGCTTGTGTTCGTATTGCTTATATTCACGATTGGATTGTTCACCGGGATTCCATTGCTATCCTTAACCCATCCCTGAATCATAAATGGTGTTGGCTGCGCTGCTACTTGCACCATAAGTGCACACATCGCTACCATTATGACCAAGACGGTCAATCCTTTTGCTTTTGTTTCCATATTTTATTCACCCCTTTTATTTACCTTTTATCCTAACTTAATCGCTGGGATCCAGTCCTCATATTCCCTCCCATTGGCATCCTCGAATCTCGTGCATGTCATTGTTCCGAATCCGTTTGCACAGGTTTGATTATGGATTATCTGCGGATAAGAGCCTGTTATGATTGTGTAGTTGTAAACATGTTTTTGCACCAGTTCGACAGAGGGCACTGTTATGTTGTGATAGTCACCCTGGTAGCCGCCCCAGCTCACATTTATTTTTTCATCTTCGCCATCATAAAAAATAACACGTTCGCTGTGCCCGCCGGTTCCAGGGCAGGGATACGTGTATATTTGGTGAACCGTAATATTGCAGTTGGGAGTGAAGTTGCCTGTATGGACGCCCATGATGCTTGGATACGTGCCATGACCGGTGTCAAATATGTTTGAAGGTGATGTTTCAGTTGAGATGTTAAGCATAAATCCTCCACAGTCCATCTCATCTTGCGTTACCGTATGCTCCTCCGTCTTTGATTGCCCGCATCCTGAGACGTTTATTTGTAAATGAGCACCTGCACTCACATCTTCGCTTGTAAGCACGAGCTGGTAATAGTTCGATGCCGACGCGTTCTCTGCACCCCAGCTCTCAGATGTGTTCGTATTCGTTATTTCCACGTTCGGGTCGTTGCATGCGGTTCCGTTTACGTATGATACATATCCGGCTATTACAAACGGTGTTGGCTGTGCGGTTACCTGCGCCGCCACCGCTAAACACATCACTGCAACGAGCAATACGCCAATGACTATTCTTTTTCCCATCTTTTTTTTCACCTCCTAAATTTCTTATAACTTCCTCCTCCTTGTCTTCAGAATAACCGTGCAGATAGCGAGCCCTATAACCACGGACAGTGCCTCAAAACCCGGTGTCTCTGATGCAGGCGTAGTCATTGGTGTAGTTGAAGCCGGAGCAGTCTTTGGTGTTGCTGTTGCTGTTGCCGTTCCCTGTTCGGCTGTCTCAGGTGTAGGTGTGACTACGGGCGTTGAAGCGGGTGACGGTATAGATGTCGGCGACGGAATTGAAAATGAAGGTAATGGCGGGGTCGGCTTTCTTGTCTTGACCGTTTGAAAACCCGCTGCTTGCCACGCTTTCAATCCCCCTTCGAGATTATAGATCTTCTTCAATCCGAGTCCCTGAAACGACAATTGAGCGAGCATCGCACAAAATTCCTCGCTTTCGGTGCCGTTATCATCGTAAACAAGTATCTCCTTCCCGGAGTATTGATCAATATCCTCTAAGTCCTCTTCACATACCGCATTTTTAATGTGTTCCACGTTGTAAGCTTCCACAGCTCTAATGTCAAGTATAACCAGATTTTTATTGGATGTGATGAGTTCGTTCGCTTCGTCCGGCGTGATGCTTACGTAATCCGCTGCAGTTGCAGCTAAAATTAAAGAAAATAAGAGCAGAGAAGCTAAAGCAGCTATTTTCACCACTCTTCCACCAAATTTATACACATGCGTGTTCTTCATTATTTTCACCTCCTCACGATGACAATTCCGCAGTCATCGTTATATTTCCGCTATAACTCCCAACCGCGGTTCCTGTTGGAACGGTCAATCTGAAGTTCACGAGGTTGTAGCTCGCATCGCCCGCATCCAGATTCAGGTCGTAGCTCGTGGGACTGCCGAGATTTACACCGTAATCGCCGGCTGTGAATCCACAGTAAAGGTTATCGTTCGCAATCGTTCCCCCGGAACTGCCACTCATGTCTGAAGCCTCTATTGGATTTAAGTCTATCTCTACATTCCCTGTGTTCTTTATCGTCATCCCGTTCATGCTTCCCTCTACGTAGCTTTCGTCTCCCGGTACCGAACTACTTTCTCCGGGGTTTACGGACCCGAAATTGACTGTTGCAGCATCTATCGAAAGCCCGATGCAGGTAGTATAAGTGAAGTTCTCGATTCCGCTTCCCGTTAAACTGCTATTGTCAGTTGCCGTCACGTTCACGATGTAGTCACCGGATGTGTAGTAGAAGCTCATGTTGAAACTGCCTTCAAAGGTTGCCGTCGTCTCGCTGCTGTTTGATACGAACGTCAGTATGACCGGACTGTCTGAAATGGTTGAGGGACCGGTTAGCACTGCAACCACGGAGTCTATATCTTCCCAGCCGTTTCCATCGCTCACCACCACAGTTATATTCCCCGTCTTATTTCCACCCGGGACAGGGTCGATTTGAACCCCTACTGTAAAACCATCGTCATCTGGCGTTATCGTGATGCTTTCAACGGTTGGTGCTATTGGTAGTATTGTAAGCGTAACATTCTGCTCGAATCCGCCAGCCCCCATCTCTTCTGACGTTACGATGTGGTTGGTCACATTGAAGACCACACCATCAGTTGCGTTTATCTCAAGTGTGTTGCCAGCGCTCACGTTCGAGCTGCTAATAGCGAGCTGGTAAAAGTTGTAACCTGTGTGCGTTTCAGCATTCCATCTCTTGCTCGTGTTGAGGTTTGTGATATTTACACTTAGATTCTCACATGGATTGCCGTTATCGTAAGAGCCCCAACCCCAGACTATGAAAGGCGTAGCCGGTGGTTCTACGAGCGTTACATTTTGGTAAAAGATTCCACCAGCATTCACCTCCGTCTCATTTATGATATTGCTAAAGGTCTTGGACTGGCTGCCATCTCCGTCCCCTATTTCGAACCGCAGCGTCTCGCTCGCGTTCAAATCGGTCCCGTTGGCAAGCACGAGCCGGTAATAGTTTGAAGTCGAATAATTCTCCGCCTGCAAGTCCCGGCCGTTGTCCGTATTCATCATGCTCACGTTCGGCGCGTTGCACGCGGTCCCGTTCGCGTAGAAGACGTACCCGTTGATCACAAACGGTGTAGGCTGTGCGGTTACCAAAGAAGGTGTTGCGGCTATAACGCAGCATGCAGTCAATACCGTCAAAACCGCCAATACGGCGAAATTCTCACGCATTGTGCACCACCACCTCTAACTTGAGATAATCGGTTCCGAGGATCGAACGAAGTGGACTGTTCTGCTCCACAACGAAGATAATGTTACCGTCGGACAGGTAGTTCTGCAGGTCTCCTCCCAATTCGCCATTCAACTTTGCGATAAATCTGTTATCGCGGTCCAATATCTCGTAGTTTCCCGCAGTGTAGTTCCATACGTAAAGCGATGCACCCTTCTTGCCGAGGAACCCGTAACCCACGCCGTTCCATGCGATGTTCATCTCTATTATTTCATCCGCTGGTTGGTCAATATTGATTTTGAAGCGGTGAGTGGCGTAATTCCCTCTTCTGTCCGTTCTGTCGAGCTGTATGTTCCAATCTCTTTGGCTGATTTTGTGGTATTGCTCCGAGATGAACTCGATGCTCGGGACGTCGTTCATGCTCGGCGGCTTCTCGTTATGCTGATACCTGTATGCCCATTTATCCGTGCCCGCGCCCGTTCTGTAATCGTAAGTGGTAACGACTTCTGGAGGCAGCACTGTTAGCGGTATGCTCACCGACGTGTTCGAGTTCCTGTTCGGGCTGTTGTCGGTTCCATTTACCGAAAGATAGTAAGTTCCGGGTGATGTTCCAACCGCTGCGGTTGTGTTTATGGTGTAAATGTCCGTGCCAGGGATATTGGTCATCTCTTCAGCCGCAAGACCACCTATTTCTGTTAAGTCCACGGTCACGGAATAAATTCCACTTTCATCAGTTACCGTTACATTCAGTTGACATTCCTGTGTTCCATCTGCAAGTATCAGAGACGGATTCGCACTCGGGTTAGTCACCACCGGGGGTGTAGTGTCAGGCGGTGCGCCGTATGAATAAGAGAAGTTCTCGGAGCCAACGCCTGTAAGTCTACCTTTATCGGTCGCATTCACCTCTACCTTGTAATCGCCTTCTAAATGGCTTGACATGTTAAACGAGCCTTCATACCGTGCAGTTGTTACATTTACAGTGTGGTAAAAACTCAAATTCACCGGACTGTCCTCCACCGTGCTCGGACCCGTGATATTCGCAATAACCACACCGGTTAAATCATCGTAGCCGTTCACGTCCGTAACAGTCGCAGTAATCGTAACCGTTTTGTTCGTTGCCGGGTCGGGATTAATCACCTGCACGCCCGGCGTTGCGGGGTCGTCATCGGGTGTCAGATCTATGTCCACGGTTGGCGCTGCATTCCGGACAACGGTACTCGTTTCCGCATCGGTTGCATAAATGATCGGGCAGCTCATGACTGCCGATACTATCAATACTGCCACTACTGCCACTACCATTACTGGCAGCACATTCAGTTTTCCATTCATTCTTTTACCGCCATCGCCTCCTTCTCCTGATTTTATGATCGAATAAAAATAACACTGCTAACGCGGTTGCAATCAGAGCGGAAACGCTCTCAAAGCCCGGTGTGCTATTGGAGGAGCCCGACTGATTTGTTTCCGTTCCTGTTTCTACATCGGGCACGTCAAACGAGACCTCCTTCTCTCCGGTCTCTTTGCCCGCGTAGAAAACGCGTCCTTTTATCGTGTAGCTCCCTGATTCTGTTATTTTATAATAATCTGCAAGCGTGCCGGTCTCACCAACCTCTACGAACATCTCTTCGCTTTCCAGAACCTCAAGCAAGTTCCCCTCGCGATACAGCTCGCCCTTGAACTTCGCCATCGTGTCTATCTCACCGGTGTTCTCGAAAGTTGCAACAGGTTTTATCACGATATTCACCATCGGCTCGCCCTCGATTGTAAGACTGTGCAGCACACCCTGTCTTGTAAGCGTGCCAAAAGGAAGGACTTTGAATGGCAGGTCCTTTGCGGAAAGAAGCTCTTCGTCAAGCGAAACAGTCACGTTCGCAGCGTAATCCCCGGTCGCTCTACCGGTAGTGTTCCACAGCACGGTAATCGTATCAGTGCTGTCAGGCTTTATGCCGGTTTCATCGTGCACGAAACTGTCAACAAGTTCGCCGTTCTTCGTTATGCCAACGGCTATTTTCGGTTTCGCAATCACGTTGCCTTCGTTTTGAAATTCAACCTTTATCTTCAGCGGGTAGTCAATTTCGGTATCTGCGGTTGTAATGCTTTTAACCGTGCCTTTCAGTATTTGCGTGCCCGTGACCTGGATAAGAACTTCCGAGGGTATGCGGATGACCGCATGAGCAACGGCACCCTCTGTTGGTTCTCGCTCTACTGGAGCACTCTGTGCGTAGATTGTCGAGGTATAATTGGCATTTGCGATTTCTGGGGGTATGCAAAACTTCACGAGGACTTTTGCTTTATCTTTACCTGGTATTGCAACCTCTGTTATCGGTGTATCTGCCTCTTTGTAGAAAGAGATCCAGCCCGTGCATTCGCCCTCTGCGGTGAGCTCGAACGTGCCGGTTTCATCGCCGGTATTGAATACCGTTACCGTCCTTTCATACGTTCCGCCTTTAAATGCATCGCTGACTGTGATGCTTGCAGGTGATATGCCAATACCGATGCTCGCGCTTGCGGTAGAGCATAAACTCATGATTAAGAATGCTGTAACCATTACTGCTGCCATCAGCTTCATTTCCCACGTACTCACATTTCGTTTCATCTTCGCTTTCCCACGTTTGAACCCTCAAAAAAAGAAAAAAAGGGAAAAATTTGGATTGTTTTAGGCGCGTTATTTAGCTAACCCGATATGCCCGTTACAGTAAGCGTACCCGCGTAGCTGCCGGGCAGCGTTCCCGTTGGGACTGATAGAGTAGTATCTATCTTTGCCGTGGCATCCGCTGCGATGTCTACGTCGAAAGTGCTGGTTGCCGATGTAAGGGTTTGAGGACCAACAGTACCTACCGTAGCGGCGGTATTGCCATCGAATAATGTCTCAGGATTGCTCCCGCCATCTGCTATCGACATCTCCACGTCCATCGCAGCATTACCGTCGTTCTTAATCGTTGGTTTAACCGGTGGTGCCGGTCCAACCGTCTCCATTGTGGCGTTCCCTGGCACTGATGAACTGCTACCTGGATTGATAGCGCCGTAGCTTACCGCATTGAAGTCAATTGAAAATGCTACCACTTCGTTCACCACGAAGGTCTTGCTGTCCGTATCGGATAGCGAGCCAGCATCGGTTGCAGTAACTTCCACCGTCCACGTGCCGGGGACTGTATCCATGCCCAGGTTGAACTGGAAGTTCCACGAGGCTGCTACGGTAGCACTGCCGCTCGTGTAAGTGCTGGCATCCGGCTTCTTCACTACGTAGGTCAGAGTGCTTACGTCGTCTATTCCGTTGGGGTCGGATAATGTTCCACTAACCGTAACAGTGCACGTAGGAGTTGCGGGGTCCGGGCTGATTGTAGAGATCGTTACATCAGGTGCTAAGTTGTTTACACTCGCACTCGTATCCGCATTATCACCCAACGCCATCGGCACGCCCACTGCCATTGCCACTATGCCTGCCATCAATATCGCTACTATTTTCGTGTTCATTTTTTTCGTTTTCACCTCCTAAACAACTTTTTGCCTTTGGTAAAAAACATCGACTGAATTTGGCAGTTGTTCGTCTCGTTGCTCTCGGCTATCCAGTCGGTGTCATCCGCGCATACGGTTACCTCATGATGCCATGGCCACCACCACATCCGGTAGCATGGGAATATCTCCCATCTGCTCTGTCCAGCATCCAGTGGTCTGACGATGTCCACTGACCTGACACGACCGTCAACGGTCAGCTTGCTCAGACTCCAGCCGGCACCTCCTTCGTCCACGTTTGCTATCTTGTAAGCTATGAGACGTCCACAGCAACATCCACAGCATCCGCCCCTTACCTCATACAGCAGCTCGGACATTTCTTGCTGCTGCTCGTAATCAATGCCATCACCGAGAAGACCTGCCAGTTCTTTCATAGCGTTGCATCTGCAACAGCAGCGCTCTGCAATTAGCTCGGGATTGCTCAGTTCTTTCGCTGCTTTCTTATCGTCACCGGCAAGTTTAACTGCAATCTCTTTAGCCAGTTTGGGGTCTTTGGCAAGAGCTTCCGCTACCTCTTTACGCAGCTCCTCATCGCCCAGTTCCTTCGCCAGCTCGGGATCGTCAATGAACAGGACTTCCTTCTCGATTGACTCGATATAGTAGCAGCAGCACCGGATGGGTCTGATATCCTCGATGATCAGGTCCGGTTGCCTTCCCATAAACTCGTTCTCAAGGCAGTTGTTCTCCTCATCACTCTCGCCAACAGCGTTATCTCTGTCCGCGCAAACCAGAATCGTATCGTTATCCCCTGACATCGTGAATGGACCGAGTGTCGCAGTATGCGATGCATCCACCGCCAATCCAGGAACCGGATCGGTTGCAACTTCTGCTCCGTCTATCTCAATCGAGATTGTGCTTGCACATGCTTCCGCAGTTCCGTTGTTCTTTACCATGTAGGTCACGTTGTAGTGCGTTGCATTAACCCATTCCTCTGACTTCTCTGTGATCTCAAGATCTGGCAGGAACGTTATGTTTATCTCAACGACATTCTTCACGTTCTCCCATTTCTTCAATGCTGATCCGGTAAGTCTGAGCGGCCAGCTTGAACTGCCCTCGGGTATTGCCGTTCCATTCAGCTCGTTCGCAACGAAGATGCCATCGTTTCGCTTTACGAACGTGCTGTTGAACGTCTTACTGTAGCCATCGCCCGCGGTTACCGTGACGTCGTATCCTTTGTCAGCGAGTGTGTCATTGAAATTGTGCTGCACGTCGTCATCCACCCAGCCGAGGAGTCGCCATAACGGGATACCGGTCCACGTTCGATTCTTCCAGTCGGTCCAGCTAACGTTATGACACGCAACGCCATCCTCGAATTCCGAACGGTTTATGACGTCCGTAATCGCTCCGTTTAACGTGAGGTTCCAGTCCGTCGGTGCACCTCCTGTGCATTCGATTTCACTGTTGTACCACGATAGATTATCCTCCAAAATGTCATCCCCCGCACAATCGAAGAGCTGACTAAGAGCCACAGTAGGATCACGCC
>Ga0209121_10003010_pt1 | contig 16583 bp, 20 predicted proteins | sample Cruoilmetagenom3_FD_187292 | JGI IMG/M metagenome (GOLD analysis project Ga0209121, IMG submission 187292) | Oil polluted marine microbial communities from Coal Oil Point, Santa Barbara, California, USA - Sample 3 (SPAdes) (version 2) | ecosystem: Environmental > Aquatic > Marine > Oil seeps ... | reverse complement strand
AAGCGCAGATATCGGCAAGGTTGATAAGATGAGCGGTATGGTTATGGCTAAATCAAAAGACCGTTTAATCACACGCTGACCTTTATTCAGTGTGGGGGAATTTAGGGTGATCATTGGTATGCCCACAAAATTCCATACGGAAGACTTGCTCATCATCAGGGCAAAAATATCAGGGATAACCCATACTCGCACTGGCAAGTTGTGAACAGTTTGCATCAGGGTATTGATGCGCTGATAAGCACCATGGGGTAACGCGATGATCAAATTATCAATTTGGTGTGCCGCGATCAGTTCAGGAACTTGATCAATCGTTCCTAAAACATCCACATAATTCTCAACCTGGGTTGGGTCATCATCCACAAAACCAACTAGGGTATAACCCACTTCTGAAAAATCATCGATATCGCACTCAAATCGTCTTCCAACTTCGCCAGCGCCAGCGATCAAAATTCGACGCTGATAACCCGATTTTCGAATTTTGGTTTTAAATAATAACCTGAAGGTCATCCGTTGTAAAAATAAGAGAAAAAACGTGATCAGGGCAAAGCTCAGGAAGACCCGACGTGAAATCGGAATATTTGCAAGGTAAATCAAACCTGCTATCACAAAATTGGCAATCAAGGCACTAAGGATCAGGTTATTGATCTCGTCAACAACTCGGAGATTTTTCTCCGAATCGTAAGCGCCCAAACGGCCTAAGACAGCGATCCAGATGATGCCAAATAAGATATAAATGAAAAGATTGCCACGAGATTGCTTAATTGTTTCTTCAAATGACCCAAAAATGGACGTCAGACTCGTGTGTTGAGTCAACCAAAGCGCTGCCATCACGAAGAAAAAATCAACGATAAATATGGCAATAGTGAAGAAGCTTGAAGGTCGTTTTTTCATTTTTAGACGTTTGTCGTTAATAACGATATGTCATAAAAGTAAGTTGATCTTTCAAAATCCTGAAGTTTTATTGATCGTGGGTCAACAGTGTGTGTCAAAAAATCTCATATCAGCACGTATTTTTCCCACGCATCCGCCCTTCCGACATTAATCACTTGTCAGATAAGGTTGAAAAGTATCTAAAATTTTACCCTATCAACCCAATGTTTTTGGATTATTAGAGTAAATTTATTTTTGTTCCACCTGCGCTTAAGACATTTCAGGCCGGATTTGAGGATCGCTAATAAACGCTAGCAAGACGTGAAATCTTCTTTTCATTTAGGCGAGGATCAAAGACCACTCTTAAAGCCTCGAAACAACCGTCAATCAGGCGAACAGGCTGCCGGGGCTGCAGTTCATCCTTAACGACCTTAAGTGAATGGTCGTGTTGCGGAGGACGATTGCATAACCTTTCATTGCTCTCATCGTGAAGTTCAGCTGGCGCCTCATCAAAAACAAGAACCCGTTTCAATCCTGGAACAGGGGCTAATTTCGAAAACCGAAGGTCGGCAAGATCCAGTTGCAAGAATAGGAACTAAGGAAAAACCGACCGGAATGTGCGGTATCGAGGATTCACGGGACTGATGTGCAACTGTGGACAACAGGTCTGCAAGCTGCATAATGTAAACTGCTGCCAAAGCAGCTTTTCTTTCCGGGCCTTGTTATCCTTTATGTGACATGCTTCTGACATTTAAACGCATACTCCCAATAATTGAATTCCCAGCCTTATTTGGCGAGAGAGGTAAGGCAATCGAACAGTTGCAGCAATTAATTTCTAAATCAATAATTCGCTAAATTTTTTTCCAAATATTATTGATAACACGACAAAAACTCATGTGGTGTTAAAATTCAATCCTTCGAGATTATAACATAAATACTTTGATTCGCAAATTTTCCGAGTTGCTTTATGCTTTCGTGATCCAATTGAACTTGACCAACCTTTTCAATGCTCTTATAATAAAGCGCTCATTAAATTATTATCGTAGTTGCAATAATTGGTTAAACCAAAATGGGAGAGAAAAAGACTGGACTGTCACGAAGTCATTCCGATAACATCTCATCAAAATATGTTCATACCCCCCTCTTGATCATTAAAGGCGAACATTTTATGATTGTCCAAGAAAACAATTTGGCCACACACAGATAAGGAAAATGTAAATGCAAGATACTATTCTCGATGCCGATAGCAATGAAGAAATAACAATCGATTTAAAGAAATACTTTGCCTTATTCTGGCAGTGGGCCTGGTTGATAATCTTGGCTGGCATCATCGCCGGGTTGACAGCTTTCCTGGTCAGCCGACAGATAACACCAGTTTATGAAGCGACCACCACGGTGCTTGTCAGTGACTCATCTAGCACACAGTCCTCTGACTTAAATTCGCTAAGAGCATCAGAACTTTTGTCGCAGACCTACGCTCAAATGATGACTAAAAACCCAATCTTGGAAGAGACCATCAGCCGTTTGGGATTGAAGATGGAAGCAAAGGATCTACGTGAAATGATCAGTGTCTCTCCAGTAACCAACACCCAATTGATTGAAGTTCTGGTCGAGTCAACGGACCCTACTGCGGCAGCATTGATTGCCAACACCGTTGTAGATATTTTTACGAAAGAGATAGAAAGTGTACAAACCACACGTTATGACCAGTCCAAGGAAAGCCTGCAGGCCAAACTGGATGAGGTTGAAGATGAAATAACATATTATAACAATTTAGCTGCTTCCACCGAGTCAGAAGTTGAAAGGGCGGATTATTTCGCCAGAGCGACACAATATCGTGAAACCTACTATTCCCTCTTGGAATTATATGAAAACATCTGGCTTTCTGAAGCAGAAACGATCTCATCCGTTGCAGTCGTTGAACCCGCTATCTTACCAGATGTGCCGGTGCGCCCGCGTGTCTTAATTAACACTGCCCTAGCTGGGGTTGTAGGGGTCATGCTTGCAGCTGGTGGGCTACTGGCACGCGAAGCACTTGATGATACCCTCCATACACCTGACGAAGTAAAGAATCATCTTAACTTACCCGTGTTAGGAGCGATTGAAACAATCTCACAAGATCAAGAGAATCGATTGATCGCAATGAACCAACCGCGCCACCCCATAACAGAGGCTTTTCGGGCTTTGCGTGAAAATACACGCTTTGCATCCATCGATCGTGATTTGCATACCCTACTCGTCACTAGCGCTTCGCCTGAAGAAGGCAAGTCAACCGTTACGGCTAACCTCGCATTAGTTTTTGCTCAGGCGGGAGTGGACACCATCCTTGTAGATTGTGATTTTCGAAAACCAGTTATCCATAATTTGTTTGACATCAGCAATCAGCATGGGGTTAGTACGATATTATTCAACCAGGATACTGCAATTGACGAGTCCCGATGGCAATCCCCAATTGATCACTTGCGTGTGATAACATCAGGGCCCCTCCCCCCCAACCCAGCTGAATTAATTGCTTCAAAACGCATGAAAGCATTTATAGAAGACTTAAAAAATCGTGCTGATTTGATCATCATTGATACGCCGCCTGTTCAGCCGGTAACAGACGCTGCTAGTTTAGCGCCTGAAATGGATGGCATGTTGATGATAGTTCACCCTGGCAAAACAAGTATTTCTGCTGCAAAGCAAGCCATAGAACAACTAAAGCGCGCCAAGGCCAGAATTTTAGGCGTTGTTCTTAATCCTCTCGATCTCCGGCGTTCGCAATACGCCTACCGTTATGCCTATCAAAATGGCCGAAATGATTATCGAACTTATTATCACAAAACGGATAGTGATCCATCCAAAAATAAATAACTGACGAACCAACTTCAAAAGCAAATAAGATTTAACCCCCTTGGGAAAACCAAATGGAAACAATTTGTCCTTTTCTTGGCTTAATTAATGACAGAAAAACAACCACAATGTATCCGATATCGGATAACGCCTGTTATCGCGCTTCACCACCAGCGCCAGTGGCTTTAGATTATCAACGGAGCTGTTGCCTCACAAACACACATGTGGAATGCCCAGGATTCAAAAAGGGTTGGTTAGATGATTTCCCGAATGAATTACGTGGTCGTGAACCCTCAACGAAAAAAAGGATATCAGATATTCCTAAATGGATCTTTTTTTTAGTCATTGGTTTGTTTTTATTGGTAATAATCATCGGGGCAATCACGCAACTCTCGGGGGACGAACCCCCTTTAGCCACATTAGAGGGTAGCATTATGATTTCAACACCAACTGCGACGTCTTCGCCCACAAGAACAACCACCCTATTGCCTTCACCGACATTGACACTTGTCCCTACTAGCCTGATGATAACAGCTACGCCAGCGCCATCATTAACGCAAACACAAGGGCCAGCCTTGCAAACGCCATTTGGATCATCTGAATTAACATTTGTAATTCATCAAGCACTGGGTGGCGAAACCTTATCAATTATCGCGCAACAATACGGCACAAGTATAGATGCTCTCCTTGCAATAAATCAGTTTAATCCACCTGAACGAACGACCTTGTGGGAGGGCGATGTGCTTGTGGTTTGCGTGGATTGTTTGGACACCTCTGACTTACCCAAACTTCAAGCTTTGTATGTTGAATCTGAAATTAGCATCGCTGAACTTACCTCAGATTACAACACACCAATTGAGGAAATCCAAATGTGGAATGGCCTAGACGAAAATGATTTGATCTCATTTCCTCGTTGGGTGATTGTCAGAGCAAATTAGTGAGAAAAATACCTTATTTCTGATTTTTGCTTATTGCCAATAATTGTCAGTCGCCAATAAGTGTAATAAAATAAAATATTTAATGCTTAGGAACGGGTCACAAATACCAATTTCAAAATACATGGCACCTGCTAATCATTCTAAACTTTTTACCTGAATATTCCCACATTGGTTTTCAAATTATCTCAAAATTACTGCTATAGCACATAAAAACAATTAGTCCTCTTCATATCTGAAGTAATCCAAGACTTGGAGCAGTATGAAGTGGGCTGATTCTGCAACCCTTTTTCTGATTATATGAAAACGCTGCACCTCAAGCCATACTAGTAGTGAAGCAACCACTAAATCGAAAGAGGTGCAGGTAAGGATAATTATACAATTGGATGCGATGCTCACAAACACTATTCGGTATTTGTAGTTCTGGATAGAGAAGGCGTAATAAAGAACCAGAAAAGGATAGAGCACAAAACTGGTGAGATCCAGAGATATTTGGAAAAATATCCTGACCTGATCCCAAAATATGTACCAGTCATAATGATAGTCCAACCGACTGAAATTGGGTAGGTTGGACTAGGGTAGTCACAGGCACTGGTGGACGATAACCCAGTGAACTATGAGGTCGAACCATATTGTAATTTTTCTGCCACATTTCAATCAATACTTGTGCCTCCTTCAAAGAATAAAAAATTTCTCCATTCAAAAGCTCATCCCGCATCTTTCCATTGAATGATTCAATATAGCCATTCTCCCAGGGACTGCCAGGTTCGATGTATAGCGGCCGAACCTGCAATTTCTCCAGCCAGTTCCTAACACGCTTGGCGATGAATTCAGGACCGTTATCGGAACGAATATGGACAGGTACACCTCGCTCAATGAACAGATCAGAGAGCACCTCAACTTCATTGTGGGAGGTTAACCGTCTAGCTACTTACACCACCAGACATTCCCGCGTGTACACATCGATCACATTCAGAATGCGGAACTTGACACCATCGTACGTGCGATCTTCCATGAAATCATAACGCTAGACATGCTTGGGGAACATCGGCCTCAATCTAACCAAGGAACCATCATTGAGCCATAGTCTGCTGCGTTTCGGTTGTTTTTGTGGCACTTTCAACCCTTCTTCCCGCCAAATACGCTGCATACGCTTGTGTTTAACGATCCAACCTTTATTCCGCAGCTGGACTGTGACCCTAAGGTAACCATAACGGCATACTCACTTGCTAATTCTATGATCCGCTGTCTGAGCAGTGCCTCATCATCCAGGACCTGTTTTTCATAACGTTGGGTGTATCGTGGCTGGCCAATCACCTGGCAAGCCCTGTGCTCTGACACATCTAAGGCTCCTACTGCTTGCCTAAAAGCTTGCCGCTTGCTATCAGGCGCAATCACTTTTTTCCCAGCACCTCTTTCAAGATGGCATTATCCAGAAATAAGTCAGCAACCGGGTTTCTTCAAGTGGATATTTTCCTTTTCCATTTCCTTAAGTTTCTTCGCCTGAGGAATGCACATGCCCCCGTATTCCCGCCGCCACCGATAGTAGGTTTGTTCGCTGATCTCCAGCAACTTGCTGGCTTCTTTCACTGTCTTGCCTTTACCAAGATAGATCTCGGCTTCCCGTAGCTTTGTGATGATTTGCCCTGCTGTGAAACTTCACCTTTTTCCCATTTCTAACCTCCGATTTATCTCCAAATACTATCACAGTATTTGGATCGGTTTTTGGGGTCAGGTCGCATAAGAAAATCGAAAAATTCAAATGGCAAGAAATTGTAATCTAACACAGCAAAACCAAATTCGTTAGCCTTCGGTAAACTTTCATAATTGATAATTTTTCCCTGGAATAAAACATATTCATTTAGTCTCAATTCCCTTGAAATTTTTAAGGCAAGTTTATTATAAGCTTCACAAAGATAAGTAATGTCTGTATGATTTTTACAACTGATCAAACCAGTTATATTTTGATCAACTGTGACTGAAAAATTGCATCTGCATTTACCATTTTGAAAATAGTAAAGCGTTGGTTCACATGTTATCTCTCCAATAACGTTTGTAATTTCAAATTCTTTCATGATCCTCCGATTGTTAAATTGTGACATCGATTATTTGACAAAACCCCTTAATTAAGTTTGTCATCTTTGATTTTTTATCTTATTGGCAAAGTTAAATAAAATATTCGAACATATGTTCTATTATATCATATGTGTGATGTTTATGTCAACTATGTCATACAACTAACTTGATAAAAAAATTTGAGAGCCATTTCTACAAAGGATATGTTTTAAGATCCTCCAACAAGATGAAATACTCTTTTGTTGTCCTGCGCCAACTTTGGCTTTATTGGAAATATCTAACCAATATCATTTAATTCTTTGGTGGATTGAGAACTTCCAAGCAATAGGAGAATTTATTAACCTTGCAGTCAGAAGAGCATATATTACTTATATATATCTAAATCAAAGTGAACACCCCACCCCGTCTATTATCCCCTTTGACTATCAGATACACTTCAAACGTTGGGCGTCATGATAGGGGATGCCAAATCTATAAATTTTCCATCAAAACTATCTATTCACAGTAAATTTCATAAGTTTTATTAGCACAAGCGTTCTAGTTTCCTTTCTAAGGCTTCTAGGAGCGCCTTAGAGCGATTTATATGCGTTACGTGTTGTTTTATGTATGTTACAAATAAAGTCGCCCTTTCTGGCCTGCTAGACGTATTGGGCATCACAATTACCCACAGGCCTTGTGCGTGTCATTTGTTGCAAAATAGGTTAGTCAAACCCCCAATTATTCCAATCAGCATTCAACCTTTGCGATCAATTTTCCAGCCACGCATTTAGCAAAAAGCTTGTAACAACATATCTCAACAGCAAGCAAATCGCTCTTAGGGAAAGAATGCAAGAATTCGAATTACCCCAGAAGCTCGATCAAACATTCTGTCTTCCCAGTCAGAATGTCTATGTTAATTAAACATAAAGATTATGGCTTACGCCTTTGCTTCCATGATATTCACGAATAAGAGAGGATGGCATGGAAATAAAAGCTTGTAATCGTATTGTGTTTGCACACCTGGTTGAAAACGAGTTATTTGCTCGTATGATGACCGAGCACAAAGCAGAGAATTTTCAAATTAATAACAGATGCTCACTTATTACTTTAGCATCACCTGCTAATAGTTATGAAAAGATAGCACCCAGGGGACAAGAGCTCAAGACGCTAGACGAATTGGTTGGGATGGCCTATGACATGGAGGTGGCGTCATGATTAAGCTGATTGAGAAAGTGTTTGGCAAGAACTATATCCGACGTCGGATGGATCCAGTGATTCAGACACGCATGGCTGAAGGACTATGTGAGGTTGTGTTTCCAGACGACGAGATAGAATGCCCGCAAGTTGATTATCCCTGTTGCCTGTACCCACATCGTGACGAATGCAGGACGGATATTCCAGAAGAGATTCCATTTTAGGTCCAATCGAAGATAGTCCCTCACGGGATTGTATTTGTGATAATTGGATTTGTAGAAAGGCTAATGATGAAAGTTATGATTTGTGGCAGTAGGAATGTCATGGGGTCCATGTTGGGTTATGTAAATAAGTTGTTGAGAAGGGCAAAGCAGAGGGGAGATATAGAGATCATCGTAGGAGACGCTTTTGGCATTGATAGACATGTGATCGAGACGTGTGATAGGTTAGGCGTTCCTGTGACTGTTTATGGCGCTTATGGGAAATTCAGAAATAGGTCCAAGACAGGCAAGAACATCGCATTGCAAGCCAATTACACAGACAGGGATGAACACATGATCGCAGAATGTGACATGTGCATAGCCGTTTGGAATGGTAGGTCAAAAGGCACTGATCGCAACTTCACAAGAGCCATTCAAGAAAGCAAACAAGCCTATATGTGGCATGAAAATAAGCTTGTCGACCAACAAACATGCGAAATACATAGAGCCTAATCCTAAATCAACATATTGCCTTACGGCATTGTGTTGGTAGTTCTGCTCGAAGAGCGCAAATCGTGCGAAGCGCACAATTTTAGTAAATCCAATAGTTCTTCCGACGTCGGAAGAAAAAAATCAATTATGTTTGATATTTTTCCACTTTGTATTCTCACAATGCTGGTTTTATCAATCATTTTTAGTGAATGGGAGAGGTTATGTGTGAAATATGTGTTCTTTGCGTCATTGCAGTCATGGCAGCAGTCGTCATCATTACAAACGGAGGTATACACGATGATTAAGATATATACAGATGGGAGTTGTCCTGGCAATCCAGGCCACGGAGGGTGGGGATATGTTTTAGACTACAAAGGGTATCGCAAGGTCGGGGGAGATCACGAATTTGATACAACGAATAATAGAATGGAATTGACAGCAGTGATTGAAGCGCTTAAAGCCATACACGATAAATCAATTCCAACAGTGGTGTACTCTGACTCCAACTATGTCGTCAAGAGCTATGACCGCCTTGAACATTGGAAAAAGAGCGGATGGCAAACTTCCAGCAAGGATCCAGTCGCAAATCAGGACTTGTGGCAGATGCTGGACGCTCTCGCCAGTCAATTCAAATCCCTGAGGCTCCATTGGATTAGAGGGCATAATGGCAATAAATGGAATGAATTTGCCAATGACATTGCCCAAACAGCTGCTAATTACAAGGCGTAATGCGCCACATTAGGGGATGATACGTCCAAAATTCTACAAATGAGCGCTCTGACTTGGTACATACATGCTAGGTCGACGATTTCAATAAAATATACATACTCAAGCAAAGCTTTCTCAAATACTACACAATAATGTTCCAACAGGGTTATCGTACTATCATCATTGTTCGGCAAAATCGCTTATGAGAAAGATACTTTGCACAAATGTGCTGTGTTCAATTCTAAGGCTACTCAGAGCGTATCTAAGCATTTTTTACGCATATGTGGTACATTTACGTATCATATATGGTAATATTGCCTAACGGTAAGGGAAATGGATTAAGCTATACCCTACGTTTCCATGCACGTCCTAATTTTTTACCCCTTACAGAGTATCGTTTGGTATACATGCATGGGCAATTTGCTATACCTGCTGGCAAAAACACACAAAGGCCTTTTAGTTAAGTCTCTGAGATATATTACAACTTAGAGACTTATTACTATACACGTTACATATAACTCTCTGAGTAGTATTTATATCTTAGAGAGTTATATAAGTATTAATTAGGCGTTTAATATTCTCTGAAATATATCTTCTACTAGTAGCTATATTTTAGATTATGTTCCGTCCCCTTGTTCTAACACAATTTTACCTTAGTGAAACATATTTGTCAAGCTTGTGTGACAATTTTGTTATGGCTGGATAAATTGCACATGCAATGAAGGCAACAATAGTGTCTTACGACATTGTTTTTACGAATAAATTCACTATATGCTATAGGAGGCATAAATGTTTCAACAGTTGATTATTGCAGGTTATTTAGGTTCAGATCCCGTAATGCGGGTGACTCCAAGTGGTAAGCAGGTTACCAACCTATCCGTTGCAACCTCACGCTCGTGGAATGATGGTAATGGAAATAAGGTTGATGAGACGACCTGGTTCCGAGTCAGTGTATGGAATGGTCAGGCAGCATCTTGCGAAAAATATCTCTCTAAAGGCGATCCTGTTCTTGTTATTGGACGATTGCGCCCTGATGAGAATGGCAACCCTCGCACATTTGTACGTGAAGATGGTTCTTTCGGTGCTTCCTTTGAGGTTAATGCAATGAATGTTCGTTTTTTACCCAAGGGTGGTGACTCACGTAGTGAGTACATCGATGTTCCGAATGATAATAAAGAACCAAAATTAGCTGAAGAGGATGAAATCCCTTTCTAAACCAGTTAAATATCCCCACTCCAGTAATCAGAGTGGGGATATTTTTTATATTGACGTCATCCGACGTCGGAAAGGCTAAATATGATCATTCAAACTGGAGGTAGTTCAGTGTACAAGGGCAAGTGGTCCGCTTGTGATAAGCCGATGGTTAATAAAATGAGTTGCTACACTGACTTGCAAATACTAATCAATGACCTGGTTGGCGTTTATCTACTGGCTAAAGGTGAGGCTAATCGTGAGTTTTGCTATATACGGATCAGAAAGTCTTATCTTGACTTGCTTGTCTTGCAAACTAGGCGCTTTTATAACGCACCTATCAGTGATACTAAGTTGACCGCAAGCCTGTTTAAGTATCTCGCTGATTACAAAGATCCTATTGTTGTTCCATCCCCATATCCATCCAACGTCGGAAGAGATGAGCAAGTTAAGCGTCTTGAAAAAATCAGGCAAAATATCGCCATATACCACGCCCATAACAGGCTAGAGTCGAGTTTGGCGTACCCATATGGGAGAGGTATAGGTGAGAGCACTGATGAATATCCTCACATTCTACAGCCAGCTGTTTATAACAAGTTGCAATTCACTTTACTGAATAAAGGTTATTAAGATGATTGAAACACAAAAAAAGATTGATGACCATTATGAACACTGGGAACATATCCCAGTTTTACCTCAATTCAACGAACCTAAGAACGCCAGCATGGTCTTGATTGAGATCATGCAAACGGATAATACCAATGATTACTGGATTGAGGCTCGTGAAAAATATAAATTCCTTAAGTATCAAGGCAAAGAGAGTGCAGACAAGCTCTACACCGCCATCTATTATCTCGCATATATGAATGAAATCATAAACCTCATTGACCTGCGGGAAGAGTTATACGCTTGTAAGAGTAAACTTCGTCAACTTGCGATTAAACGATATATCTACAGCATCATCGAACCAGATAAATCCGAAAATCTCAATGACTACAATCCACACTGGGTTGATATCTATCGTAAGACATTCTGCACACTTGAGGATATTATTGATTGGTTTTCAACGGATAAATTCAAATATCTCAATCAGATATTTGACATCACAGGCACAGCACGTTATTTGCTCAATGACTTGTCTCTCAGAATGACCATCCCTATCGAAGAAGCACGCACCAATCCCTATATTGACTCTTACACTGGTGAAGCGATGATTGAGGACGAAGTGATAACCATCCCCAATAAGATCACCTTGCCAGATAAGGATGGTAAGCCAGTCACTGTTAATTTCAAAAATAAAACTTACACCACCACCAATGCTCTCGGTGATGAAGTCACTCGTGAATTAGTTGATGATTACAATGGCTATAGTTGGGGTGGTGACTTCTTTGACAGCGATCATGACTGGTATGAGGAACGTGAAATCACATCTGTCCCCATCAATCAGATGAATGATCAGGAAATGAAAGTCACCAATGACTATTATTATTTAAAGTCACGTTTTCAACCAATCATTGATGAACTTACTCGTCAATACGATGATATGTGTCTTTTGAACAGCTATGAGCCAGAGAAGGCAGAATATATTGTCAAAAATTCTCTGCTCGGTATGTCATTTAAGAAAGCTCTAAGGCAAGAATTCCACAACTTTGCGCCACAAGATTTAGCAGCAATACTTATGGATTTGCCTTTCGATTTCAGCATTAATGGCAACCTTGATACCATCATCGATTTATTCGGTGGTGACATTCTAGAGAGCATTGTGGAGGCATCAGGAATTGTTAACTACAACGAGCATCATTATGAAAATGTGATTGAATTGTTGCATAAAGAAACCCTTCACTTACTCGAGGAAGTAGCCAACGATCGTTCTCCTAAACAGTCCGCTATCTTCACAACAGAAGCTTTCAAAGCTATTGCAGAAGCTGGTTTACCCATTCCAAAAGCGCACGAGCTAGCCTATGAAAAGTTCAGGGAGATCTCACCTGCAGGCCTAAATGCCTATCGGCAAGCTCTGTCTCAGGGAAAATCACCTCGAAAAGCCATGGCAGCTTTTTATAAAGGTGCAAGCCAGTCTGGTGAATACACGCCCATAGATAAATTCCACGCTGCTACCAATGGCTATGTCAAAGTAAAAACAGCTTCGTCTGGCTACACACAAATCCGCAAGATTAGCTGGGATATAGCTAAATTAAAAGCAGGTAAGTCTGAGCTGTTCGTTGACCCGAAGGCACCAGAAAAATCCAAGCGCTGGTTATTTGAAATGTTACAAGCCAAGAATTGGTCTCGAAAGCTCATATCGAGTTTAGCTGTATAAAGTCTTTTTCTCCTTTGGAAATACCAAGATCACCAAACAAGTGATCTTGGTATTTTTTTTGTGTGAAGACGACATACAGACTCCAGCATCCCTAATTTTCTGGTGAGACATACACATATAGACACACAGTCAACAAGCTATGTGATGAACTTTTCCGTTTAACGAAGCCCCCACCCCAGATAACAACTTAATCACTTTTCAAAATTTCCATTCAAACAGAAAGAACACGAAAGAGAGGACAAAATGTTGAGTGAACGGCATTTGCACCAATTAAAGGCAGGTCTGGATGTTTGCCTGGTTGAAAGGGGAATCAGTCAGGCTTGTTCCTACCTGGGAGCGGACCTGAGGCTCTTCAAAATTAGATACGAAGACAAGGTTTTTGAAGCCATTAATTGGGACAGCAAGCAAGAAACGATGGAGGATTTTGATCAAAACATCATTGACCAGGCATACAACAAGTCTATCCATCTGATGTCGGATTATGGTGTTCCGATATCGGAAATACCCTTTTAGGTGAACAGGATTTGCGTCAAAAAATCGATCAGTTTGATTTACCTTACTTGCTCAGCAAATAGCAATTCTGATTCACAACCATCAAACCATTTGATTTGTCAGAGATGATGTTCACTTAAGTATCAATAAATTTTCAATGCAAAAGATACGTTCGCAATTATACGGAAAGGAAAATATGAAAATTTCAGTCGGAAAAAACAAATTGATTGTTACAAGAAATATCAGTCAATCAATAAAGGACCTTATTGCGTCTGTTGACTATGAGGTATCGATCGCGAAGAAAATTGAAATGCTAAAGAGTCATATAAAGGCATTCGAATGGCTACTTGGTGAACATGAGGGGGATTCTGTTTTTGAAACCATGATGGGGGATTTTAAGTTACAGCTCAATCAAATTTTATACAGTCAAGATGAAGGGGAAATTCTGATGTCAGACTTCCCCAGGATCGTGTTGGAATGGAAAAAACTTGATGAGAGCCATTTCTTCTATCGTGTTAACTACAACGACACAGTCATGACTGACTGGGAGGAAGTCGAGCAAAGATTGAAAATCGCACAAAGGGCAGTGGACAAAACAATCAGCTTTATGAACAGATAGTTTCAAGATGCTGAAAATGAATATCTCAAATTTATGCACAAGAAAGGAGCCATGATCACCAAACCATTGACAATCGAAATGATTGAGAGGGTATTCAACCAGGCTGAACACCAAAAAGATTATCTTATTGGCTTATACAGGGTTGTTATCAATTTTGATTCTGTAAAGCGCATGAATCATTTTCCAAAAGTCAGTCAAAAAACGAGCGAATACATTTTCAAAAAAGCAATCGAGTTTGATAGAGAAAACCACCCTGATGTCATCAGCGGGGGGTTGTGGATGTCAATGGGTTTTGGCCTTGACCAATCACCAGATCAGCTGATTAATGATTGGTGTGTACAAATCGATGATGATGCCATTGAATATCTTTCTGCCATTAGGAGAAATGATGAATGATAGAAACCTCCTTGTTGAAGAACATTATTACAAAACAACCTGGAAGGAAAAGAAAGCCGCGAAGATCCGACTAAAGGGGAAATGGCTGGAAGAAGCTGGCTTTTATCCAGGTGATCGTGTTGATGTCAAAGTTGATAACCAAAGAATTCTAATTACTAAAAGGAACTAATGTGACTAAGAAAGAGCGCTTGAGAATGGAAATTGAACACGCGAATCGCTATATGCAGGATAACTACGAGACATTGCTATTTGACTCCGTTTTAGAAACAGCCTGTCCCCATGGATGTGTCGTTGAACCCGATGGTGAGTGTCCCCATGGATTTCGCAGTCCACTCCTGGTTTTAGGCGTGATTTAACATGAAGTGGTCAGTGATATATTCGATTGATACGCTAGCTGGTAATTCCCTTGATGGCTTTGTTCCGACGTCGGAACATTGGGAAAAGACTGAAGGAGATGCCTGTTACGAATTTGACTACCTTGGAGATGAATATGTCGGAGGTAAGCATGCGAAATATGTCGGTTACATAACTGATAAGGAATTCAAGCATTTTCTACACGACGTCCTGGTCCCATGTTATGTCGAAAACACAATGGGGATGTTGGGGGGAATGGTAGAGGATGAAATACTCGGTTTGATGCCAGCCTGGAGTCTTTCTGCAGTAAATTATTACGCAACCGATCCGTTCTATCAAAATGCCTACGTATGTCCTTTTCCTGAGAACGACAAAGAACACAATCTATTAACCAATATGAATGACAAAGACATACGGGCTTGGATTGAAGAAAATTATCTATAAGGATTACCGATCGTATTACATAAATTAGGAGAATAATATGGGTCAATACTACAAAATTGTAAATATCGACAAGCAAGAATACATCAGCCCTTCTGACTTCGGAAGTGGTGTCAAACTTATGGAATTTGCATATCCCGGTAAACCCTCAATGGCTTTATCAGCTTTAGCAATCCTCTTAGCAGACGGTAACAACCGGGGAGGAGGCGATTTAAGATCGGACAATTCTGTGATTGGCAGCTGGAAATACGATAGGATCGCCGTTGCTGGGGATTATGCTGATCCACATCCAGAATGCCAGGAGAAAAATTTTTATTTTGATGCCGATAAGTGGGAAAATATCTCCGATCAGGTTTGGTCTGCTATGCTGGATGATTCATATTTTGCACACGAGTACAGCAAGATAATTATATATTTCCTTGAAACAGGACACAAATACTATATTCCCAGAAGGATTGTGAAATTTGCCGCCTATCAGAATAGTCCTGAAGCCTTACATTGTCTCAATCAATTGTTTCCCGATGAAGAAACCCGGATCAAGATTATTGATGAAATCAAAGAGGCATTCAATGACATCACGATAAAACAGGTATAGAGTTAGCTAATCTATATATATTATACAATCCATCACCAGGCCTCATGAATCACTGAATAATTTGAACCCCAAAAAATTTGCTCAGCTAGTCATTTCTTAACCCTGTTCTCTATTTATGATTGGTATAAAAACTGGGTTCTTGACAAGATAAATACAATACTGTCCGCCCTCATGATGCTCTTGGAGAATTATCACCATATCAAGCTAAGTCAACAAATGTTCAGAAAGTGTCCACTTAAAGGTATTACTAAAAATGGGATTTTGAAAACATCCTCATAATCACCATTCCTAACGAACACAAACAGAACAATGAAATCCAGGGGGTCATCATCGTCGGGTGCAGGTTACCTAAGATAATCCAGGATGCATTCAATCTCAAAGGGATCAGTTAACAGAATGAGATTTCTGCGATCTTGGATGACATTGATTGTTCCAACATAAGTGACAATTGGTTTTAACATCGAGTTTTCCTTTCTTCTGTATATTTAGCCTCCAGCAAGTGTAGATTTGTAGACGTGTAGATAAGGGGGTACCTCAAAAACTTAAGCAATCTAGAAATATATAGTAGTGGTTTCTATACTGGCGGAGAGGTTTCTCTACACCCTGGAAAAAATGTCAAAAATGTCATATTTTTTAGTATTGAAGGAAATCAAATAAACAATTTACAGCTACGCTACAGCTAACACAAAAAACACTATGGAATTAATGCACAAAATACACATTTTAACCCCTAGATATGGGACATAATGGACATAATGCCTCTATATACATGCATAGAACATTTGTTTCTGGAACTTCGAATCAGTAGGTTGCGCGTTCGAGTCGCGCCGGGGGCGCCTATATGTGGGGTTTATCGAACAGATATCCCCACATTTGCCGTTTAACAGCCAAC
>Ga0209121_10003008_pt1 | contig 16587 bp, 11 predicted proteins | sample Cruoilmetagenom3_FD_187292 | JGI IMG/M metagenome (GOLD analysis project Ga0209121, IMG submission 187292) | Oil polluted marine microbial communities from Coal Oil Point, Santa Barbara, California, USA - Sample 3 (SPAdes) (version 2) | ecosystem: Environmental > Aquatic > Marine > Oil seeps ... | reverse complement strand
TATTACCGCGGCTGCTGGCACGTAGTTAGCCGAGACTTATTCCGGGAGTACAGTCCTTCCTCTTCCTCCCGAAAAGTGCTTTACAACCCGAAGGCCTTCTTCGCACACGCGGCGTTGCTGGTTCGCGCTTTCGCACATTACCAATATTCCCTACTGCTGCCATCCGTAGATGTATGGACCGTGTTTCAGTTCCATTGTGGGGGGCCACCCTCTCAGGTCCCCTAACCGTCATCGCCTTGGTAGGCCATTACCCTACCAACTAGCTGATGGTACGCAGGCCCCTCCCAAAGCGGAGCAAGCTCCTTTAATCATAAGGCATCTAGTCCAAATGATCACATCAGGTATTAGCAGTCCTTTCGAACTGTTATCCCTTTCTTTGGGGCAGGTCACCAACGCGTTACTCACCCGTTCGCCACTAAGAGGAATTAGTGTATTGCTACTCTAAGCTCTTCGTTCGACTTGCATGTATTAGGCACGCCGCCAACGTTCATCCTGAGCCAGGATCAAACTCTCCGCAAAAAACATCACCTAAAAAGGTGTTTGGTTCTTATTTAGCGGAATTAGTTAGATCTGAATCGATCTTTTTTTCATTGACGAGGTTTGTCATCTTCCTATCACTCTTCAGTTGTTAAGGTTCTATCTCTCACACGAGAGCATGATTTTACTCAGCACCGTGACGCTTGTCAAGGGGTTTCACCCTCTTTCCTGCGATTCTCATTCAAACAAAGGCGCCGATGCTATTTCGCCAACACCGGCTGCCTAGAAATATCGCTGGGATTTCATCACGTGCTGAAATCTGTGCTTACGCTCTGCGTCTTCAATTTTCAAGGATCTGCTTTTTTACAAGCAAGATCAGCTCCGCATTGGGAGGAGTCTTATGATACTATAGACCCTGCCATGAGTCAAGAGATTTTCGGATTGAGTTTTACCGAGGTCACTCTTGTCCATATCCTGCAGACGCTGGTAGAGATTAATTTTTTATCGATCCGCTGATCTATCAGCGGGACCTGTGCACTAAGCACGAAGAACGATTATACCGATTCTTTTTCACATGTCAAGTAAGATTTGGGACGATTACCTTAAAATATGGATCGAATTCAAGCATCCTGAACGATTTCTGCAAAACCCTGCGACGCCATCCATTTTTTCATTGAGGAATCGGTCAGGTCAAGTTGCAAGGGAGTGACCGAGACATATCCCCCCCACAGGGCGCTGAAATCCGTCCCGGGTTCTTCCACACCCGTGGGCGCTTCACCCCCAATCCAGTAATACGCCCGGCCACGCGGGTCCAGACGCCTGACCAGCTTATCCCGATAGATGCGCATACCCTGGCGCGTGATGCGGAAACCGTTGATCTCTGGAAACGGCAGGTAAGGCACATTGATATTCAGAAGGATATCCTCGGGGAAGGTTTCCTGCTGTTGGAACCAACCAATGAGCTGAACAGCTGCCTGGGCCGCGGGTTGATAATCAACCGCTCCGCTGTGATCTTCAGGTTGATCAATGGAAAATGCAAACCCTGGGACTCCCCAGATGGCCGCTTCCATGGCGGCCGTCACGGTGCCAGAATAGGTGACATCATGCCCGAGGTTGGCATGGGGATTGATCCCCGAGATCACCAGGTCGATCTTCTCCGGGATGAAACCCAACAAAGCTAAAGCCACGCAGTCAGAGGGTGCCCCATCGCTCGCCCAGGCCGGCGTGCCGTCCGCCAGCTCAGTCTGATTGACGCGCAGCGGTCGGTGAAGCGTCTTGACATGCCCGGAAGCAGACCAGTTGTGATCAGGTGCCAGCACTGTGACCTGCTGGGCGATTTCTTGGGCTGCTTGCGTCAGCGCCAGCAAGCCTGGCGCATGCACGCCATCATCATTGGTTACAAGGATATGCACGATGATCTCCAATCAATTGCGGTCAGTTAATGTCGCTTTCTGCTTTTCTTTTTGTTTTTAGTCCCCGCATCAGGTTTAGATGCAGGTACGGATTGCTGTACCTGCTGCATTTTTTTCAATTCCTGCGCAGTGACCAATCGAGCGCGGAACATCTGAGCAATCACGCCGGCACGGATATCCGACAGTAATCCAGTGAACATTTCGCTGGCCTGGCCTTTGTATGCCACCAGGGGGTCCTTTTGGCCGTAAGCTTCCATTCGAACAGAAACGCGTAATGCTTCAACCCTGGTCAGGTATTCAACCCACAACTCGGAGATTTTCGTCAGCAGCAATTGACGGTAGAGCCGGTTCTGCGCAAAACCGCCCAGTATGTCCACCATAGGTTGTCTGTCGGTTGGTGAGAGCTGGTGTAAAGGCTGCGTTTTGATGCGCTGGAAAGTATCTTCCCCCAGGCTTTGTGATATCCTTTCTTGCCAGGATTTCCCTAAATTTTCCAGAACACCACCGGCGTTATGCAGTCGGTCCAGTTCAGATTGCCCCCAAACCAGGGCTAATTTATCCTGGGCAATCTCCAGATGCGCCAGGATATCCTGCCCAACAGTTTCTAACGGTTGACCTTCCAGCATGTGGGCAGCCAGGAAGATATAGGTCAAACGCAGGGTGGCTTTAAACTTCCGCCGATGGGTGCGATCATCAAAGGTGATCACCCTTCCCTGCGTCATCATCACCAGCAAGCGCATCATCGCTCCCGGGTCTTCCAGGGCAGCTGACATTAACTCCTGGTTGTCATCCAGGTCACGTGCAATTTCACCGTCATTTCCCAGCAGAAGCTCCGCCCGACGGTCTAAAGTTTCGATGACTTTCGCCACCAAGAACTCACTAATCTCTTCCCAATCCAGGTCTACATGGTCTGAAGCTTTCAAATTCCAGTTATCATTCAAACGCCGTTCAAAAGTCAGGAGTAAACGACGTATGAAAATCTGCATTAATGTTCTTCGGACCTGACCTCGCACTTCTCCCACAGCTTCAGTCTCACCCAACTGCAAGCCTTCAACCACATCGTTTGACAACCTGAGAGGAATATGCACCAGCTCAGTCAATTCGCGGTTAATATCCCGACGATCACTATCCTGACCATAAGCTAAACCATCTATGTAAGCATCCAAAATATCGGTTCGTTCATCCAGCTGCAAATTAAAATGCATTTCTGACTGCTGGATCAAGCGGGCAGCCCACTGACGCAGGTGATCATGCCAGGCGCTCAATGCTTCCTCAGCCATGCTGAGCAGTTTGGTTTTCAGCTGTTCGACGCTGCCAGGTGAACCCACCCGGTCCATCATCAACTTCAATGTATAGGATGGATGATATGACTCAGGCAGATCCATCGGGGGCTGGGTATCCTCGAGATAAGCCAGCAGCTTCCAGGGCCCTTCCTCAGCCAACATGCCTTCTTCCACACGCCGGCTGATTTCGATGCGCAGCATCTTTGTGACATCTTCACGCAAATCTTCCTTATCAAAAATGCGTTCGCGCTGCTGATAAATCCGTTCCCGCTGGGAATTGAGGACGTCATCATATTCAAGGAGGTGCTTGCGTACATCAAAATTAGCGCCCTCCACCCGACCCTGTGAGGATTCCACTAGGCGGCCGATGATACCGCTCTCTATGGGCACACCTTCATCAATCTTCAAACGGGAAAGAATGCCTTCGACTTGCGCACCACCAAATAAGCGCATCAGGTCATCTTCGAGGGACAGGTAGAACCGGGAGGAACCGGGGTCACCCTGCCTGGCAGCACGGCCGCGCAGCTGGTTATCAATACGCCGGGCTTCATGGCGTTCAGAACCAATCACATGCAGCCCACCCAATTCACGGACACGGTCCATCTCTTCCATGTATTGATAAAAAGCAGCCACATCCTCGGCGTAATCCTCATAGGCTGCCTCCTGGAACGAGTCCAGGAGCTGCAATCGATCCTGCATACGCATATTAAAGGGATCGACCTCACCCACCTCAGCCAGCAGGCGGTTGATATTGGCAAGCTGCGATTCGGGCAGCTCCCCGCCCAATTTGATATCAACACCACGGCCCGCCATATTCGTCGCAATTGTCACGGCACCAAAGGCACCGGCGTCAGCGATAATTTTTGATTCTTCGGTATGTTTGCGGGCGTTCAATACCTGGTGCGGTACTCCCCCCTTGATCACAGCTTCCAGGCGTTCCCGATCACTCTCCGCTAAATTAAGAATCTCCAGCAAAGCCCGTTGATTATTTTCATCCAACGGGCTGAGAGATGTCAGCCCATATTCCCGACCCAGGCGGCGTAATTCTGGGCTGTGCATTTGCTCAAAGGGTCGGTAAAGCTGGTCAAGCTCCGGCGTGGACAACACATCCTGATCATTTAAGTCATGGTAATGAATATAAGCATGCCGGATCAGGAAAACTTCCATCAACCGACGTATGTTGCTTGCGCTCAGGCGATCTGAGAGGTATTCCGAGTTTTCAACTGAAGTCGTCCCCACCAGCTGCGGCCTGCCTATCACATGATAGGTCAGGATTTCTTTTGCAATCGCCCGCAGTTTGGCCTCTTTAGTGCGATAGACGACATCCGGATAATCCTTGCGTTTCCAATAGATGGGTTGTGAGTCAGCATCCTCTGGCAGGTAATAATAGGTAAATTTATACTCCTCTTCATCCCGATCCTGTTCTTCGATCAGGTCAGGATTCTCCCCCATGGCACGGTATTCAAGATGTGTGGGGATGGGGAGCACATCCAGGCTGTAGATCTTATAGAATTCTTCCGCTTCGGTCAATGCGGTACCGGTCATCCCAGCCAATTTTTGATACATCCGGAAGTAATTCTGGATGGTGATGGTGGCATAGGTGACGTTTTCAGGATGGATCCTTACCCCTTCCTTGGCTTCAACCGCCTGGTGCAAGCCATCTGACCAGCGCCTTCCAGGCATCAACCGCCCGGTGAATTCATCCACGATCACGACCTCACGATTTTGAACGATATACTCTTTGTTGCGATGAAACAAGAATTCAGCGCGTAAAGCCTGTTCCAAGAAACCCAGCATGCGTGCTTGCTCCGGGGTAATATCTTCCGGCCGTTCTGGATCACGCAAGGGCATATTGAGGAGTTCTTCAACATGTGCCAGACCGATCTCCGAGAGGGTCACCGTGCGGTCTTTTTCGCTGACCTCATAATCCTCTGGAACCAGCTGCCTGACCACCAATGCCATTTGTTGATACGTTTCGGAATCTTCATGGGAGGGACCCGAGATAATCAAAGGCGTCCGGGCTTCATCGATGAGGATATTGTCAACCTCGTCAATAATGCCATAATAGTGCCCACGCTGGACGCGGGAAGTTTTCCTTTTTGCCAGGTTATCCCGCAGATAGTCAAATCCGAATTCGTTATTGGTGCCGTAGGTGATATCCGCCTGGTACGCTTCCTTGCGATTCACCATCCGCACCTGGTCCTGCTCCTCAATCGGAGAGCGCACTGAGGGGTCATAGACAAAAGCTTTGCGAGCATTTTCTGTACGGGCCGCCATCTGCAGGATGCCCACAGACAGGCCAAGGAAGCGATAAATCGTGCCCATCCAGCGCCCATCACGGCGCGCCAGATAATCGTTCACAGTCACCAGGTGTGCCCCCTTCCCCGCCAGTGCATTCAAGTATAGCGGTAGGGTCGCAGCCAGGGTCTTGCCCTCACCCGTTTTCATTTCAGCAATCTCACCGCGGTGAAGGGTGATACCGGTGATCAACTGGACATCGTAATGGCGCTGACCCAGGGTGCGTTTGCTGGCTTCTCGAACAGCAGCAAAAGCCTCGACCAGCAAATCATCCAGCGTTTCACCTTGTGCCAGGCGTTCTCGAAAAGCCTGGGCCTTGGCGCCCAGGGCTTGATCACTCAATGCCTCATATTCGCTTTCCAGGGCGTTAATTTCATCGACAATTGTCTTCAATGCATCCACTTTTTGCTGGTGGGGATCCCCACCGAAAAGTTTTGCGATTTTCTTAAACATAAAGCGACTTACCTTCTTCAAAATGTGTTTCAGATATACTCATAATTTGTCATTATAGCACAAGCCGCAAACTACTCTTTTTCAGGTTATTAACGACACTTAATTAATCTTTCCTCGGTAGAATGGGTTATATGATGAAGGTCATTTTACACATCGTAGTGATGATATCCGCCCTGTTAGGGAGCGCATTTTCAATGTCAGACGGCTTAGCCTCGAGCAGTCCCGAAGCCATTTCCCCTGATGTACCTGAGGAGTTCATTATCGAAGCCTTCCCTGATGCTCCCTATCACATCGGGGATGTGCTCAGCTTTCGCGTCACCTACATTGGAACGGAAGACATACAAGGTACCGATATCCAGCTTGCCTTTGCCGACCATCCAGATGATATTCTGGACACAGCCAGCTTCTCCGCTTATTCAAATCAGGCCATTTTTTATTGGGTTGTGGATACCGACGATCAGCAATCCGGCATGCTTGAGTTTAGATTTTCCATTTCAGCCTCCAACCTGACATGGCAGTTCAACCTTCCCCTGCTCCCCAAGCCTCCGCAGCGTTCCTCAGAATGGACGACCGTGGACACAAACTGCTGCACCATCCACTACCTGAGCGAGACGGATGCTGAGGAGCAGATCCTCTCCATTCAGGGTATCCTGGAAGATGAGACAGCTGAAGCCTTTGAACAGTTTGCCTCTCAGATCAAGCGCGGCGATTCCCCGCTGGAGGAACCGCTCTCACTGGTATTGATTCCGGTTGTGGTCGGTCAGGGCGGTTTTGCGGCCGACAGCGCGGTGCTGACTTATTCAGATCGGAACTGGGCTGGGATTGACCTTGAAATGCTTGGGCACCATGAAATTGTGCATGTTATCGATCGCTACTTGAATGAAGGCCCCCGTCCTGCACTCCTCTCTGAAGGTATCGCCGTATTTCTCTCGGGAGGACATTACCGCAAGGGAGATGCCCTGGAAAGGGCTACCGCCCTTGTGGCGGAAGGGTTCTACCTCCCTTTAGCAGACATTACAGATGATTTTTATGCTGCCCAACACGAAATCAGTTACATCGAAGCAGCTGGCCTGGTGGCATATCTGAGCGACATCTGGGGTTGGGAGTCATTTTTAGAGTTTTACTTCAACCTTCCAGATGGCAAGCGGGACTCCGAGATCATTTCGTCTGCGCTGGAAAGCAGGATCGGGATCACGCTGGCTGACCTTGAAAGGGACTACCTTGATTATTTAACTTCCCTGTCCCCGGACGATGCAGTCAGGGCGGATGTACGTCTCACCATCCAGACGTATGATCTGATACGAAGATACCAGACCCTCGCCGTCCCCAACGCGAATTTCCGGAGCGCCTGGTGGCCGCCAATCGAGGTCATGCTGGAAGAGGGGATTGTTGGGGACTATGCCTACAGGGAGAAAAGTCCCTTTAATGTCATCATCGAAACCCTGTTCCTTGAGATTCATGAGAGCTTCCAAATTGAGGACTACGAGAAAGTTGCGGAAAACTGCGCTAAAATTACGCAAATCCTGGATCAAATCGAAGCCAGGGACCTTCCCCCTACACATTACGGCCTGGGTTGGCCCATACACCCATCCTTCTTGAGGACGATTAGACATTGACCAGCGGCGTCGGAGATACCCAGGCGATCAACAGCATGACGGCACTGTAAGGCAAATCCCATAAACCTGAAGAGGTGCAGCCTCAAACAGGTGATTAAAGCAAACATCCCGGAGGGATCAATCCTCCGGGATAATCTCTCAATATTTTATTACGGAACCGGGCAGCCCTCCAGCATATCAAATGTGATTGCGCACCACCACGAGGCTGGCATGAAGTACAGGGTTACCGCAATGACACAGGCAAGCACGACAATGGCAATGATCAGAATGATCAGCCAGGTAGGTAAGCCTTCCTTTTTCTCCTTTATTCGACGGGAGGGCGGTGGTTCAGGTAACACAGCATCCTCAGGTTCGATCTCAGATTCGATCTCAGGTTCGATCTCCGTTTCGATCTCAGTTTCGATCTCTGGTTCCATCACCGGGTATGGCGTCGCTTCCGGCTTCGGCTGAAAATTCTCCAGTTCATGAGCACTGACCTCTGGTTCAAGCACAGCCTGGTCAGCCACAAGGGTCGCCTCAGCTTCAAGGAGCACCTTCTCTAAATCCATCACAATTTTATCACCCAGGGTGATTACATCTCCCACGCGCAGCTGCTGTGGATTAGTGACGCGCTCACCGTTCAAAAAGGTCCCATTGGTCGAACCAAGATCCTCAAGAAAGACGCTTCCATCACGCTCTAAGAATCGTGCATGATGCCTGGATACCTCAGGGTCATTGACTGTGATGTCATTTCCCAAATCACGGCCCAAACGAACTTCGTCTTGATCGAGGGGAAACACCTGGCCTGGCATGGGTCCTGTACGCATGGATAATTGATACTGTGGTGCTGCCATCGAACCTCCTTGGTCTGAAAAGGATGATAACCTAATTAAGTATACCTGATTGACGTTCCTTTTATCTTTCTGCCTTTAGTTTAATGATTTTAATGCCGGTTGTCAAACGAAAATGACCCCAGATTAAAAACCATGAAAATATCAGATTTCAAGGTAAATTTCTTGCTCGTTATCAATTCTCTGAGACTTCTTTAATACTTCTCCAACACCTATTCCATAAAATTAACATTAGTTGATTGAGAATCAAAAAAATATTGAGTCGTGCCAGGTTCACTACCTGCAGGACGCCCTGTCAATGGAGAGAAAACATATGGATTTAAACAAATTTACACAAAAAGCACAGCAAGCGATCCTTCAATCGCAGCAGCTTGCTTCCAATTTACAGCACCAAAGCATCGAACCCACACATCTTCTGTTAGCCCTGCTCAACCAGGAGCAGGGTGTAGTTCCTGCTATTGTGACCAAGGTCGCAGGGAGTTCAGCAGCCCTGCGTGAGGAAGTTCAAAAAGATATGGAAGGACGTCCCAAGGTCTACGGGGGTGGGACCGGTCAACCCGGCATATCACAGCAGACCATGCACGTCACAGAGGCTGCCGAGCGCTACGCAAAAGGGATGTCGGATGACTATATTTCGACCGAACACCTTTTACTGGGCTTATCCGACAGCAGTGAGGGGGAGCGTCTAGCAAGCTACGGCCTCACCAAGGATGCCATCCTGAAAGCGCTCAAAGAAGTAAGGGGGACTCAAAGGGTGACTTCCCAAACACCTGAATCGACCTATGAAGCGCTGACCAAATACGGCCGTGACCTAACTGCCCTGGCTCGCTCAGGTAAATTGGACCCTGTCATTGGACGCGATAAGGAAATTCGTCGCATTGTGCAGATCCTCTCTCGCCGCACTAAGAACAACCCGGCCCTGATCGGTGAACCCGGCGTCGGAAAGACCGCCATTGTTGAGGGCCTGGCGCAGCGCATTGTCAACGGGGATGTGCCGGACGGCCTGAAAAATAAAAAAATCGTCGCCCTGGACATCGGATCCCTGATCGCCGGCGCCAAATATCGCGGTGAATTTGAGGAACGCTTGAAAGCCGTACTAAAAGAGATCGCTGGGTCAGCTGGTGAAATTATCCTATTTGTGGACGAGATGCACACTGTGGTTGGCGCGGGGGCTGCCGAAGGCGCCGTGGCTGCAGGTAATATGCTCAAGCCCATGCTGGCACGCGGAGAACTGCATATGATCGGCGCCACCACCCTCGATGAGTATCGCAAATATGTTGAAAAGGATGCCGCCCTGGAACGGCGTTTCCAGCCTGTGTTTGTGACGGAACCATCGGTAGAAGATACAATCAGCATCCTGCGCGGCCTCAAGCAGCGCTATGAAGTCCATCACGGCGTACGCATCACCGATCCAGCAGTGATCGCTGCGGCTACGCTTTCCCACCGCTATATCACTGGCCGTTTCCTGCCAGATAAAGCCATTGACCTGATCGATGAGGCTGCAGCCCGGTTACGGACAGAAATTGATTCCAAACCACAGCCGCTGGATGAGGTCGACCGCGCCGTGATGCAGCTAGAAATCGAACGCCAGGCACTGCAAAAAGAAAAGGATAAGGCATCCAAAGAACGATTGGCGAATATTGAGAAAGAACTGGCTGACCTACGGGAAAAAGCCAGCGAACTGCAAACACGCTGGCAGACGGAAAAGAGTGCCATTCAGGAAATCCGCAACTTAAAGGAAGAAATCGACCAGACTGAGACACAGATAGATCAAGCAGAACGCCAAGCGGACCTTGAGAAAGCTGCCCGGCTGCGTTACGGTACCATGACCGAGCTGCGCGGCAAATTAGAAGAAGCGGAAATCAGGTTGAAAACGATACAGGAAGACAACCCGCTTCTCAAGGAGGAAGTGGACGCTGAAGAAATCGCAGAGGTGGTTGCCAATTGGACCGGCATCCCCATCTCGCGGCTGCTCGAAGGTGAAATGCAGAAATTGATGCACATGGAAGAACGCTTACATCAACGCATCGTTGGGCAGGACGAAGCTGTGGCTGTCGTCTCAAATGCCGTCCGACGGGCGCGCGCTGGCTTGCAGAACCCCAACCGTCCTATTGGATCTTTCATTTTCCTGGGACCGACTGGCGTTGGCAAGACGGAGCTCGCTCGCGCGCTGGCAGAATTCCTGTTCAACGACGAAGATGCTATTGTGCGCATTGATATGAGTGAATATCAGGAAAAGCACACTGTCAGCCGGTTGTTTGGCGCGCCCCCCGGATACGTTGGTTATGAAGAAGGTGGGCAGTTGACCGAAGCGGTCCGCCGCCGCCCTTACAGCGTGGTACTGTTTGATGAAATTGAGAAGGCTCATGCGGAAGTATTCAATGCTTTGCTGCAGCTGCTAGACGATGGGCGTCTGACCGACGGCCAGGGGCGTACAGTTGATTTCCGCAACACTGTCGTCATCATGACCAGCAACCTGGGCAGTGAGCTGTGGATGAGTTCGGTGGAAGACAAAGGTCAGATTAAAGAGGTCTCACGGGATCAGATCAACCGCCTGCTCCAGGCGCACTTCCGACCGGAATTTCTTAACCGCGTGGATGAAATCGTCATTTTCCACCCCCTGACAAGGGAAGACCTGAAAGCCATTGTGGACATCCAGCTGAAGCATGTTGCCGAATTAATGTCAGCGCGCAGCCTGAACCTGAAGGTTAGCGCGGATGCCCGAGGATACCTGGCCGAGAAGGGCTACGATCCTGACTTCGGTGCACGCCCTCTCAAGCGCACCATTCAGCGCCTGTTGCAGGATCCCCTGGCGCTCAAGGTCATCAGCGGCGAGATATCCGAGGGGGATACCATACATGTCACGGTTGGTGGGGATGGGCTGGTGTTCAAGACCACAGCCGTGACGGAGGGAGAACCAGAGCAATAGCCAGGATTGGCATTAGCGGTGAATAGTCAATAGTAATGGGCAGTCACTTCCTCGTGACTGCCCTTGAAATTAATCAATGAATCAAAGTGCCCAATGAATCCCCGATCTTTACCCAAACAAATCGCGCTTTAATCCTTCACCAGCGTCCGGCTCTGGAAAAGCCTGCATGAAGGTCTCATGGGTGCCGCCAAACAGGCGGGTGATAAAACCGCGGAAGCCCTTACTCATCTCAACACCGCCCTGGCTTGCATGACAGGCGGCTGCTTTGTCCCGGAGGGCTTTGACGGGCCGATAATCAATCCTGACGTGAGTGGGGAAGCTGACATCCGTCAGGGCGACCAGGTCAATATCCTGGTTGCGGCCAAATTTGCGCGGATTTTTCCCAAGAAGACGCAGCACCCAAACCATCACCTTTAAAAACGTGTGGCTTATGGTGTTGTAATACAGTTTCTCCGGCTTGAAAGGCACCAGCTCTTCGGGGTCTTCAAAGGATGGCTCCCCTGCCAGTTCAAAAGCCAGCACCGATGCCTGGTGAATGGCAATGTGGTCCTGGTGACGATATCCCCCGATCGGGTCGAAAGTTAGAACAACATCAGGCTGGATCTGCCGAATTAGGTGGGCAACCTCCTGTGCCACGGCCTCAATCGGCTGGGCTGCCAGCGCTCTGGGATGGGCATTCGCCTCTGAACCAGACATGCCCGAATCTCTATAGTTCAAGAAGTGCAGGTGACCAACACCCAATACTTTAGCAGCACAGCGCAATTCTTGGGTCCGCAGGCAGGCAGCACTTTTGATGCGGTCCTTGAACTGCGGATCAATCTCACCCACCTCACCTCGCGTCGCACAAATCAAGTGCACATCCTAGCCTGACTGTGAATACAGCGCCAGGGTGCCTCCCATCCCAAAAGTTTCATCATCAGGATGTGCTAACACTGCCAGAAGCGTTCTGCCTTTATTAGCTGCTTTCTCCTTCATGGTCAACACCTCACAATTAACCTACCAATGTTCCCCCTCAAACTTTACAATCCAGTTGATCCTTCTAATTATCTCACAAAGATTAAAGAGCTTTACGATGCTTTGTCTAATGCTTGGATTACATCAAGAACATCTGTAATCTTTTTGCCTCTTCTATCCCAATTAAAACGATTGCCTGGCATGAGGGGGGCATGCCAGGCAATCTTCAGGGAGGAAACCACCATTTCCACCTTTCAGAACCTCAAGTCCTGAAGATATTGTGGTGGAAGACACACCATATACCAATATAGTTTGTGTCTTTAATCATAAATATACTCGATTTAGCACATGATTGCATTAATTTTTGGTTAGATTTTACAAAGTTTACCTAATTTGTAATATTATCATTCCTGATCTTCAGAGGGATCACCCAAATCAAATAGCCGTTCCCAGACTTCTACCTCGCTATCAGTGAGGGGACGATTACGGATGTCCAGAGCGGGTTCCTCTTCCAACAAACGCTCCCAGAGGGCAGCAAACGCCTCCGAAGACATCACGTCAGCATGCGCAGCGCGGGCAGCCTGCTGAACCTGTCGATCTGAGCTGACCACCTGGACATTCCTGGCCCGTTTGCCAAGCTGCTTCAGGCGAGCCATGATCGCATCATCAGCCGTTACGCCGTTGGGGACGAAGACCGCTCGGACGCGCCCATAGGAGCGTTCTCCGGCATATCCCACCGGTGCCCTGTCAAAATACACTTCGACTGATTTTCTGCGCAGACGACAAAATTCTTGCAGGAGATCAATCAGCTGTATTTCATCTTCGGGATCAGCCAGGTTAATCCCGGAGAGATGGGGGATCAGGTTATGGCCATCAATTATCATCACCATAGCCTAATTTTAGCGCATCACGCAAGCGTAATATCAATCCTCGGCGCCATGACTTGAAAAAACTTATCTATGCTCATAAAAAGTCATCGTCAACCGCCGTGAATAAGATAAAATTAGAGACAGATGGTTTGAAAAGGAACTGCAGACATGGCACAGCATATCACGCCCTTATCCACCTGGAAGCTGCCTGAGGGGTTTCAACGCGTTGACTCCCAGGTGCCTGGTGTGGAGGTTTTTGCACCTGTCGTGGAAACCGCCATGGAAGACCAGCCCACTAGTTTTACCTGCCCCCACTGCGGGGCTAATGTGGCCTATGATGTATCCGCTGGAGGCATCGCCTGCGAATATTGCGGTTATATCGCACCAGTCAGGGCTGAACAGGTCGGACGGTCTGCGGACGAATTTGAATTCACTCTCGAGACCCTGTCACATGCCGCCCACGGCTGGGGAACAGAACGCCAGATGCTGAGCTGCGAGTCCTGCGGGGCTCGCATATCCATCCCAGCAGGGGTCCTCAGCTCGAGCTGTCCTTTCTGCGCTTCTAACCAGGTCAACCTCACCGCCGGTATGGATGAAAACCTGCGACCCCGCTTCCTGATCCCATTTAAAATCACGCGGGAACGAACCCGGGGCTTGACGGAAAACTGGCTTGGCAAAGGCTGGTTTCATCCCAATCAACTGGCAGCTAGCACTGTCACCAAGAAACTGACGGGGGTATACCTGCCCTATTGGACCTTTGACACACGGGTTCATGCCCAGTGGCGTGCTCAGGTCGGCTATGAACACACGGAACGCCATTATAATGCCCGGGAAAAACGCTGGGAGACGCGTACAAAGATCGTTTGGCGCTGGGAGAGCGGACGTGTGGAGCTTGGCATCGATGATTTTCTGGTTTCAGGGAGTATGGGAACCCCCATCAACCAGTCCATCTTATCTAAAATCAGACCCTTCGATTTCAGCGACCTGGTGGCTTATGAACCGGACTATCTGGTAGGTTGGCAGGCACAGGCATATGAAACGCCCTTGACCGATGCCTGGGAAATATGTAAGAAAGCGGTTCGTGAACAGGCGAAAGAAGCGTGCTATCAGGATATCCCCACCCATCATGTACGCAATTTCAGTATGTCGGCAGATTTTGAAGAGGAAACCTGGCGTTACATCCTGCTGCCGATCTATCTTGCTGCGTATAAGTATGAAAATGACATTTTCCAAATGATGATCAACGGTCAGACCGGCGCAGTGGCCGGGCACAAACCGGTCGCATGGTGTAAGGTCTGGCTGGCTATCGCCGGCATGCTCTCACCGGGTCTCTTGCTTGGCATGATCGGGCTGCCGCTGATGTTACTTGACGGCGCGGGGATCGTCCCGATTATGATCGGCATCTTTTTATTCATTCTTGGCGTGGTTCTGAGTGTGATCGTATACAATAAAGCCCGTCAATCGGAGGGGAAATCATGAGCGACATCCCACCCCAGGCTGCCATCATCAAAGAGACGGAAAAGCTCTGGGGAACAGACCTTATCCCTGTGGGATGCCCCCACTGCCAGCGCGTGTTCTTAATGCCTGCTTGGGCCGGTGAAACCAGCTGCCCCCTCTGCCGCCAGGGCAAGCTGCAACCTCAGGATGTTCGCATGCGCCCTGCTGAGCCCGAAAAGCTGCTTCCCTTCCGCATCACCAAGGCTGACCTGGAAAATATCTACGATGCTTTCATCTCCCCTGTGTGGCTAAAGCCAGAAGATTTCAAGCCAGATAGGTTGCTTCGGAGAACGCAGCCCATCTTCTGGCCGCTGTGGCTGGTGGATACACTGGCCACCGGTCACTGGCAGATGGAGGCCGGCTTTGACTACCAGGTGCAAAGCACCAAAGAGACCTATGCCAATGGTCAGTGGATATCTCGCAAGCAGATTGAAGGCCGGGTGCGCTGGGAACCTCGCCTGGGGAAGGTCAACACGCAGGTTGAAAATGTCTCCGTGCCTGCCCTGGAAGAACATGAAAACAGGAAGGCGCTGACCGGGGGCTATCACCACAAGTCAGCCCAGGTCTTTTCTCCCAAATTATTGGGTGAAGCTATCCTGGAAGCGCCAGACCTGCCGCCGGAGGATGCCTGGCCAACGGCCCTCCCACTGATCAAGAACAGGCTGGCCGCGGTATGTGCCAGGGCTGCCGGTGCGGGGCATCAGCGAAACTTTGCCGTCAAAGCAAGCTATCAAGACCAGCATTGGACCCAATACCTCCTGCCGATGTTCACGACCTACTATTTGGATGATGACGCCCAACCTCATATCCTGGTGGTCAACGGTGAAACCGGTTCTATTCAGGGCCCCCGCCTGGCATCGCGGAAAAAAGGCAACCAGATTGGGCTGATCATTGCCGCTTCAGCAGCCGGGTTATTCCTGCTGGCGTTGATCGGCTTGATACTTTCAATGGTATTTCCGCCCGCTGGCCTGATTGCTGCTGTGCTGGGCTTTCTCGGGTTGATTGTGGGTGGGGCCGCCCTGATCCCCCTGATTTGGCCGGCTCAGTGGAATCGGAAACAGCGGGGGCTGCATTTGGTGACAGGACGACACACCCAATGAATATCATTCATCCCACACGCTATCAGCGCTTGCTCTCAGAAGCCCTGGATGCGGACTTTTCTGGCTGGGACTTTCACTGGCTGGAAGGAAGAATGGTTCAGGAGGAACCCTCCTGGGATTATCCCGCCATCGTTAAAGATCACTTCCCACAAGCACACAGCCTGCTGGACATGGGCACCGGCGGCGGGGAATTATTAACCTCCCTGGCACCTTTACCGCCCGAGACGCATGCGACAGAAACGTATCGACCCAACCAGCCCATCGCACTTGCGCGTTTAGATCCCCTGAATGTGGTCCTGCACATAATCCAGGAAAATGATCCGCTTCCCTTTCCGGATGCCTGCTTTGACCTGGTCATCAACCGCCATGAAAGTTTTGACGCGCAAGAGGTTTACCGTGTCCTCAAGCCTGGGAGCAGCTTCATCACCCAGCAAGTGGGCGGTTTAGACAACCTGGAATTGAACCAGGTGCTGGAGGAAGAAATTTCTTATCCATTTGTCCGCTGCTGCCTGGAAAATGACCTTAATTTATTTTATGAAGCAGAATTTTATATTGAAAGAGCGGAAAAGGCAGACCTGGCGTCAATCTTCAAGGATATCGGCGCGGTGGTGTACTACCTCAAAGCAATCTCCTGGCAGGTGCCCGGATTCAACCCCGAGACCCACGAAGAAGGATTAATCAAAATTCATAACATGATAGAGCGCCAGGGACAATTCGCGGCGACCGCCCACCGCTACCTGATCATTGCAAAGAAACCAACATGACCGACATGAAACGACGAAATATCCAATTTCCAGAAGTACTCCACATACTCACCTTTTTCCTGTACCTTTTCAGCAGTTCTATGGCGCTGATCCAGCACGGGATTG
>Ga0209121_10003007_pt1 | contig 16590 bp, 20 predicted proteins | sample Cruoilmetagenom3_FD_187292 | JGI IMG/M metagenome (GOLD analysis project Ga0209121, IMG submission 187292) | Oil polluted marine microbial communities from Coal Oil Point, Santa Barbara, California, USA - Sample 3 (SPAdes) (version 2) | ecosystem: Environmental > Aquatic > Marine > Oil seeps ... | reverse complement strand
GCTACAAAATATACTTCGACAGATCAGCGTCACCCGCCAGCTCGCCGAGCCGTTCGCGGACATAGGCTGCATCGACGCTCACGCTTTCACCTTTGCGATCCTCAGCTTCGAAGCTGAGTTCCTCGAACAGCTTTTCCATCACCGTCTGCAAGCGCCTTGCGCCGATGTTTTCGACGCTTTCGTTCACTTGCGCGGCGATCTTGGCGACTTCGGCCACGGCGTCGTCATCCATGTCCACAGTCAGCTCTTCTGTGCCGAGCAGGGCCTTGTACTGGCTCACCAGATTGGCTCTGGTTTCGGACAGAATGCGGACGAAATCCTCTTCCGTCAGGCTGCGCAATTCAACGCGGATGGGCAGGCGGCCCTGCAATTCGGGTAGCATGTCCGAAGGCTTGGCCACGTGGAACGCGCCGGATGCAATAAACAAGACATGGTCGGTTTTCATCGGCCCATACTTGGTGGCAACCGTCGTGCCTTCGATCAGCGGCAGCAAGTCGCGTTGCACACCTTCGCGGGACACCGAGCCGCCGCGCACATCGCTGACGGCAATCTTGTCGACCTCGTCCAGAAACACGATGCCGTTGGTTTCTGCATTGGCGAGCGCCACGCGGGCGACATCGTCCTGATCCATGCGCTTTTCGGCTTCTTCATCGACCAGCCGGTCCCACGCATCGGGCACTTTCAATTTCTGCTTCTTCTTGGGCGGGCCGCCGAACGCTTTGCCCATCATTTCCGACAGATTGATCATGGTCGCGCCATTGCCCATGCCGGGGATGTCCATCTGCATCCCGCCTGCTTCAGCGACTTCGATCTCGACCTCGGTATCGTTCATCGAATTGTCCGTGATGCGCTGGCGGAAGCTCTGCCGGGTGGCTTCGCTGGCGCTGGGGCCGACCAATGCATCGAGCAAGCGGTCCATTGCCGCTTCGCTGGCAGCTTCGCGCACGGCTTCACGGCGGCTGTCTTTTTCCAGCCGGATCGCGTCCTCGACAAGGTCACGGGCGATCTGTTCGACATCGCGCCCGACATAGCCGACTTCGGTGAACTTGGTCGCTTCAACTTTCACGAACGGCGCTTCGGCCAGCTTGGCGAGGCGGCGGCTGATTTCAGTCTTACCGCAGCCGGTGGGGCCGATCATCAGGATGTTCTTGGGCGTGACCTCATCGCGCAATTCAGGCGATAGGCGTTGGCGCCGCCAGCGGTTGCGCAGCGCCACTGCGACGGCGCGCTTGGCATCCTTCTGGCCGATGATGTGTTCGTCCAGTGCGGCAACAATCGCCTTGGGTGTCAAATTGTCCATGGAGTCTCTCAGACCGTTTCTACGGTAACATTGCCGTTGGTGAAGACACAGATTTCAGCGGCGACTTCCATCGCTTTGGTCGCGATCACTTCGGCATCTTCTTCGTAATTGGCGAGCGCTTTGGCGGCGGCGAGCGCGTAATTCCCGCCCGAACCAATCGCGGCGATCCCGCCTTCGGGTTCCAGCACATCGCCATTGCCGGTCAGTACCAGCAGCACTTCGGCATCGGCAACGATCATCAGGGCTTCGAGATTGCGGAGATATTTGTCGGTACGCCAGTCCTTGGCCAGTTCCACCGCAGCACGCAGCAATTGCCCGCTATATTGTTCCAGCTTGCGTTCCAGCCGCTCGAACAGAGTGAAAGCATCGGCAGTCGCGCCAGCGAAACCGGCGACAACCTTGCCATCTTCTCCAATACGGCGAACTTTGCGCGCATTGGGTTTCATCACAGTATTGCCCATCGACACCTGACCATCGCCCGCGACAACGGTCTTGCCGTCGCGCTTGACGCCGATGATGGTGGTTCCATGCCACTGGGTCAGGCCGTGGCTCGCCTTATCGTCGCTCATGCCGGGGATATGGGCGCAACGCCGCTCAGCTTCAAGCAATGAGCTTCAAGCAGAGCGCCGTTCAGCCCCCAGAAGAAGGCGCGCCGCTGCCGACCGTGCCGATATTGCCGAACAGGTCTTCGAGGAAGCCACGCTCCCGGCCGAGCGTCGGTGTCACGTCGCTTTCCGGGCTGATCCGCGCGACTTGGTCGATCCCGCTGCGATCGGTTGAGACGACATTACCAGCCGCATCGAAATGCACCGCGAGCACGCTGTGCGAATTGATCCGCGGCTGGCGAAACGGCGCCTGCTCAGTGCGACTGGAAATGTAGTACCAGACCGGATCGCCGAACTTGCTGACCATGGTCGGCTGGCCCAGCGTGCCGCGCACCGAGCGCTGGTTGTCCAGCCCCGGCTGCACCGACTGGATCAGCGTTTCATCGGTGATGTAACCGCGATGGTTGGTGATCGAGGAGCACCCTGCAACGGCAACCCCCAAAAGCGTAACTGGCCCTGCCAATACTGCCATCCGCACGATCGAACCCATATGTCTCATCCTAGCAAAATTCCTGTCAGGTGACCGGCGCGCAATTGCTCTTGCGGATTGCTGTTGCGCCGGGCCATCCTATATCAGCGGCAAGCCTTAGGGGACCCTGCGCGCTGGTGCAACGCACTGCTGTGGGTGATCCATTGAACTTGTCCTTAACGAGAGCACGCGCGATGTCTTTTCTCCGACGAATTTTCGGCAAATCAGAGCGCGAGGCGCTGCGCCCGCTGTGGCACGCCACCGTTGCCACCAGCCGCGAGCCCGAATGGTATGCTGATTGCCATGCCGAAGACAGCGTGGACGGGCGTTTCGACATGATCGCGCTGGTGCTGTCTTTGGTGCTGCTCAGGATGGAGGATAGCGAGACGCTCGCCCCCAAGACCGGCCTGCTGACCGAATTGTTCGTCGCCGATATGGACCGCCAATTGCGCGATTCGGGCGTCGGCGATCTGGCGGTGGGCAAGAATATGGGTAAAATCATGGAGGCACTGGGCGGCAGGCTTGGCGCATTGCGCTCTGCATTGGTCGACAGCGACGATGGAGCGCTTGCCGCAGTGCTGGTGCGCAATATGCGCCTGACAACCGACGATGCGCCCCTCGCTCTCGCCGTGCGCACGCGTGAACTGCACGGTCATCTGGCCGCAATGCCGGATGATGCCTTGCTCGCCGGGGACCTGCGACCATGAGCGATACGCCCGAATTTTCCCGTCCGTTCGATATTCGCGGCATCACCGCCCAGCCGGTGCAGCTCACCGCGAACGAAACAGAGCGCGTTGCTCTGGCCAAGCGTTTTGGCATTGTTTCCATCGACTGGCTTCGCGCTGAACTCTGCGTGGAGGCCGATGGCGCTATCGTGAGCGCGAACGGCACTTTGGACGCTGCCATCGTGCAAAGCTGTGCTGTTTCGGGCGAGGATATTCGCGCCGAGGTCCACGAAGACATCACCATGCGCTTCGTTCCCGCAGAATCGCTGGAAGCAGGCGAAGAGGACGAGGAAATCGAACTTGACGCCGATGATCTCGACGACTCCCCCTACACCGGCACCAGCTTCGACTTAGGCGAGGCGGTTGCACAGAGCCTCGCCCTCGCCATCGATCCCTTCGCCACCGGCCCCAACGCCGAGGCTGTGCGCGAGCGGCACGGACTGACCGATCAGGGTCCCAAGGGAGCATTGGCAGCGGCGTTATCGGAATTGAAGAAGGACTGAAGGTGCAAACCGCATTGCGTGCTTGGCAACGGTTCACCGCAAGCCGCACTCCAATTGCCCGCACAATCACGGCTGTTGCCAAAAGCGTTCATCTGGCAGAAAGGATGGCCTGAACAGGGCCGCAATTCATCGGTGTCCGGATCCAGGATGGATGCTGTTGAACGATCCAGCGAGATGATTGGGGGTCTGACAGCCGGACACGCCAGGACAGGGGCGGTCAGGTAACGGGTTGCGAATACGCACAGCCGGCTGTGTTAGATTAGAGGAGTACAAGAATGAGTAACATTTCCAAGAGGGCGAAGACCCTCTCCTTGGTCGCCGCACTGGCAGTGCCGGCAACAGCTTCGATGGCAGGCACTGCGTTCGCGCAGGAGCTGGGCGCGGTCGTCCAGAACAGTGAGGATATCAACGTCGTTGGGTCGATTCCGTCCGACCTGACCGGCATGGCCCAAGGGCCGGACGTAAACGGTTTCATCTCGGCACGCCGGGGCAATGAAATCCAGGTCACAACAGAAAACGGCACGAACACCGTGATCGCCATCTCTCCTGCTACCGATATTAGGGGCCGTGGTGGCCTGCTTGGCCTTGGTCGCACGCAGCTTAGCGCCGATGCGCTGATTAATGGCCTTCCCGTGAGCGTCGAGACTGTCCAATGGAACAATGGCCTTGTGGCGAGCCAGATCCGCTTCTCCAACGAAGATCTCGAAACGGCGACCATGATCCGCGCCGGCACCGGACAGCGGTTTGCCGAGAATGAGGCCCTGATCGAAGAAAACGCCGCTGCGGCAGAGGCGCTGCGTGGCCGTGTTGCCAATATCGACCAGTACAATGTGATGGGCACAGCCAATGTCTATTTCGACACCGGTCGCTGGAACCTTTCGCCCATGTCTGAAGGTGAACTCTGTCAGACTGCGGCAGAGGCCGAAGCGATGGACAATTCCCTGCTGTTGGTCGTCGGATACACCGACTCGGTAGGCGATCAGGATTACAATCAGGTATTGAGCGAGCGCCGTGCAGGCCGCGTCGTCAATTTCCTCCAGCAGGAATGTGGTTGGCAGCCCTGGCGCATGCTTAGCCCCACCGGCATGGCAGAAAGCGATCCAATGGCGGATAACGAAACCGCCGCAGGCCGCGCGCAGAACCGCCGCGTTTCGGTCAACATCCTTGTCAGCAAGGCTGTCGAAGGAATGTAAGATCTTGGTGGCGCGCCTGGTGCGCCACCTAGCACCAAAGAAAAAGCCGCGCCCCGGAAAGGGCGCGGCTTTTTCTTTGGCAGGAATTGATCCTGACTAAACTCAAAACGGAATGTCGTCGTCCAGATCGTCATAATTGGAACCGCCACCCGAAGACTGGCCGCCGCCGGAAGAGCCGCCCTGATCCCAGCCGCCGCCGCCGCCGGATGACTGGCCTCCGCCACCTCCGCCGCCGTAGTTGCCGCTACCACCGCCACCGCGCGAGCCGCCATCATTGCGACCGTCGAGCATGGTCAGCGTGCCGTTGAAACCACGCAGAACAACCTCGGTGGAATAGCGATCCTGCCCGTTCTGGTCCTGCCACTTGCGGGTTTGGAGCTGGCCTTCAATGAAGACCTTCGCGCCCTTCTTCAGGTAATTTTCAACGACATTGACCAGACCTTCGGAAAAGATCGCCACCGTATGCCATTCGGTGCGTTCCTGCCGCTGGCCTTCGCGATCCTTCCACGTCTCGCTTGTGGCGATGCGCAGGTTTGCGACCTTGCCGCCATTCTGAAAACTGCGGATTTCCGGGTCGGCGCCCAGATTTCCGATAAGCATGACTTTGTTGAGGCTGCCGGCCATTGGATTCGAATCCTTCCTATATGTTCGTAGGCCTGACTATCGAAAGGGCGCAAAACTCTCCAGCCCCAAGCGAGCTTACCCACATCGTCATTGCGAGGAGCGCAGCGACGCGGCAATCCAGATAGCGCGATCTTGATGCCACGGGGACTGGATTGCTCCGCAACGCTCGCAATGACGCACGAAGCTCTACAAGCCTAGCGCCAGCGCGCCCCAATAGGTCGCTCCTGCTGCGATATAGGCGAGTGCAAACAGGTAGATCACCATGACAGCGGGCCATTTCCATCCATTCGTCTCACGCCGGGCCACGGCAATGGTGGAGAGGCATTGCGGCGCAAAGATGAACCACGCGAGGAAGGCGAGCGCAGTGGGCAAGCTCCAGCGCGCTGCGATCTGACCGCGCAGCGCCTGTTCGGTCTCGGCCTCATCATCGCTATCGACAGCATAGGTCGTCGCGAGCGAGGACACGGCCACTTCGCGCGCTGCCAATGCTGGCACCAGCGCCAGCGTCATTTCACGCTGGAAACCAATCGGCTCAAATGCAGGCTGCATCGCGCTGGCAATATGTCCGGCAGCAGAGGCATCAAGCTGGCTCTCGCCCGGCTCGGCCTTCGGAAAGGTGAGCAAGAGCCACAGCACAATGGTCGCGGCAAAGATGATCGTGCCCGCACGGCGCAGGAATACCCATGCCCGCTGCCACAGGCCAATCAGCAGATCGCGCAGAGGCGGCCATTGGTATTTGGGCAATTCCATGATGAAGCCGCTCGCTTCACCCTTGGTTACTGTGCGCCGCAGTACCAGTGCGACCACCATCGCGCCGATGATTCCCGCTATATAAAGCCCGAACAGCACCAGTCCCTGCAAGCCCACGCCCGGCCCAACGCTGGTCGCCGGGATTACCGCACCGATAATCACCGTGTAGACCGGCAGGCGCGCCGAACAGGTCATCAGCGGGGCGATCAGAATGGTGGTCAGCCGGTCTTTCGGATCGGCAATGGACCGGGTCGCCATGATGCCGGGAATGGCGCACGCGAAGCTGGACAACAGCGGGATGAAGCTGCGGCCCGACAGGCCGACATAGGCCATCAGCCGGTCCATGAGGAAGGCGGCGCGCGTCATATATCCCGATTGCTCCATCACCAGAATGAAAGCGAACAGGATGATGATCTGCGGCAGGAACACGACCACCGACCCGACGCCAGCAATCACGCCTTCGGTGATGAGATCGCGAATGAAACTTTCTGGCATCGCAGCGGTTACTGCGCCGCTCAATCCGTCAGCCACGCCCTCAATCGCACCGATCAACGGATTGGCCCATGCGAACACCGCCTGAAACACCACGAACAACAGCGCGAACAGGATCACGGGGCCGAGCCACGGATGTAGCAGCACTTTGTCGAGATGCGTGTGCAGCCGGTGCTGGGTGCTTTCGGACAGAATAGCACCCTTGGTAATGTTGCGCGCTGCCAGCCGCCGCTCGGGCAGAGTGAGCGCAGCAACTTCGTGGCGTGTGGACACATCCTGCTCGGGCGCGTCGGCCACAGCATCGACCAGCGCTTCGATACCGCGCTTGCGCACGGCTACGGTCGGCACAACCGGCACGCCCAGCGCATCGCTCAGCGCCGCCGGGTCGATGGCAAGCCCGTCACGCTCAGCAAGGTCGACCATGTTGAGCGCGACCACGGTCGGGCAGCCCAGCGCGATCACTTCCTGCGCGAAAACGAGGTGTTGTTCGAGATTGGCCGCGTCGATCACGACCACCAGCACTTCGGGCTGCGCCTGTCCGGGAAATTCGCCCAGCACAACTTGCCGCGTCACTTCCTCGTCGGGGCTTGCCGCGTCGAGGGAGTAGGAACCGGGCAAGTCGATCAGCTCAACCGGCTCACCACTCGGCAAGACCATGCGGCCTGCCTTGCGCTCGACCGTGACGCCGGGATAATTGGCGATTTTCTGCCGCGCGCCGGTCAGCGCGTTGAATAGCGCGGTCTTGCCAGCATTGGGATTGCCGACCAGTGCCGCAGTGCGCAGCTTGCTCATACCGGGCGCACCGTCATCGCGCGGGCGTGGGCGCGGCGCACAGCAATCGTGGTGCGGCCAATCACCAGAGCGATCGGGTCTTTACCGAAGAACACGCCGCGATGGGCAATTGCCACGCGCGCGCCTTCATCCAGCCCGAGCGCGCGCAGACGCTTGGCTTCGTCGGGCGCAAGGCTGTCCCAGTCGACCGAAAGGATTTCGGCGCGGGTCAATGGGGCAAGCTTGTCCAGAGTTTTGCTGGCGAGCGTTGCGTGTTCTGGATTCGAGTGTTGTGTCACACAGCGCCCGTGCCACGGCGCAGGGCTTTTTGCAACTGCCTCGCAATAGTGAAAAACGATTATCGCTGCGGGTAGCGCAAACGGCCTAGGAAGCGAGCGACGTCGAACGTCTCCCGGTCCTTGCCGAGGAATTGCGCTTTCACCTTCTCAAATTTCATCACGCCCTCGATCCGGCGGTCGAGGAAAGCAGCGGTCACTTCCTTGTCGTCGCTCTCATCGCTTTTCCATACCGCCAGCGTGGCAGCGTAGATCGACGCGAGGATCGCACGCTTTGTGTAGTGGTTGTAATCGGTCGCCGTATCGCCCGCGAGCCGCCACATCTTGTCCGCACTCGACCAGCCTTGGCGCAGCGTGGCGGAAACATTTTGCGGCATTGCCTGCACCGTCATGGCGCGCGAAAGCGATTCTTCGAGACCTTCGATGGCTTCCAGCCGGAACCACACCAGCGTGCGAATTTTCTCGCGGATCGGCATATTGTCGAGCCGCCCATCAGCAAACTCAGCTTCCATCTGCGCATCTACGCTGGCGACCCATGCATCGATCATATCCATCGCCCGGCCGCGCAGCCCGTTGGCGGGAAACGCCAGCCGCGCCACTGCCGGATCAACACCAGCAGCTTCAGCAGCCGCCGTCAGCGCCGCATCGCTCCACCCGTCGAACATCGCCGCAAGGGCAATCGCGGGAGCAAGCGCAAGGCGCACTTCATCGAGCGTGAGATCGTCTGCTTCTTCCATCAGAACACTGGCCCGTAAATCCGCCCGTCGCCGCCGTCCTCATCATCCTGCTCGCTGGCGATGATCGTGTTCATGACGCGGGTGGGAACGCCGCGTTGACCCGCGTAGTCGCGCGCGCTGCGTCCGGCATTATCGGTCCGGTCAGGATCGGCTCCGCCGGCAAGCAGCAATTCCATCAATTCGATATTGCGCGAATGGACAGCGGCTATCAGCGGCGTTTCACCGGTGGCGTTGGCAACATCGACCTGCGCGCCGCGCGTCAGCAGGACTTCGACACCGTCGAGAAATCCGCCTTCGGCAGCAACGATCAAAGGCGTGCGCCCGTCATTGTCGGCAATGTTGGGATTGGCACCTTCCTGCAACAACCAGCGCGTCCACGTCAGATCGCGGCGGGCAACCACAATATGCAGGCCCGTTTCTCCACTGCTGATATCGCGTGAATTGATGACCGTGGTGCCGGGCTGGTTGAGCATGTCGGTTGCCTCGGTGCCGTTGCGTTCGCGTACGGCCTCAAGGAATTCATACCCTTCGGAATAGAATTGCGCGGCGGCGGGCACAGAAAGCGCCAGCGTGCTGCCGAGCACGAAAGTTGCGATGATTTTGCGAAGAGCGACGAGGGCCACCCTGTTCTCCTATGATTTCAAATTTTGCGCATAAGCACCTGCTCAAGCGCTGATGCATCTTGCTTGAAGCGCGTTAGCAGAGCATGAACCGCTCGTCATGTCTGCAAGTTCCAAGCTGTTTGCCAGCCTCACCCTCCCCTCTCTGTTGCTCGTCACGCTTGTCGGATGCGGCCAGCCTGCGCCTGAAGAAACGCCGGCACTCTATGGCTCCGCTGTCGTGGGTGGGTTTGATCTGATCGACAGCAACGGTGATCAGGTGACCGACGAAAACTTCCTCGGCCAATATCAGATGGTCTACTTCGGCTATGCCTATTGCCCCGATGTCTGCCCGTTCGATGTGCAGCGCATGGTGCAGGGCTATAACCAATTTGCCGAGGCCAATCCCGATCTGGCCGATGATGTGCAGCCAATTTTCATCACCGTCGATCCTGAACGCGACACACCCGAAGTTGTCGGCGAGTTTACTGCCAATTTCTCAGAAGAACTGATCGGCCTCACCGGCACGCCCGAAGCGATCGAGGCTGCGGCGGCCAATTACTTTGCCAGCTATTCCAAAGGCCAGGAGACTGCCGAGGGCGGTTATTTGATGGACCATTCACGCTCGGGCTATCTGGTCGACCGCGAAGGCCAGCCGATGGCTTTGCTGTCCGTCGAACAATCGGCCGATGCCGTTGCAGCGGAACTGGAACGATGGGTTCGCTGAGAGACAAATTCTGGGAGCTACCGCTGGACGAGCTCTCCCGCGAGGAATGGGAAGCCCTGTGCGATGGCTGCGGGCGCTGCTGCCTGCACAAGCTGGAAGACGAGGATACCGGCGAAATTGCCGAGACCAATGTCGCGTGCAAATTGCTCGACACCGGCACCGCGCGTTGCAGCGACTATCGCCACCGCAAGGCTTTCGTTCCCGATTGTCTGCGCCTGACGCCCAAGCTGGTGAAACAGGTGCCATGGTTGCCCGCCAGCTGCACCTATCGCCTCCGCGAAGAAGGCAAACCGCTGCCTGAATGGCACTACCTGCTGACCGGCAGCCGCGATGCGATGATCGAGGCAGGCGCCTGCGTGGCGGGCCGCTGCGTCAGCGAAACGGTGGCCGGGCCGCTCGAACATCATCTGACCGATTGGGAAGCGGAATGATCGATTGGCTGCGCGATGATCACCGCGATCCCAGCGTAGAAGTGGACGGACGCACGCTGCCGATCGCGATCCGCCGCAATGCCCGGTCCAGACGGCTCACCATGCGCCTTGCCCCGGATGGCAGCGAATTGCGCATTTCCATGCCGACATGGGGCCGCACGCGCGATGCGCTGTCCTTTGCGGAGGCGCGGACCGGCTGGATTGAGGCTCAATTGGTCAAAGTGCCGCGACCGCTGGCATTGGAGGATGGCACTATTGTTCCCTTCTGCGGGGATGAGCTGACAATCCAATGGCAGGAACGCGGTGCCCGTAAAGTCATACGCGAAGGTGAGCTCCTGCTTGTCGGCGGCCCGCGTGACCGGCTGGCGGGCCGCGTGCAACGCTGGCTCGAGGGTGAGGCGCTCCGCCTTCTGCGTGAGGACCTGAATTTCTTTTGTGAGCGCGCCGGGCTGGACGTGCCAGACCTGCGCCTGTCGCGTGCGCAGCGGCGCTGGGGGTCATGCTCGGGTGAACGCTCGACCGGACGCTGCGTTCGCGTCAATTGGCGGCTGGTCATGGCTCCCGATCATGTGCGCCGCTCGGTCGTCGCGCATGAAGTCACGCATCTTGTCCACTTCGATCATTCGCCCGCCTTTTATCACCTGCTCGGCATGATTTTTGACGCTGAGATTTCGGTCGCCGATGGCTGGTTGAAGCGAGAGGGGCGCTCGCTCTACGCTGCCTTCGGTTGATTGCCACTATTACTGGCACTGACTATTACTGGCACTGGCGAATTGTCCGCGCGGTCTCTATCTAGCGCCACATGAAGCGATTTTTGCGCCTTATATCCCCGCGCCGTGCGGTGCAGGATTTTACCGAGCAATGGCGCCAGCCAACGCCGCATCGCTGGCAGATACTCGGCGTGGCCTGCGCAACCACCTTCTGCCTCTTCATGCTGTTCGTGCCCGAAAGCACGAGGATCGAGCCGAGACGGCCAGAGCTGATCTACATCACGACTTTCGATGAAAACCGCAGTGAGGCAGAAATCATCGCTTCCAATTGCGCCAATCAACGTTTGCAGAATCAGCTGCGCGCGCGGCTGGAGGAACGGGCCGAACTGCGCCGCGAGATCTATCGCCAACTGGGCGAAGCGACCTTTGTCGATGTGGACGAAATGGAAGCTGACGTCGAAGCCGAACGCGTCACAACTGCCGAACCGGAAGGCCCAAGTGAGGACGAGCTGGCGCTCTCTCTCGAAGAATATTGCGCCAGCGCTGAAGGCCAATTGTCCGGTGGCGAAGGCTGAGTATGACGGCTGAAGACGCGCGCTGGCTGGCTGCCGCCGCTGCCCTCGCCGAACGCGCGCGACCTTTGAGCCGCCCCAATCCCGGCGTCGCTGCGCTGATCGTGCGTGATGGCGTGGTCATAGCGCGCGGCTGGACTCTGATCGGCGGACGCCCCCATGCCGAAGCTGTCGCCCTGCAATTGGCGGGAGAAGCTGCACGCGGGGCAGTGCTTTATGTCACGCTGGAACCTTGCGCGCACCGCTCGCAGCGTGGCCCCGCCTGTGCCGATCTGGTGGCAGAGGCTGGCTTGGCCCGCGTGGTGATCGGCATGCGCGATCCCGATGCGCGCACCGCCGGCGCCGGGATTGCGCGGCTGGAAGCAGCAGGGGTGAACGTGACCGAAGCGGGCTTGAGCGCAACTGATCTCGGCCTGCCGGGCCATAACGCGGCAGTCCGGCTGGGCCGCCCGCATGTCACGCTGAAACTCGCACTGTCACTCGATGGATGCATCGCAACAGCATCAGGCGAAAGCCAATGGATCACCGGCGAAACAGCGCGCGCGCATACCCACCGTGAGCGGGCGCGGGCTGATGCTATTCTGGTGGGCGGCGGGACCTTGCGCGCCGACAATCCGCGCCTTGATGTGCGCCTGCCGGGTCTCGGTGACCGCTCACCGGAGCGCTGGGTGCTGACGCGCGGTGAAGCTCCTGATGGCTGGCGCGCCCTCGCCTCACCGCATGCCGTCAGAGATATGGAAAGTGTGCGCTACCTCTTCGTCGAAGGTGGCGCCGGGGTCGCCGCAGCATTTCTTGCAGAAGATCTGGTCGATCGCCTGCTGATCTACCGCGCGCCGATCTTGATCGGCGGAGGCGTTCCCGGCGTGCGCGATATCGGGCTTGCCCGGCTCGACGACACCAAGGGCCGTTGGGCGCTGGCGGATCACCGTCAACTCGGGCAGGATACGCTCGAAATTTTCAACCGGACACGTTAGGACGCGGCCATGTTTACAGGGATCGTCACCGCCATCGGCACTATCGAAAGCGTGGAGCAACGCGGCGATCTGCGCCTGCGCATCGCCTGCCCGCTTGATCCTGCCGACATTGCCATTGGCGCGAGCATTGCCTGTTCGGGCGTGTGCCTGACCGCCGTCGATAAAGGCGGGACGGCCGGCGATGCCCATTTCACCGTCGATGTCTCGCAGGAGACCATTTCGCGCACTGCCAAGGCGATGTGGCGCGAAGGTGCGCGCCTCAACCTCGAACCATCGCTGCGCGTCGGGGACGAAATTGGCGGCCATATCGTCACTGGTCATGTCGATGCGGTGGGCAAGGTGGTTGATTGGCAACCCGTGGGCGGATCGATGAATGTCGAGATTGCCGCGCCCCCCGAACTCGCGCCATATATTGCCGAGAAGGGTTCGATCACGGTTGATGGCGTCTCGCTGACCGTAAATGCAATTGAAGACCGCCCCGATGGTTCGGTGCATTTCAGCCTCAATATCATCCCGCATACCGAAGAGGTCACCACGCTGGGCGAAGTCCGTCAGGGCGGCGAAGTCAATCTGGAGATCGATACGCTGGCGCGCTATCTCCACCGGATGCAGATGCTGCAAGCAGATACAGTTTCCAGCTAGCCAAACAGGCGCGCAAACAATCCGCGCCCACGCCGCGAGGGCTTGCTCTGGCCGCTCATTTCAAACAGGTAATTGGCCAATTGCGCCGCCTGATTATCGTCGAGAACGTAAAGGCGCGAATCGACATCCTCTTCCGCATGCGGCGGCGGCGTGCGCACACTTTGCAGCCGCAGTGTGAGGCGGTCGCCAGAGCGGGTGGATGTCCAGCCGACCAGCGCGCCATAATCATCGCGGGATCGATCATCCATGACACTACTCTCCCTGACCTTATTCAACAGGGTCTAGCGCATTTCGGGCATTCAATCCAAACGCCCGGTCTGGCCGGACCAACAGGTCAGCCGAACATCCGCTTGAGCCAGCCACGGTCGCTCCGGTCAGGCGTACTCGTCCCGCCCATTTCGAACAGGAAATTGGCGAGTTGCATCGCCTGATTGCGGTCCATCAGGTAAATCTGCGTCTGGATATCATCCTTGGTGTGCGGGGGTGGCTTTGTGACGCTTTGCAGATGCAACGCCACGCTTTCCCCGGTCCGGGTGGATGTCCACCCTACCAATGCGCCGTAATCCTCTGGACGAGATTTCGCCATTGCCTTCGCACCCCTGCATTTCTTGCAAGAGGCATTCTACGCAATTTTACGCTGTAAATTCAATGTTGCCGGGAAAGCCTGTCCCTTAACTGGTCACTTCAGCCAGTGCAGCAATGAACTTATCGATATTGTCCATGGTAAGCCCAGCCACATTGATGCGGCCCGATCCGGCCATGTAGACCGCGTGATCGGCGCGCATCTGTTGCACCTGATCCTTGCTGACCGGAAGCATCGCGAACATGCCCCTTTGCCGCCCGAGCGGTTCGAGGTTCACGCTGCCAGCATAGCCTGATGCCGCCAGCTTTGCGCGCACCTGGCCTATACGGGAGCGCATGTCAGCCAGTTCGTCGAGCCATTGCTTGGTGAGCGCTTCGTCTTCCAGCACCATGCGCACTGCCGCGCCGCCGTGATCGGGCGGCATCGACCAATTCGCCCGTGCCAGAGCGGCAGCGTTGGAAATTGCCCGCGCGGTCGCCTCACCATCGCCGGTCGCGACGTAGAAGGCACCTACACGGTCACGGTAAAGACCGAAGTTCTTGTCGCAGCTATAGGCGACCAGCACCTCTTCGACCTGCCGCATGACAGCGCGCAGGCCATAGGCATCCTCGTCCAACCCATCGCCCAGCCCCTGATAGGCGAGGTCGATCACGGGCAGTATGGGGCTGGCAGCCAGCAGGCCGGCAATCTCGTCCCACTCGTCATGCGAATAATCAACCCCGGTGGGGTTGTGGCAGCAACCGTGGAGCAGGACAGCATCGCTGTCGCTCGCTCCGGCAATCGCGGCGCGTAGCGCATCCATATTGGCGCTGCCATCGGCATTGGCATGACCAAAGCCGACCATTTCCAGCTTCAGATCGGACAGGATTTGCGCATGGTTGGGCCAACTCGGCGTGCCCATGAGCACGCGCGTGACGCCAGCCCTCTTCGCCAGCGCCAAAGACAACCGGACCGCACCCGTGCCGCCCGGCGTTTGCATCCCGTTCAACCGCCCACCACCCGGCGCGGCATCGCCGAACACATGCGGGATCAGCGCATTGACGAAGCCCATATCACCCTCAGGCCCGAGGTAGGATTTGCTCGGTTGTTCAGCGACAAGACGGCGCTCGGCCCCCTTGATCGATGCGAAGACAGGCGTGTCTCCGTCGGCTGTCTTGTAGACACCCACACCAAGATCAATCTTGTCGGGCCGATCGTCGGCTTTGAATAGTTTGATCAGCGCCAGCAGCGCGTCGGGGGCTTGTTGTTCGAGTCGGTTCAGCATGCACCGGCAATGCCTTTCGCCCCGCCGAACTGCAAGACCCCACGCGCCGCAGGGCCTAATGATGCATTGCTATAAAATTTGCCGGGAGGCGCCTTTTGGCGGTTCTTCCCCGGCAAGCGACGTCAGAAGGGCAGCCAGCGCTGCTCGCGCGAAAAGCGTAAATAACCTGCATTGACCCCCAGCCGCAGGCCCGCGCCGACACGGATCGGGATCATCACGACATCGCCCTTGCGGACATAGCTGGCGTGAAACCCACCAACGAAATAGGCTTGGCCCTCACCCGCAGGATAGCGTTCGTACAGCTCCTCGGTATCATGAAGATTGTAGACCAGCACGAAAGTATTCCCGGCATTGGCGCCCGCATCCAGCCCGATAGAGGGGCCTGTCCAGTACACCGGCATATTGCCCTCGACCGCATGATACAGCGTGCCCGAGCCGTACCGAACGCCCAGAACAAAGGCCCCGCCGCCTTCGCGGCCGACGATATAGCCATTGGGTTCACCCTGATCGGCGAGAATATCCTGGATCAGCCGCGCCAAGCCTTCAGCGCCCTGTCCGAACAGCCCTTCTGCCGCTCCGATCAGATCGTCTTCGGCGTAGGTCGCCGAGTCTTCCTCGACAGGAGATACTACGGTGTCGACCGTGTCTCCTGCATCGGCCGATTGATAGGGTTCCTCGAGCGGTGGCAAGTCAAGCTGCGGGCGTGCTTCCTGCGATTGGGCAGGGTCGACGCTGTCGTAACGCGAATCGGGTTCGCCGAACTCGTAACCGAGGTTTGGCTCCTGCGTTTCGACCGGGGCCTGATCCTGCATCAGATCGGCATCGATCACGCTGTTGGGATCGATCGTCTCAATTTCCTGTGCAGCGGCAGGAACAGCGCCCAGCATCAGCAATGGCCCTGCCAAGGCGGCGGCCACCAGGCGCATATCGTGGGTGAACGGAATAATCATGACCAAATACCTCTCGGGGATCAGGCGAACGCCTGAAAACCGCAAAACTGTAAATCCGCAAAACTGTACCGTTCGAGCAGAAGCCTTTCCGGCTGAAGCGGCAATGAATAGGCGGCGAAGCGAATCCGATTTGCGGTCAACCGAATCTCGGCGGCGGCGAACTGCGGTGGCAGGCAGCCAAGTTCTTGCCAAAGCACAACTCCTCTTGAAGCACGCCCAACCCCTCGTTATAGCGCGCAGCCTGCCGCACAGGTGCGGAGACGTGGGTGAGTGGCTGAAACCAGTTCCCTGCTAAGGAACCATACCTCTATCGGGGTATCGAGGGTTCGAATCCCTCCGTCTCCGCCACTTGTACTGGCACCTTTCTCTGTTTGCAGGGCACGCCCGCTAAGCTGCGGTGCGCGCGGGCTTGAACAGGGGCGCTGTCAGAGCAAATGCACCGGCTAGCGAAATGCGCGTTATCGGGTAGTGCAAGGCGATTCCCAGACCGAAGAAACCCGCCAGTCCGTTCCGCTATTTCAACTCGTCTCCTGAGATCATCCGCCTGGTTGTGATGATGTACGTTCGCTTTCCGCTGAGTTTGCGGAATGTGGAGGATCTGCTGGCTGAGGGCGGGATCGACATTTGCCACGAGACGGTTCGGCCGTGGTGGAACCGGTTCGGCCCACTGTTC
>Ga0209121_10003006_pt1 | contig 16592 bp, 9 predicted proteins | sample Cruoilmetagenom3_FD_187292 | JGI IMG/M metagenome (GOLD analysis project Ga0209121, IMG submission 187292) | Oil polluted marine microbial communities from Coal Oil Point, Santa Barbara, California, USA - Sample 3 (SPAdes) (version 2) | ecosystem: Environmental > Aquatic > Marine > Oil seeps ... | reverse complement strand
TGGATTCCTATTTTTTTTACTCCAAACAGCCGATAAAATAGTGCGCTGTGGAATATTTTTTAGTTCTATAAATTTTACATTTTTAGTATAACCAGTTTGCAGTGCGGTTGGAACTATGGAGATACCAAAGTTGTGCTCAACCAATTTATAAATGGAAGTTGAATGCACGGTTTTATGTGAAATAATAGGAGAGAAACCATAATAATCGAAAATCTGCATTATTTTTTGATAATAATTAGGGCTATAAGAAGCGTCGAACATAATAAATGGTTCTTCTTTTAATTGCGATATGTTTTTAAAATTGGATTCATTTAACCAATGATTATTTGGCAAAACGAGTGAAAAAGTATCTTCTAAAATTGGAAGGATATTTAAGTCGTTGGGAACACGTTCTAAACGGACAAAGCCCATGTCAATTTCTTGAATTTGTAAATTTTCAAGTTGTTTTTGGTTGTCCATTTCTTTCAAGCTAAAATGAATATTTGGGTAGCTAGATCTTATTTCAATCAATAACTCAGGGACAATATTCTGCATTGCGGAACCTACATAGCCAAAGTTAAGGTTACCATCAATTCCATCATTCAATCGTTTGGTATTATTTAAAATTGTTTCAAGTTCTTTAAGTGTAACACTCGCTTCTTTGTATAAATATGTGCCCGCTTTTGTAAGAACAACATTTCGGTTGTTGCGATCAAATAAAGTAACGCCTAATTCATCTTCTAGTTGTTTAATTTGTCTGCTCAATCCGGGTTGAGAAATAAACAAACGTTCAGCAGCTTTTCTAAAATGCAATTCTTCTGCAACTGCAATAAAATATCGAAGATGTCTAAGTTCAATTTGATTACTCATAGTTATTAATTATAAACAATAATGATATTGTTAAGCATCAAATATAATAGTAAATTTGTTAAAAACACGAACTTATGATGTTTAAATACGGAATAGACACACTTACAGTTGGCAAAGTTTTGCAAATATTAAAAGGTGAACTTAAAGCAACATTATCAAACGAAGCATTAACTAAAATTAATGCTTGTCACGAAATTGTTTTAAAAACAGCCAATAAAGACAAAGCTGTGTACGGAATAAACACGGGTTTTGGTCCGTTGTGCGACACCCGAATTTCAAAAGACAATACAAGTGAATTGCAACGAAAAATATTGTTAAGTCATTCTGTTGGCGTAGGAAATCCGATAGAAAAAGATTTGGCTAAATTAATGTTGATTCTAAAAGTACATTCGTTATCGCAAGGGTTTTCAGGAATCTCGGTAACTGTTTTAAACCGTATTTTATGGCATATAGAAAATAATGTAATTCCAATGGTTCCTGAACAAGGTTCGGTTGGTGCGTCGGGCGATTTATGTCCGTTGTCGCATTTGTTTTTACCATTAATTGGTGAAGGACAAGTGTATTATAAAAATGAACTTGTTGAAACTTCAGTAGTTCTAAAAAAATTCAATTTAGAACCTATAGAACTGCATCCAAAAGCAGGTTTGGCATTAATAAATGGCACTCAATTTATATTGGCACATGCTGTTATGTCAGTAGATAAAATGTACAAATGTTTGTCGCACGCCGATTTAATTGGAAGTTTAATGATTGAAGGTTTAATGGGGTCTCAAACACCATTTTATAAAGAGTTACACCAAACTAGACCATTTAAAGGTAACATTCATGTAGCGAGTAGAATGCGTACTTTTTTAAAGGACTCTGAAATTGGAAGTTCACATACAAACTGCGGTAAAGTGCAAGATCCTTATTCGTTGCGTTGTATTCCTCAAGTTCACGGAAGCTCTAGAAATGCTTGGTTGCACTTAAAAGAAGTTGTTAAAACCGAAATGAATTCTGTTACCGATAATCCTATTATAATTTCGGAAGATTTAATTATTAGTGGTGGAAGTTTTCACGGTCAACCTTTGGCAATGCCGTTAGATTATGCCTGTTTGGCTGCCGCAGAATTGGGAAGTATTTCCGATAGAAGAACCTATTTATCTTTAGATGGAAAATACGAAGGTACGCCTCGTTTATTAATAAAAGATTCAGGATTAAATTCTGGTTTTATGATTTTGCAATACACTACTGCCGCGTTGGTTAGCGAAAATAAAGGCTTGTGTTTTCCGGCAAGTGCAGACAGTATTCCAACATCATTAGGACAAGAAGATCACGTAAGTATGGGCTCAATTTCTGGAAGAAAAACATTAAGAGTGCTCAATAATTTAGAAAAGATATTGGCTATAGAAATGCTTTGTGCTGCGCAAGCTTTTGATTTTAGAAAGCCACTACATTCTAGTAGAATATTGGATGAAGTGCATCATATTATTCGTTCAAATATAGAACATACTACTGAAGATCGCGTTTTTGCGAAGGATATTGAAAAAGCCATTGCAATACTAAAATCGAATAAATTATTAGCAGTAACTTCAGAACTAAACGATTCATACAGCGAGTTTGATGCTGAATTTGAAACGTATTAAAATAGATACGTCACCCTGAACTGTCACACTGAGCTTGTCGAAGTGTTGATTCAGGGTCTCACACGAGTTTAAAATTCAGAGTTCTAATACAAAAGAGAAAAAAATATTATGAGTACATCAAACACCAATTTTCAAGCAGATATTTTACAAGGAATTCCTTCAGAATTACCTAAGAAAAAGGCTTATCCTATTAATGGAAATCCTGCGCCTAAACGAAAAGACATACTTTCTATAGAAGAAAAACGATTGGCTATTCGTAATGCGTTGCGATATTTTCCTGAAAAATGGCATTCAGAATTAGCTATTGAATTTGCTGAAGAGTTAAAAACTTTTGGGCGAATTTATATGCATCGTTTTAAACCAAATTATAAAATGTATGCACGACCAATTTCAGCATATCCTGCAAAATCGCAACAAGCTGCAGGAATTATGTTAATGATTCAGAATAATTTAGATCCAGCAGTCGCGCAACATCCAAATGAGTTAATTACCTACGGCGGAAACGGCGCAGTTTTTCAAAATTGGGCGCAATATTTAGTTACGATGCAGTATTTAGCTATAATGACCGATACTCAAACATTAAATATGTATTCTGGACATCCAATGGGGTTATTTCCTTCTTCAAAAGATGCTCCGAGAGTTGTAGTAACTAACGGAATGATGGTTCCAAATTACTCGAAACAAGACGATTGGGAGAAGTTTAACGCGTTGGGAGTTACACAATACGGACAAATGACAGCGGGTTCGTTTATGTATATTGGTCCACAAGGAATTGTTCACGGAACTACGATTACAGTTATGAACGCTTTCAGAAAAATTTTGAAAAAAGATGAAAATTCAGCTGGGAAAATATTTTTAACATCTGGTTTAGGAGGTATGAGTGGTGCGCAACCAAAAGCTGGAAATATTGCAGGATGTATTACTGTTTGCGCAGAAGTGAATGCAAATGCAGCTACTAAAAGACATAAACAAGGTTGGGTTGATGTGTTAATTGATGATATAAATGATTTAGTTGTTCGTGTAAAAGAAGCACAAAAAAATGAAGAAATAGTTTCAATAGCATTTATTGGGAATATTGTAGATGTTTGGGAACGTTTTGACACTGAAAATATGTATGTGCACGTTGGGTCTGATCAAACTTCATTACACAATCCTTGGTCTGGTGGTTATTATCCTGTCGGTTTGAGTTATGAAGAAAGTAATGATTTGATAGCTAATAATCCTGAGAAGTTTAAAAAACACGTTCAAAAATCGTTGGTTCGTCAGGCGGATTCTATAAACAAACATGCTGCAAAAGGCACTTATTTTTTCGATTATGGAAATGCTTTTTTATTGGAAGCCTCACGTGCTGGAGCTGCTGTTTTTGCTGAAAATAAAATCGATTTTAAATATCCATCGTATGTGCAAGATATTTTAGGGCCTATGTGTTTCGATTATGGTTTTGGACCTTTTCGCTGGGTGTGTACTTCAGGAGAATCGAAAGATTTAGATAAAACTGATGAAATTGCGATGCAAGTAATGACTGAAATTATGGCGAATTCTCCAAAGGAAATTCAGTTACAAATGCAAGATAATATTACGTGGATTAAAAATGCAAAAGCGAATAAATTAGTAGTTGGTTCACAAGCACGTATTTTATATGCCGATGCCGAAGGGAGAGCAAAAATTGCCGAAGTCTTTAACAATGCAATAGCAAAAGGTGAAATTGGAGCTGTAGTTTTAGGAAGAGATCATCATGATGTAAGTGGAACAGATTCTCCATATCGAGAAACTAGTAATATTTACGATGGAAGTAAATTTACAGCAGATATGGCCATACATAATGTAATAGGAGATAGTTTTAGAGGCGCTACTTGGGTTTCTATTCACAATGGCGGTGGAGTTGGTTGGGGAGAAGTTACAAATGGAGGTTTTGGAATGTTGTTAGATGGTTCAAAAGAAGCGGAAAGAAAATTAAAAAGTATGTTATTTTACGATGTGAATAACGGAATAGCTCGTAGAAGTTGGGCAAGAAATGATGAAGCCTTATTTGCTATCAAACGAGAAATGGAACGAAGACCAGATTTAAAAGTTACGTTGCCAAACATAGTTGAAGACACAATTTTAAAGAATTTATTTTAGCAATTATTGTTGAAGATGCTGTTTTAAAGGATTTGTTTTAGCAATTATTGTTGAATTGTTTAACTAATTTTGACATTCCTGCGAAGGCAGGAATCCATACGTTGTGAAAATAGATTCCTGCCTTCGCAGGAATGACAAGTCTAATAAATAATAATTGAATGCGTACCTTATTTAAAAATATCAAAGAATTAATTCAGGTTAGAGATAGCTCAGTTTCATTTTTATCAGGAATAGAAATGAAAGAATTACCAACTATTAAAAATGCTTTTTTAGTAGTTGAAAATGGAAAAATTTCTGACTTTGGGAAAATGGAATTCTGTCCAAATATTTCAGCAGATGAAATTATAGATGCAACAGGAAAAATGATTTTACCTTCTTGGTGCGATTCGCATACACATATTGTGTATGCAGGAAATAGAGAAAGTGAATTTGTTGATAGAATTAATGGCTTGTCTTATGAAGAAATAGCAAATAAAGGTGGTGGGATTTTAAATTCAGCAAAAAAATTACAGGATACTTCAGAAGAAGAGTTATACCAACAAAGTAAAGTACGTTTAGAAGAAGTAATCCAGTTAGGAACTGGAGCTATTGAAATTAAATCGGGATATGGATTAACTGCCGAAGCCGAATTAAAAATGTTGCGTGTTATAAAACGATTGAAAGAAAATTATCCAATTCCAATAAAAGCAACTTTTTTAGGCGCACATGCAGTTCCTACGAATTATAAAGACAGAAAGCAAGATTATTTACAAATGCTGGTTGATGAGGTGTTGCCTGTTATTGCAAAGGAAAAACTTGCCGATTACATAGATGTTTTTTGTGAAAAGGGTTATTTTTCAGTTTCTGATACCGAATTTATGATAAAAGCTGGAAAACAATATGGGCTTGTTCCTAAAATTCATGTAAATCAATTCAACTCAATTGGGGGCGTTCAAGCCAGTGTAAGCCACAACGCATTGTCCGTTGATCATTTAGAAGAAATGGATACTAAAGATATTATTGTGTTAAAAAACACCAAGACAATGCCGGTAGCCTTGCCAAGTTGTTCTTATTTTTTGGGTATTCCTTATACGCCCGCTCGTAAAATGATAGATGCGGGTTTGCCTTTAGCTTTAGCGACGGATTACAATCCAGGTTCAACACCGTCAGGAAATATGAATTTTGTCGTTTCTACAGCTTGTATTAAAATGAAAATGACTCCAGAAGAAGCCATAAATGCTGCAACTATAAATGGAGCGTATGCTATGGGATTGGAAAAGGAAGTGGGTTCAATCACTGTAGGAAAACAAGCAAATTTAATACTTACAAAACCTATTAATTCGTATGGATTTATTCCATATTCTTTTGGAAATCATCAAATTGAAGAGGTCTATTTAAGCGGTCATTGAGGCGCTCGAAATGACATAAAAATCATTCAAACGGTCACTGAGGTTCTCGAAGTGACCATGTTTTCAATTACATCTTGTTTTAAGTTTTTGTTTACTAGGTTTTTTACTAACAACTTTTTTAAGCCTATAAAAGTATGTATCCAAACACTGTTTTTAAGTTCTATTTCCTTAGAAAAATAAATTCAATAGCTACTATTTAAGAAAAGAATTTCGATTATATTAGTAGTTCTTTTTTATGATGGAACAAAACGAATATTATATAATTGGACAAATGAGTGGCACTTCACTCGATGGTGTTGATTTGGTGTATGTTAAAATTGGTTTTAAGAATAATTTTTACTTTGAATTATTAAATTTTGAAACCATAAGTTATAGCTCTATTTGGAAACAAAAATTAATAAACGGTTTCAAACTCTCTGGAAACGACTTAAAAAAATTAGATAAAGATTACGGAGCGTTACTTGCAAGTATTATTTCAGAATTTATTTCAAAAAACAACATTGATAATATCGATTTTATTGCATCTCATGGACATACTATTTTCCACAAGCCGGAAAAAGGATATACACTGCAAATTGGAAATGGACCAGAAATTTTTAATAAAACCAATATTAAAACCATTTGCGATTTTAGAGTTCAAGATGTTGAATTAGGAGGTCAGGGAGCACCGTTAGTACCGATTGGGGATAAATTGTTGTTTTCTGAATATGATTATTGTTTAAATTTAGGAGGTTTTGCAAATGTTTCAACTGAAATTAATATGAAGCGAATTGCTTATGATATTTGTCCAGCAAATATTGTTTTGAATAATTACGTATCAAAGCTGGGATTGGAATTTGATGATAAAGGTAAATTAGCTTCAAATGGAACTATTAATGATTCGTTATTAGCTGAATTAAATCAATTAGATTTTTACAAACAAATTGCTCCAAAATCGTTAGGTTTTGAATTTATTGAAACAACAATACTTCCTATGGTTGATAAATATAATCTTGAAATAAATGACATTTTAAGAACATTTGTTGAGCATTCAGCTATTCAAATCGCAACCGTGTTAAACAAGAAAAAAGGAAAATGTTTGGTGACTGGTGGAGGTACTTTTAATGACTTTTTTATGAAAAGAATGAGCGAATTAACAACTTCAGAATTGATAATTCCAAGTCAGAAAATAATAAACTATAAAGAAGCGTTGGTTTTTGCATTTTTGGGATATTTAAAAAATTTAAATGAAGTGAATTGTTTACAATCTGTTACAGGAGCTTCAAAAGATCATAGTAGTGGAGTTATTTATAAATAATGCAATAGAAAATGAATTTGAATGAGTTAAAAAACGAATTGAGTGGGGAATTATTAGTTGATGATTTGCACAAAACTATGTATGCAACAGATGCTTCTGTTTATCGAAAAATTCCGTTAGGTGTTGCATATCCAAAAGATGAATCTGATTTAAAAAAACTAATTGATTTTGCTTCAAAAAATAAGATTACATTAATTCCTAGAGCGGCAGGAACTTCATTAGCAGGGCAATGTGTAGGTGACGGATTGGTAGTGGATATTTCAAAATATTTTACAAAAATTTTAGCGTTTGATGAAAAGAATAAAACCATCACTGTTCAGCCTGGAGTTATTAGAGATGAATTAAATGATTACTTAAAACCTTTTGGTTTGTTTTTTGGGCCTAATACTTCAACAAGCAATCGTTGTATGATTGGCGGCATGGTTGGTAATAACTCATCAGGAACAACTTCTATAAAATACGGAGTTACGCGCGATAAAATTTTAAGCCTTAAAACTATTTTAAGTAACGGAGAGGAAGTTGAATTTAAATCAATTTCAGCAAAAGAATTTCAAGAAAAAAGAAAAGGAAATTCACTTGAAAGTAAAATATATAAAACTATTTACAATGAACTCTCAAAGGAAAATGTACAGCAAGAAATAAAAAATGAGTTTCCAAAAGAAACAATTCATAGAAGAAATAATGGGTATGCTGTAGATGCGCTTTTAAATTATAAAGAATTTGGTGGTACAGAGGATGAAATTAATATTTCGCAATTGCTTTCGGGAAGTGAAGGAACGTTGAATTTTAGTACTGAAATTAAAATTAAATTGGACGAATTGCCTCCAATAAAAAATGTGATGGTTGCAGCTCATTTTGAAAGTATTATTGAAAGTATGCAAGCTGTTGTTGTTGCTATGAAGCACAATTTGTACACCTGTGAATTAATGGATAAAACCATTTTAGATTGTACAAAAAATAACCGAGAGCAACTAAAAAATAGGTTTTTTGTACAAGGAGATCCCAAGGCAATTTTAATGCTAGAAATTTGTACAGATTCAGAAGAAGAGGCTGAAAAACAGGCAAATGAATTAATTGCTGATTTAAAAAGCAATAAAGTTGGATACGCATATTCAGTATTAAAAGGTGAGGAAATTAATAAGGCTTTAAATTTGCGAAAAGCAGGTTTAGGTTTGTTGGGAAATATAGTTGGTGACGACAAGGCAGTTGCTTGTATTGAGGATACTGCTGTTGAAGTAAAAGATTTACCAAATTACATTGCCGAGTTTACCAAAATGATGGAAGATTTTGGACAAGAAGCTGTTTATTACGCACATGCAGGTGCTGGGGAGTTGCATTTAAGACCCATTTTAAATTTAAAGAAAAAAGAAAATGTAAAATTATTTCGAGAAATAACACTTAAAACTGCCAAATTGGTCAAAAAATATGGAGGTTCATTTAGTGGAGAACACGGTGACGGAATTGTTCGTGCGGAGTTTATTCCTTTAATGGTTGGCGAAAAAAATTATGCCTTAATGAAAAGCATAAAACAAGTTTTTGATCCTGAAAATATTTTTAACAAAGGTAAAATTATCGATGCCTTTTTAATGGATGAGAGCTTGCGATATGAAGTTGATCGAGAAGAACCTGTAATTGAAACCATTCAAGATTTTTCCGATAGTTTAGGTATTTTAAGAGCAGCAGAAAAGTGTAATGGGTCAGGAGATTGTAGAAAAATGGTCTCTGCTGGTGGTACGATGTGTCCGAGTTACAGAGCTACAAGAAATGAAAAGGACAGTACAAGAGCTAGAGCTAATGTACTTCGTGAATATTTAACAAATTCAAACCAAGAAAATAAGTTTAATCATAAAGAATTGTACGATGTTTTCGATTTGTGTTTAAGTTGTAAAGCTTGTGCCAGTGAATGTCCGAGTAATGTAGATGTAGCGGCTTTAAAAGCAGAATTTTTGTATCAGTATTATAAAGAGAATAAAATACCGTTCAGAACAAAATTATTTGCCGATAATGTAAAGTATAATAAGTTAGGGAGTATAGCGCCTTTTATTACAAATATCATCTTAAATTTGAATATTGTAAAGCGAATTATTGGAATTGCAACTGAAAGATCTATCCCAAAATTATCAAGTACAACCTTTGAAACTTGGTATAAGCGAAATAAGAAGTCTTTTCCAAAGATAGATGAACCAAAAGGTGAAATTTATTTGTTTGCTGATGAATTCACCAATTATTATGATGCCAATATTGGAAAGGATACGGTTCACTTGTTAACTGAATTGGGTTACAAAATTAATAAAATAAAGCATGAAGAAAGCGGACGCAGTTTTATATCAAAAGGAATTTTAGACAAAGCAAAGGAAAAAGCGGATTTCAATGTTCATTTATTTAAAGATTTAATTTCAGAAGAAAAACCCTTAGTTGGAATTGAACCATCAGCAATTTTAACATTTAGAGATGAGTATTTGAGATTAGCAGACGATAAAAAAACTGCTGAAAAAATAGCAAAACACTGTTTTACAATTGAAGAATTTATAAAATTGGAGTTTGAAAAAGGAAATATAAAGCCTGAAAGTTTTTCAAAAGAGAAACAGACAATTAAAGTTCATGGGCATTGTCAACAAAAATCGCTAAGCTCTATGGAGGCGACGTTTAAAATGTTGTCAATCCCCGAAAATTATAGTGTAACGATTTTAAGTACTGGGTGTTGCGGTATGGCAGGATCTTTTGGGTATGAAAAAGAACACTATAAAATTAGTATGCAGGTTGGTGAAGATACGTTGTTTCCGAAGGTTAGAAATGCTGAAAAAGAGGTAATCATTGCTGCGGCAGGTACAAGTTGCCGACATCAAATTAAAGATGGTACAAATAAAAATTCAAAACATCCAGTTACAATACTTAAGGAGGCTTTATTATAACATGAGCCTGCATAGATTTTTTGTTTAAGCTGAATGTCAATTCGAGACCTGAGAAAAGATTTTATCAAGCGGTTGAAGTGACGAATTTTCATCAAAATGTACGACGTGGAAAATAATATAAAACAGATGAGAAAATTATTTTTACTTATAATTATTGGTGGTTTTTTAAGTTGTTCGCAAAAAAGAGAAGTTGATAAATTACCAGAGTCCATTCCTGAAGAATTATCTACATTTTATTATGGAGCAGATTTGTCTTATGTAAATGAAATGATAGATTGTGGCGCTGTTTATAAAGATGCAACGAATACAGCAGCAGATCCTTATAAAATATTTAAAGACGCTGGTGCAAATTTGGTTAGGGTTCGTTTATGGAACAATCCAACGTGGACAAATTATTCTGATTATGGCGATGTAAAAAAAACAATTCAAAAAGCTAAGGCTGAAGGAATGCGAGTTTTACTCGATTTTCATTATTCCGATACTTGGGCTGATCCTGCAAAACAGATAATTCCTGCTGCTTGGGAAAGTGAAATGGATAATAAAGAGGCTTTGGGAGAATTACTTTACAATTTCACGTATGAAACCTTAAATAAATTGGCGCTGGCGAATTTATTACCAGAAATGGTACAAGTTGGTAACGAAATTAATCCAATGATTTTACAAGGTGAAGAATTAGTTTGGCCAATAGATTGGGACAGAAATTCATATTTAATAAATAAAGGGATAAAGGCTGTTAGAGATATTTCAAAAGAGAAAAATACAGAAGTTGAAGTAATGCTTCACATTGCGCAACCCGAAAATGCTTTGTGGTGGTTTGAAGATGCAACGGCAAATGGAATAACAGATTACGATTGGATTGGCTTGTCGTATTATCCTATTTGGTCGGAATATAAACTAAATAATGTTGGAGCAGTTTTTCAAACTTTAATAAACACCTACAACAAAAAATTAATGGTGGTAGAAACTGCGTACCCGTTTACCTTAACAAATATAGATGATGCCAACAACATTCTAGATGATAAAGCTCTAATTAATGGCTATCCAGCAACCGAACAAGGGCAATTAGATTATTTAAAGAAGTTGCAAGAAGTGATTGAAAATGCAGGCGGATCTGGATTAATTTATTGGGAACCGGCTTGGGTTTCAACAAATTGTAGTACGCTTTGGGGAAAGGGTTCGCATTGGGATAATGCCACGTTGTTCGATCATAATAACAACGCAACTTTAGGAATGCAGTTTTATAACGGCGCAAAAAAATAAGTTTAAAATGAAGTATTTTTTCAACACATTTTTAGTTTTTTTTATAGGAATACAAATCGTTTTTTCACAAGTTAGAACTGTTCAAGAATTAGACATTAACTGGAAATTTCAAAAAGGAGAAAATCCGGAAGCTTTTCAACAAAATTTTGACGATTCTAAATGGGAAACAGTTACAGTTCCTCACGATTGGGCAATTTATGGCCCTTTTGATAAAGAAGTAGATAAACAAACGGTAGCAATTGTTCAAAATGGAGAAGAGATAGCTTCAGAAAAAACAGGAAGAACAGGTGCTTTACCTCATATTGGAACTGCTTGGTATCGTAATAAATTTTCTGTTCCTCAATATGAAAAAGGCAAGAAAGTAACCTTGTTGTTTGAAGGAGCTATGAGTGAACCACAAGTATATTTAAATGGAAAAAAAGTAGGAGAGTGGGCATTTGGTTACAGTTATTTTTATTTCGATATTTCTGAGGAAATAAAAGAAGGAGAAAATACATTAGCGGTTGAAGTTTCTAATAAAGAATTTGCTTCGCGTTGGTATCCAGGCGCTGGTTTGTATAGAAAAGTAAGCGTTATTGTAAAAAATAAAGAAAGTATAAACCAATGGGGAACTACAATTACAACGCCAATTATTAATGATGAAATGGCAAAAGTTACTGTAAAAACTGAAGTTTCCGGAGAAGACACTCATTTGGTAACTACAATTTACAATGCTGAAGGAATACAAGTTGCTGAAGATAAAACTTCCACTCAATTTGGAAACGAATTTGTTCAAAATATTAAAGTGAATACTCCGAATAGATGGAGTCCTGAAAATCCATATCTATATACAGCTAAAACACAATTATTTGTTGGTGAAACGCTAAAAGATGTAGTTACTACACGTTTTGGAATTCGAGAAATTAAATTTGAAGCCAATAAAGGATTCAGTTTAAATGGTGAAGTTAGAAAATTTAAAGGTGTTTGTTTACATCATGATTTAGGTCCTTTGGGTACGGCAGTTAACAAAGCTGCGTTGAGAAGACAATTAACCATTTTAAAAGATATGGGTGCCGATGCTATTCGAAGTTCTCACAATATGCCTTCTTTAGAGCAACTGGAATTATGCGATGAAATGGGTTTTATGTTTTTAGCAGAAAGTTTTGACGAATGGGCAGTTCCAAAAGTAGAAAATGGGTACAATCGGTTTTTTTCAGCATATGCAGAAAAGGATGTGGTAAATTTAGTACGAGCGACTAAAAACCACCCGAGTATTGTTATGTGGAGCTCAGGAAATGAAGTTCCAGATCAATGGGGAACGGCTGGGGTAAAACGAGCAAAATGGTTGCAAGATATTTTTCATAGAGAAGATCCTACCCGACCTGTAACTGTTGGAATGGATCAGGTTAAAGCAACGATGGAATCTGGCTTTGGAGCATTGTTAGATGTTCCTGGGTTGAATTATCGTGTGCATTTATATGAAGAAGCTTATGAAAAATTTCCACAGGGATTTATTTTAGGTTCAGAAACTGCTTCAACCGTGAGTTCAAGAGGAATTTATAAGTTTCCAGTTGTTAAAGAAAAGATGAAACAATATGACGATTTTCAAAGTTCGTCGTACGATTTAGAAGCGTGTAGTTGGTCTAATGTTCCCGATGAAGATTTTGTGTTGCAAGACGATAAACCTTGGGTAATTGGTGAATTTGTGTGGACAGGTTTCGATTATTTAGGTGAACCAACTCCGTATGACGAAAGTTGGCCATCGCGAAGTTCGTATTTTGGTATTAACGATTTGGCAGGTTTGCCAAAAGATCGTTATTATCTATACCGAAGCCGTTGGAATACAACTGATGAAACCTTACATGTTTTACCGCATTGGAATTGGGAAGGTAGAGAAGGAGAGACAACCCCAGTTTTTGTATATACCAATTACAATAGTGCTGAGCTTTTTGTAAACGGAAAAAGTATGGGAATTCAAGAAAAGAATAATTCCACACCACAAAATCGTTACCGTTTAATGTGGATGGATGTTAAATACGAACCTGGTATTTTAAAAGTGGTGGCTTTTGATGATAACGGAAAGTCAGTTGCTGAGAAGGAAGTAAAAACTGCAGGAAAACCTTATCAAATAGTATTAAATCCAGATAGAAAAGTAATAAAGGCAGATGGAAAAGACTTGTCGTATATTACGGTTTCTGTAGTAGATAAAAACGGAATTGAATGTCCGACAGCTACCAATCAGTTAAAATTTAAGGTTTCTGGAAATGGGACTTATAGAGCGGCGTGTAATGGTGATGCCACTTCTTTGGAATTATTTCACTTACCAACAATGAAGTTGTTTAGCGGAAAGTTGGTTGTTACAGTACAATCTAATACTGAATTTGGAGATGTTTATTTGAAAGTTACCGGAAAAGGATTGAAAAGTGCGAGTTTAAAATTGAGTTCGATAAAATTATAATATAACATAAGCCTCTTGAGAGATCAAGAGGCTTTGCTAAAAATTTAATTCTTCTTTCTTAAAATTAACTCAAATTAATTTATAAATTTCTTATTTTGGAAGTACTACAGAATCAATTACGTGTATTATACCATTTTTTTGATTTAAATCAGTTGCTGATATTTTAGACCAGTTTCCGTTTTCATCTACTAAATAGGTAGATCCCTCTTTTAACTGTGCAGTAAGCATTTTTCCACTTAAGGTTTTAACCATTGCTTTCCCATTATTCTTTTTAATCAACCCGATTAAATCACTTGCTTTTACGTCACCTGCTACTACGTGGTAAGTCAAAATTGCTTGTAATGTTTTTTTGTTTTCTGGTTTTAATAATGATTCTAATGTTCCAACTGGTAATTTTTCAAATGCATCATTTGTTGGTGCAAATACTGTAAATGGTCCTTCTGCTGAAAGTGCATCAACTAACTCACCTGCTGAAAGCGCAGCAACTAAAGTTGAAAAATTTTCATTGGCTACAGCTGTTTCAACGATTGTTTTGTCTTGAGCCGTTAAATTTGTCGTGATAAAAAATGTTAGTGCTAAGACGCCCACTTTTAAAAATTGTTTTGTTTTCATGATATTTGTTTTTAGTTATTTTTAAATACTGGACAAACATACAAATAAATGTCTAATAAAAAATAAAAAAAAATAGACAAAATAAGTATTTGTGATGATTTTAACATTAATTTGGAAGGATGAGGTTGGATAAATGTGAAAAAGATGCGAGAATTAAAAGTAATTTAATAAACACCTAAAAAGAAGTGTTAAGGTATTTACTCTTAGTAATTATCTGTAATTTAAATGGTTATGTTATTAAAAAAAAAGAGATAGGAAAGATTAATTTACTTCTACAGGTTGTTTGTTAAGGAATTCAATGAAGGCGTCTGGGTGGTTAATATAAATACATTGTGGGTTTTCTTCAGCCATTGTTTTTGTGAAAGTACCTCCCGAAACTAATAATGGAATGTCATTTATTTCTGAAAATGTATTATTAATTCGTGATATTTCGGCATCATTTTTTGGAGTCGTAAACAAGGTTAACATTGCATTTGGATTGATTTTTTTAGCAAGACTTTTAATGTTATAAAGTGGTACACGTTGACCGAAGTAATAAACTTTCCACCTTAAATTCTTTGCAATAAAATATGAAAGGAGTAAGCCAATTTCGTGATCTTCTTCGTCAAGTAAGAATAGTGCAATGCTAGGAGCGTTAGCTTGTGGCATTGGTAGATTGTCGATGGCTGAAATAATTTTTTGACGAATTAAATTGGAAATAAAATGTTCTTGAGATGCTATTATTTTATTGGTACCCCATAAGATTCCAATTTGATTTAGGAAAGGATAAATGACATCGGTAATAGTGTTTAAAAAACCTCTTCTAATAACACATCTTTGAAAAACAATTTCAAATTCTTTTTCATCGTATTCTAACATGTGCAGTATCAAAGCATTTATTTCATCTTCATTGTTAGAAGATACATTTGACAGTAGATTATTTACGATTTCATGTATTTCATCATCCTCCATCTTATCGATTTTTGAAATTTTATAACCATTTCTATTTAAAATAGCCACATTCAAAAGCTTCGTTAATTGATAAGGAGAGTATAAACGTATGTTTGTTTCTGTTCGTTGAGGTTTAATGAATTCATACCTGCGCTCCCATATTCTTAATTTGTGTGCACTGATTCCTGTTAAAACCTCTATTTGTGACATAGAATACGTCTCCATATGTATTTTTTGTATAATTAATATAGTGCAAACCTATGGCAATTTTATCTTAAAAAAAAGATTTCTGTTAAAAATGTCTAAAAAAATTAAAAAAAAGTTGGACAAATAAAAATAATTTATATATTTGTCGAATAAAATTAAAAATAAACTAGACAAAATTATGAAAAAATTATTCACTTTATTCGCATTCGTAAGCTTAAGCGCATTTACATTTATTAGCTGCGATGACGATGACGACAAAATGGAAATTATTGTTCCAACACAAAACATTGTAGAAATAGCTCAAGCAAACGGTTTCAACAGTTTAGCAGCGGCATTAACCAGAGCAGATTTAGTAGGAGCATTACAAGGCGATGGACCATTTACAGTATTTGCACCAACCGATGCAGCTTTTGCTGATTTATTAGCAGCAATTGGACAAACAAGTATTGATGATATACCAGTGCCAGTATTACAAAGTATCTTAACGTACCACGTAGTTCAAGGAAAAGTAGCATCCTCAATGGTAAGTGCAGGTGATGTTGCCGCTTTATCAGGAGAAGATTTAATGTTTTCAACTACAAACGGTATTCAAGTTAATGGGGTAGATGTAATTATGCCTTTTGATGTAGATGCTACCAATGGAATTGTACACACAATAGATCAAGTATTGGTACCACCAACAGTTGCACCATTTGTAAATTCAGTATTAGAGCCAGCTTATTTCAACAAGAATTTCTCAACGTTGGTAGGCGCAGTGGTAAAAGCTGATTTGGTAAGTACGTTATTAGATACACCAAACCTTACAATTTTTGCACCGAGCAATGATGCTTTTACAGCATCAGGAATTGACATAGACGCGATAGATGCAGCAACATTGGCATCGGTATTAACGTACCACGTAGTAGGAGCGAAAGTATTAAGTTCAGGGATACCAGCAACAGCAGCAACCGTAAA
>Ga0209121_10003005_pt1 | contig 16596 bp, 18 predicted proteins | sample Cruoilmetagenom3_FD_187292 | JGI IMG/M metagenome (GOLD analysis project Ga0209121, IMG submission 187292) | Oil polluted marine microbial communities from Coal Oil Point, Santa Barbara, California, USA - Sample 3 (SPAdes) (version 2) | ecosystem: Environmental > Aquatic > Marine > Oil seeps ... | reverse complement strand
CCGGCATACCAACCTCGAATAAGGGCGGGCGGGAAGCGCGTTCGAACGCGCTTGTGACGCGTTTTGAAAAACGCGTGGCAAGGGGGTTCGAACCCCCTTTGCGCCCGGACCCGCTCGCGTGGCAGCAGGGCGATGAAGCTCTTCATGTGAGCGAAGCGCATTCGCCCCTCACTTGACCGCCCCCGCAGCCATGCCCTTGATGATGTAGCGCTCCAGCAGGATGCCGATCACGATCAACGGCAGGATCGCGGCAAACGACAGCGCGGCCATCGACCACCAGGAGATCCCCTGGCTGCCGGTCTGGCTCGCCAGCATCACCGGAAGGGTTTTGGCGTTGGTCGAGGTGAGCAGCGCAGCGAAGAAATACTCGTTCCAGGTCAGAACCAGCGACAGGATGAACGAGGCAACCATGCCCGGCAGCGCGATCGGCAGGATGATGGTGAAATACGCCCCCCAGATCGACAGCCCGTCGACGAAAGCGGCCTCTTCGAGCTCGGTGGGGATCGATCCGAATTGGTCGCGCATGATCCAGATCACGATCGGCAGCGTGGTGAGCGCGTAGAGCAGGATCAGCCCGATCCGGGTGTCCAGAAGGGCCAGCGATTTGTAGAGCACCAGGAAGGGCAGGGCGAGCACCACCGGCGGCAGGATCAGCTGGCTGAGGAAGAAGAACGAGATGTCGGAATTCTTCATCGGCCCGAACCGATAGCTGAACCGCGACAGCCCGTAGGCGGCGGTGCTGCCGAGCATCACCGCGATTACCGAGGCGCCGACCGCGGTCACCGTCGAGTTGGTGAGACGTTTCATGAATTCGTCGCGCACAGTGCTCTCGTTGAAAATCGTTTCCGGCGACAGGCCGAGCGAGCGCAGGCCCAGCCATTTCGGCGTGAAATCGACCCAGGGGATCATATTGCCCTGCATCACGTCCGGCGCCGCCTTGAAGGTGGTGGTGATGGTCCAGTAGATCGGGAACAGGCAGATGATCGCCCAGAGGATCAGGATGCCGTAGATCGCCACCCGGCTGGTGATCCAGCGTGCCTTGTGGCCGAAATCGGTCTCGTGGTCGTGGAAGATTTGTGCGCTCATGTCAGTTCACAACCTCAGTACCGGGGCCGCATCCAGCGGTCGGCCAGTTTCATCAGGATGGTCATCGCGATGACGATCAGGACCAGATAGAAAATCGCGAGCAGCGTACCGTAGCCGACGTTCGACCGGTCGCGGTATTCGCGGAAGATGAACGAGGTCACGCTGTCGGTGGCGCCGCCGGGACCGCCGGAGGTGACGTTGATGATGATGTCGGCGAGCTTCAGCTTGAAGATGATGCGGATCAGCACCGCGGTGATCGAGACCGGCAACATCAGCGGGAAGGTGACCTCCCAGAAGGCGCGCCAGGGACCCGCCCCGTCGACCCGCGCGGCCTCGCGCAGCTCCGTCGGGATTGCCTGGAGGCCGGCAAGGATCATGATCATCATGAAGGGAATGAAGGTCCAGGCGTCCATCATCATGATCGAGGCCCGTGCAATCTCGGGCGAACCGAAAAACGAGGGGCTGTCCCAGCCCAGTTCGCGCGCGAGCCGCGCGATCGGCCCGAAGCGCACTTCCAGCATCGACTTTCCGATCATCCAGCTCACCGCCACCGGCGAGAGCATCAGAGGCAACAGAAACGAGACCCTGAAGAATTTGCGCGCCCGGATCTCTGCGTTGAGCAATACGGCGATGCCGAAGGCGATGATGTATTCAACAAAGATGGCCAGGGTGTACCAGACCATGTTTGTCAGCGAGTTCCAGTAGAACGGGTCGTTCCACATCTGGCGGACGTTATCGAACCCGTTGAATTGGCGCCCGTTCGGCGAAGAAAGGTTCCAGTCGGAAAAGGCGATGCCGAGCGCGAAGATCAGCGGAAATACCACCATTGCACCGACGAAAAGCGCGGCCGGCAGGATGAACAGCGTGCGTTTGCCCTGTTCGCCGCGCACGATGACCTGGCCGGCAGAGAGGCAGACCATCCAGACCAGTGCGGCATAGAGGGTCGGGCGCCATGTGACGAAGCCGATGTCCAGTATGTTGTTGGAATCGAGGCTCTGAAGGCCGGCGACAAGAAACATGATCGCGGCCGAACCGTAGACCAGGATGTTTCCGAAGTTGCGCCGCGCGTCGGAGATGTTCTCGGTGGTTACGACGTGTAACCGGTCGCCTTCTGGCTCCATCCGTCCCTGTCCCGTCTTGCAAAAGCCGGCCCGCCCCTGCACGGGGCGGGCCGGCGGAGTTCAGAGGGTTACATCCCCAACGAGGCCTTGTAGAGCGCGATCTGGCTGTCGCGTCCGATCTGGTCGGTGATCTTCTCCCAGGCCGCCGCAATGGCGTCCGCGGTCTCTTGTGCCGAGCCGTATTGTCCGGCATAGCCCTTCGCCAGCTCGTCTTCCGCCACCGAGTAGTATTGGAAGATCCCCGGGATGCGCGGTTCGATCGCCGCGTTCGGGTGGTTGTAGCTGTCGATGTTGGAGCCGAGGTAGTCCTCGATGAAGGCCCGGTCGTAGCCCGCCTGTTCCCACTCGTCGTACTGGAACTGCGAGTTGCGGTAGGGCTGGAAGCCCGACGGATAGGCCGACATCCAGAGCGCGATGTCGCGGCCGCCGAGATGCGCCGCCGCGGACCAGGCCGCCTTGTGCTTCTTCTCGTCGCCGTCGACCCGCGCCATGACGTAGACGCCCCAGCCGATATAGGCCATCTGCGGCGCTTCGTTGACACCGTCGACCCAGGCGCCGGACGCCAGATCATAGCGCTTGTCGGACGCCGGGTTAATGGAGAAGCCAGTCACATCGCCCACCACCGAAGTGTCGGAGGTCCGTGCCGAGGCGCCAACGTCGCCCCACCACATCAGCATCGAGCCGGTGCCGGCGAGGAACTGCTGGAAGGCGGTGGTACCCGGGTCGGCGTTGATCTGGTCGGCCGGATAGGCATTGGCCTCGATCAGATCGAACACATCCTGGAACGCCTGCACCCAGCCAGGGGTGTTGACCAGCGGCGTCATGGTCTCGGGATCGAACAGCCAGACCGGGTCGCCTTCCACCTTGACATAAGGTGCGGCACGGTTGGCGACGAAGTAGAAGCCAAAGCCGCCCCAGCCTTTGAGCGGGTCGAGATAGCCATGCGCGTCGAGCCCGGTGAGCGGGTCTTTCTGGCCGATGAGCTCCTTGGTGACGGCATCGACTTCCTGCCAGGTGGCCGGCACGTCTTTTCCGGTCAGTGAGCCTTCGCCGAAATAGTCGGTCCGGTAAGCGAAGGAGTGGCAGTCGCCGTCGATCGAGACGCGGTAGGTCTTGCCGTCCCAGGTGCCGACGGGCGCCTGCAGATAGCCGACATAGTCGTCCATGTCGATCAGGTCCTTGACCCAGTCGGGCATTTCCGACGCGAGCCCCTTGCCGAGCACGTCGCCTTCGAAGGGCGCGCCCATTTCGATGATGTCGAAATCGACCGTGCCGGTGGCGATGGATTGCTGCAGCCGGGCGTTGTAGTCGGCCTGGGCGAGGTCGATCCAGTTGATCTTGGCGCCGGTGTATTTTTCCCAGGGCTTCAGGAAGCCGCGGAACAGGAAGTTGTGCACGTTCTGGTTGTTGAGCCCCATGAAGGTCAGCTCGACACCCTCAAACTCGCCCTCGGCGACCGTTTCCTTTGTCGGCCCGAGGCAAAGGTCGCCGACCTTCTGCCAGTCGGCGTCGGTGGGGGAGCCCATGCCAACACCGGGGATCTTGAGGATCTCTGCCCTGAGCGCGGAATCCTGCGCCATCGCCGGCCGCGCCGTGAGCCCCGCGCCGAGCCCGCCGAGAGCGGTGACCGCGCCGACGCTGGCTGCGCCCTTGAGCATACCGCGCCGGGACATCCGGCTGCGCATGATTTCGTAGTGCTCAATTCTCATGAGTATTCCTCCCAAAAATGGTGTCACGCGCGAGTGTTTCGCGCGGCTCTTGTGCTGCTCTGTGGTGCCCCTCCCTTGTGCCGTCTCGGCGGCAGGAATTCCCCCTGTCGCCGGGAAAGTCAGCGGACAGTCGGACTTTTTCAGTCACCATGCAACCTGTCAAGATTCTTCACGATAAATCGGTTCACCATGGACAGCGGCCGGGCTCTCGCCTACAAATTTCCGTGGGAACTGAGGGAACGGCATATGGCTGAAGTCGAGGTTAGAAGTCTGCGCAAATCCTACGGTGCGCTGGAGGTTCTGCACGGTGTCGACCTGGACATTGGCGATGGCGAATTCGTCGTGTTGGTCGGCCCGTCGGGTTGCGGAAAATCCACGCTCCTGCGGATGATCGCAGGGCTTGAGAGCATCACCGACGGCACCGTGCATATCGGCGAGCGGGTGGTGAACAGCCTGCCGCCGTCGGAGCGCGACATCGCGATGGTGTTCCAGAACTATGCGCTCTATCCGCACAAGACGGTCCGGGCCAACCTGGCCTTCTCGCTGCGCATGCAGAAGATGCGCAAGGCCGAGATCAAGGAGCGGGTCGACCGGGCCGCCGAAGTGCTCGGTCTCACCCCCTATCTCGACCGGCACCCGCGCGCGCTATCGGGCGGCCAGCGCCAGCGCGTCGCCATGGGCCGTGCGATCGTGCGCAACCCGCAGGTTTTCCTGTTCGATGAGCCGCTCTCGAACCTCGACGCCAAGCTGCGGGTGCAGATGCGCTCGGAAATCCGCGAGTTGCACCAGCGGCTCAAGACGACGACGATCTACGTCACCCACGACCAGATCGAGGCGATGACCATGGCCGACACCATTGTCGTCATGCAAAGCGGCTATATCGAACAGATCGGCTCGCCGCTTGCGGTCTATGACCGGCCGGCCAACACCTTCGTTGCCGGTTTCATCGGCTCGCCGTCGATGAACATGATCGAGGGCACCGCCCATCAGGGCGCGGGCGGCTGGGAGGTCGTGGTTGGCGAGACCCGGCTGGCGGTAGCGGTATCCGAGGGGCTGAGCGAGGGCCAGGCGGTGCTCCTTGGCGTCCGTCCCGAGCACCTGGCCCTGACCGAGACCGGCGGGCTGCGCACCCAGGTCAACGCGATCGAGCCGACCGGGTCCGAGATGCATGTGCTGATGCGCACCAACGGGACCGATATCGTGTCGGTCTCGCACGAAAGGCTGCAGCTGGCCTCCGGCCAGGAGATCTTCCTGACGGTCGCACCGGAACACGCGCATCTGTTCGATCGCGAGACCGGCCAACGGCTCGGCTGACAACCCGACGCCGTCGGGCACAGTTTCCGCCAGGCCCGGACGGCCCGGGATCCTGGCGCCAGAGTGGAGGAAAAGACGATGCTCAAAGGATTGGATCCGAGGCTGAACGCCGAGGTGCTCTATGTGCTGCGGGCCATGGGGCATGGCGACGTGCTGGTGGTCGCCGACACGAATTTCCCGTCCGACTCGGTGGCCCGGCACACTGTTTACGGTGAACTCCTCAGGATGGACAACCTCACCGGGGGCGAGGCGATGGAGGCGATCCTCTCGGTGCTGCCGCTTGACACCTTCGTCGATGATTTCGCGGCCCGTATGGAGATTGTCGATGCGCCCGACGAGGTGCCGCCGGTGCAGGCGGAGGTGCAAGCGGTGATCGACATGGCCGAGGGCGCGCCGCGACCGATGGTGACCGTCGAGCGGTTCGACTTCTACGACAAGGCCCGTGAGGCCTATGCCGTCGTGCAGACCGGCGAGCGCCGCTTCTACGGCTGCTTCCTGCTGCGCAAGGGCGTGATCGCGCCGGACGCGTGAGGAGAGAGCGACATGAGCGGAAAAATCGTCATCCTCGGCGTCTTCGTCGCCGATACCGCCTACCGGGCCGACCGGGCGCCGCGCATGGGCGAAACCATCATGGGCAACAGCTTCCGTCTGGGACCGGGCGGCAAGGGGTCGAACCAGTCGGTCGCCGCGGCGCGGGCCGGGGGAGATGTGCATATCATCACCCGGCTCGGCGTCGACGATTTCGCCGATATGGCGCTGAAGACCTGGGCCGAGGCAGGTGTCACGCCGGAAGTGACACGAGACGCCGAAAGCTACACGGGTGCTGCCTACATCTTCATCGAGGAGGCCACCGGCAACAACGCGATCATCGTCGCGCCCGGCGCGGCGCTCGGTATTTCGGTGGCCGATATCGAGGCACATGAGGCGTTGGTCGGCGGCGCCGCGGTCTTCGTGACCCAGCTCGAACAGCCGATGGACGCCGCGATGCGCGCGCTCGAGATCGCGCGCGCGGGCGGCGCGCGCACGATCCTGAACCCGGCCCCGGCGGCGAAATTGCCCGAAGGGATGCTGGCTCTGTGCGATTTCGTCACGCCCAACGAAAGCGAAGCAGAAGCGCTCTGCGGCGTGCCGGTTGTCACCCCGGACGATGCCGCCAAGGCCGCCGAGGCGCTGCTGGCGCAGGGCGTGGGCGCGGCGGTGATCACGCTTGGCGGCAACGGCGCCTTCTACCACGACGGTACCACCTCGGTGCACGTGCCGATCTTCGACGCCGGGCCGGTGGTCGAGACCACAGGCGCGGGTGATGCCTTCAACGGCGCCTTCGCCACCGCGCTTGCCGAGGGGATGAACCCGGTCGACGCGGTGCGTTTCGGCTCGGCCGCCGCCGGCATCTCGGTCACCCGCCCAGGCACGGCGCCGTCAATGGCGTCGCGTGCCGAGATCGAGGCGCTGCTGGCCAGGGGCTGATCCGCGCCGCAGAGGCCAGCCCGGCGCGGCCAGCCCGGCGTGGCCGGTCCGCGCGGGGCCGCCCCGTCCCACAAGTTGAGAGGATGCAACCGCCTTGGCCCCCACAATCCTCATCGTCGGAAGCCTGCACTATGACATCATGGTCGAGGCCGATCACCTGCCACGCCGGGATGAAACCGCAGTCGGCACACGCTGGTACCCGAAGTTTGGCGGCAAGGGCGGCAACCAGGCCGTCGCGGTCGCCGGGTCCGGCGGGCGTGCGCGGATGCTCGGCGCGGTCGGTTCAGACGCGTTCGGACGATTTCTGCGGGATCGGCTGATCGAAGCCGGCGTCGATGCGGGGTTGGTAGAGACGCACCCGGACGAAGGCTCTGGCATGAGCGTCGCGATCGTCGATGGCGCGGGCGACTACGCCGCCACAATAGTGTCTGGCGTGAACCGGCGGATCGACCCGGACCGACTGGCCGCCGACCGCGTGTGGGACGACGTCGCCATGCTGGTGCTCCAGAACGAAGTGTCGGAGGCGGTCAACCTCGCCGCCGCTCGTGAAGCCAGGACCCGCCGCGTTCCGATCCTGCTCAACGCTGCGCCCGCGCGCGTCCTCGCGCCCGAGCTCGCGGCGCTCGTTGATGTGCTGGTCGTCAATTCCGTCGAAGCCGAGATGATGGGGGCCGGACCAGTACAAGACCTTCAAAGCGCGGCTGATGCGGCCGCTCAGCTCGGACGGCGCTTCCCGACGGTGGTTGTCACGGCCGGCGGCCTCGGCCTTGCCGCGGTCACGGGGCACGGTGTGCCGACCGAGCATCCCGCCGAGCCCGTCGAGGTGATTTCGACCCACGGCGCGGGTGATTGTTTCGTCGGGGCACTGGCTGTTGGTCTGGCCGTCGGAGATCCGCTCAACGACGCCTGCAGGTCAGCCTCTCATGCCGCCGCGCTGCACGTCTCGGCCATACGCGTCTGACAGGTTCGATCACCGCTATCGAGCAGTGAGACCCGAAAAGCACCTACGCGGGCACCGAGCAGCCGCGATCTGTGGCCGGCGTCGTCAAGCCAATCCAGCTTCGCCACCATGATCGAGGCGAACCGGCGACGCCCGTTGTCACAGGTCGTATCGCTGGCGCCGACACCGCGACACGCCGTCCGCACATCATCGTCGTCCGCCAACGTCCACTCCATCTCACCCAGCAATTTCAGGATGTCTTCGGCCGAAAACCTTTACCGAGCCGTCTCCGATCCCCCAATCTCGGCCAAAATCGTGGCCCGCTTTTTTTGGGGGGGGGCGATGATACAGTGTAGAGCATTGAAAAGGCGCGCCGGTTGTTGGTTTTTTGCATGCTCGGCGCCCCGCGCAAGCTATGTCACGCGCAACCGCACGGCTTGCCTCAATGTCCAAAGGCGACAGGGGCAGGGCGGTTCATCGGGTATCGCGCCGACTTTGCCTGCGCGATCTATGCGCGCCCGATCAGCCCACGGGTCGCGTCGCGCAGCGGGCAATGAAGCGAGATCACGTCGCAGCGCGCCAGGATGTCGGCCAAGTCGGCCTGTTCGGCCCCCGGCCCCTGCCGGCGCGTTTCGCGTTTGCAGGGGCCGCAAACCAGCACTCGCCCCCCGAACGCCAGCGCCTTTTGCGCGAACAACCGCCCGATCTGGCCGACCCCGATAATGCCAATGGTCGTGTCCTCGATCCGGCGCACCGGGATGCTCTGCCGGTCGTCCAAATCGCCCTTCCGGGTGCAGTGGACGATCAAGGGGGCCTTGCGCACCAGCGCCAACATCAGCCCAAGTGCGTGGTCGGAACTCGTTCATCCCGTGGTCGGGCATATTGCAGACGTGAACGCCATGCCGCATGGCCGCGTCGAGATCCACGCTATCGACACCCACACCGTAGCACACGATCAATCCGAGATCGGGCGACAGCGCCGCAAGCACCCGTTCGGTGAACGCCCCCGTATTGGTTGAGAATGACCGCGTGCGCCGGCGCACGCGGCGATCATGTCGTCCTCGGTCCGGCAGGCCAGATGGATAAAGCCGAGGCCGGCATCGGCGAGGATGTCTTCTTCGATGCGCATGGTGTCGTGGTCGCAATCGGATACGACGATCTTCATCGGGCTCGCTTTCGACATCCGCGCCAGGTCAGCGACCGAGATACCCGCCGTCCACGGGCAGGATGGCGCCATTGACGGAGGCCGAGGCGTCGGAGGCCAGGAACAATTTCGGCCCCTTCATGTCATCTGCCGTGCCCCAGCGATGGGTCGGGATACGCGCCGAGATTTCGGCATTGCGGCCCGCGTCCGCGATCAGCGCCGCGTTCATTTCCGTTGCCATGTCCCCCGGCGCAATTGCGTTGACACAAATCCCCCTGCTCGCCCATTCGTTTGCGAGCGCCTTGGTGAGCGGGGCAATGCCGCCTTTGCTGGCAGCATGGGCCGGCACGATCAGGCCACCCAGAAATCTGAGAAGGGAGGCGACGTTGATCGTCTTGCCCCCGCCCGGGGGCAACATCACCCGCGCCGCCCTTTGGCACAGATCGACGACGGCGGTCAGGTTGACCTCCAGCACCGCGTTCCGGTCCTCAAGCGGGAAGTCTTCGCTGGCGTACCGCCGGTCACGATGGCCTTGCGGCGCGTCACGTCAAATCTGTTCATCGCCCTGCCGTTGTCCCAACTTACGCTTCGCAATCTACGAGTACCTTGACGGTGCTCACGGACGGATTGGCGATCCTGTTGAAGAGGCCTTCCGCCTCCGATAGCGGCACAGTCTGCGTCATCACCGTCTCCAGATCGTCGGCAAGCGTCGTGGCAAGGGCCACCGACATCTCGAACGCGTGCTTGATAGTGACCCGTGAGCCGACAAGGGTCTGTTCCTGGAAGTTGATCTCGCGCAGATCGACCGGGCGCGGGGCCTTGTGGATGCCGGTCATGCAGATCGTGCCGCCCACCCGGGCCAGCTGCGTCATCTCGATCGCCGCGGCCTCGGCATCGGAACACGCGAACACGATGTCGATGCCTTCACCGTTGGGGCTGTCGTTGATGTAGCCCACCAGATTCACGTCGCTCATATTGACCGTCTCGAAGCCAAGCTCCTCGCAGAGATCGAGCCGCGCCTTATCCACGTCGGACACGACAATCCGGCGCGTCCCGGAATGCTTGAGGACGACCGCGGTCAATACGTCGGTCGGCCCGGCGCCGGTGACGACCGCGGTCGAGCAGGTTGAACCGCGCCTGATGCACCGAGCGCACGACCACGGCCAGGGGCTCGACCCGCGCGGTCGCCGCGTCCGACAAGGTATCGGGCACGTTGATCAGCACGTCCTCGACAATCCAGGCGTAACCGGCCATGCCGCCGTCGCGGTCGATCCAGATAAGCTTGAGCGTCTTGCATACATGCCGATGTCCGGTGCGGCACGGCCGGCAGGTGCCGCTAGACAAGAGCGGATAGGCCACCCTCCCGGTCACCGGGGGACACCCGGCCCGACCCGCCCTGTATCTGTTCAATCGTGCCCAAAAACTCGTGGCAGATCACCAGCGGCGCCTGCGCGCGCGGGGGTTTGCCCGCCACGATCCCGATGCCGGTTCTGAAGACACCGGAATAGCGCATCCGGACCTTGGCGGCACCGTCACGCCCCTCGGGCACTGGGACGTCGCGCAACTGAACCGCGTCGGGGCCGGTGTGGCCCAGAGCTCACTTCTGTCGTCCTTCTCACGCGCCGGACCGCCGTCAGTCGTCGAGGCAGTCTTCGAGCAGCCACCCCGGGGCATAGGTCTGCGACGCGGCGAAAAACATGTCCGACCAATTGTCGAAGTCGGTATGCCCCTGCACGGCCTCTTCCCAGGTGTTATCCGCGACGTGGGCGAGCGCCGCGTCGCTCACCTCCTGCTCACCGGCGAGGGCGAACATCTCCGAGGCCGATGCCAGCTTGGTCCGGTTCGCCATGAACCCCGCGCTCAACAGCTCAGCCAGCGACACGGCGCTCTCGGTCCGCAACGCTTGCGCGTTGGCCATGATTGTATCGACGTTTTCATGGATCAAGTATCGCGCCGTCTCGGCGGAGTGCGTGGCCACGAGTTCATCTTCCCTGTGGTCCCGGATGCGTCCTTGGCTGCAGGCGCGCCGCCTACCGCATCAACTGCCCGCCATTGGGGTCGAGGCTCTCGCCGTGGACGAAGTCGTTTTCGGTCACGAACTTGATCGCCAAGGCAATATGCGCCGCGGTACCGTTGCGTTGCAGCGGGTTGGCTTCGGCCCCGGCGAACATTTCTTCCGGCGACGACACTTTGACATGGAACGGCGTGTCAATCACCCCCGGCGACATCGAGTTCACGCGAATGGTCGGGGCAAGCGCCTTGCACCATCCGCGGGTCAGCGTGTCCGCCGCCCCCTTTGCGCTTTCGCAGAGCGTTGCACCCGCGGCGCCGAGGCGGGAGGCGACCGAGGTGATGTTGACGATGCTGGGGTTCTGCCCCTTGCGCAGCAGCGGAATCGCGAGGCTGGTATTCTTCATCAGCGAAAACACGTTGAGCGCGTAGGTTTCCTCAATCAGGGTCCCCGCCGGCGCGTCGGCCGTCAGGCGGCCGACCAGCCCAACGGCATTGTCGACCAGTGCATCAAGGCTGTCGGTCAGGTCGGCCGCCTTGCGCATCAGATCGATGCAAATAATCTCTCTTGTGATGTCGGACTGCAGGAGATGTACCGTCGCGCCGAGCCCCAAGAGCTCTTCGCGCAGCGCATCTGCCGCGTCCACCGAGCGGTTGTAGACCAGCTGTTTGATCCCAGGGTTTGAGGGTGCGATCCATTCACTGGAATGGAGGGAAGCGCTATGGGACAGGTTCGTCACGGCAGCGCCACGACCACGCACGCGATCCGAACCGCATTGCAGCGATCCACGGCCCGGCAGTGCATTGCGTCGCACTGTCACGAGAGGGGCACGCTTCGATCGCGCAACTGAGCCGGGAGCTCGGGATCAACCGGAAGACCGTCGCCAAGGGACGCAAGCGGTAGTCGCGGAAAGATCGCAAGACGGGGCCGAAGGAACCAAGGTCGATAGTTCTTGGTACAGACGCGGAGGCGATGATCCACGCTTTCCGCCGCCACACCCTCTTGCCGCTCGACGACTGCCTCTCCGCTCCGCAGCCGACGATCCCGCACTTGACCCGATCATCTCTGCACCGCTGTCTGCAACGCCACGGCATTTCGCGCCTGCCAGAGATCGAGGGCGACAAACCGAAGCGGCAGAGGGTCAAGCGCTACCCAATCGGGTATGTCCACATCCACCGCCCGGTAGGCGATTGCGCAGCAATCTGCCGAGAGGGGACATTGCCGAGGTGCACACCGCCGAGGGGAAACTCTATCTCTTCGTGGCCATCGACCGGACCAGCAAGTTCGCCGTCGCGCAGCTGGTCGAGAAGGCCGATCGGCGCATGGCCTGGGCGTTTCTTGAGGCCGTGCTCGACGCGGTGCCTTTCAAGACCCACGCCGTCCTGATCGATCGAGCGATTGGTGCGCCAGTGGTCCTAGAGAGTTGCCAGCGGGTGCGCCATCGGTCCGAGCACCGCTGGCGACGGCGCGGGGGATCCAGCTCGCCGACCAGCCCCGGACCCGAGGCAAAGCCTATTCCCGGCCCATGCGCTTCGACAACATCAGCGAGGCGAACGGCATCGAGCACCGGCTCACCAAGCCCAATCCCCCCTGGACCCACGGCCCAGTGGAACGGATGAACCGCACCATCGAGGACGCCACCGTCAAGCGTTGCCACTGCGACAGCCGCGACCAGCTGCGTGGCCACCTTCAGGACTTCCTTGACGCCGACATCTACGCCCGCCGCCTGAAAATCCTGCGAGGTCTGACGCCCGATGACGACATCTGCAAAACCTGGACTTCAGAGCCAGAGCGTTTCATCCTCGATCCGAACCACCAGATGCCGGGACTGAACACTCTCGTCGGAGCGAACGACCGATAACCTGTCTACCCGTCAGGATGCGTCGCTCGGCATCTTGTTGGGCAAACAGGCATTGCTCCTATTGCACCGCGCTCCGGCTCCAGAAGGCGAAACCAAAATAGCGGACATGAACACCGAGAGGGCCGGCGGGAAACAAGCTGTCGCCGTTGCCGAGATCGATCGTCGCGCCGAAGACGCCGCGATGGATCGCGTGCTTGAAGTCGTCGAATCCTGACAGCTCCTGGCTGCTCCGATCAGTCTTGCCTTTCGAGCTGAGGAAGCCAAAAACGCGTTCATTATCATCACGTTCGTGGAAAACAATCACGTCCTCGCCGATACCGCCGAACAGCACTTCGTTGCCGTTGCCGTTGCCGCTCGCCCGAGCTGCGAGGCCCAAAGCCGTCATTTGCCAAAGCTCGATGCTACCGCCTAGCTTCGCCAACCCCAGCGGTCGGCCAACGCGAGGACGGCTTCGGCGGTATCGACCGCCTCGTAGGTTCCGGGCGCACGCAGGCTGGCGGCGGAGGTCGCATGCCCCATCCGCAGGCAACGTGGGTGCGACCAGCCCTTGTGCCGGCCGTAGAAGAACCCGGCTGCAAAGGCGTCCCCGGCGCCGTTGGCGCCACGGTGGTCTTCCGGCGGCACCCGCACTGACGGGGTGAATACGGTCTCGCCGTCCCGTGTCACGAGGACCGCACCCGCGGTGAAATGCACCGCGACGAACTCCATCGCACCGGCCCCGAGCGCTTTGCGCGCCGCCATTTCGACACCGTCGATATTGGTCACCCCGCCCGCCACTGTTTCAGCGGAGGCCAGCGCGCCGATCTCGAAGTCGTTGCACACCAGCGTTGTGAGATGCGGCAGACAGGGCAGGATGGTCTCGCGCAGGTGATCGACCGAGGTACTGACGAGCTCCAGGTTCGTTTCCAATCCCGCTGAGCGCGCCCGTTTGAGCACCGTTACCCAGCCGTTCCTGTCCCCCTCCCAGGGTCCGTCCATCTTCTGGTGAATGCCGGGGAGGCCCAGGTGCAGGAAACGGGCGCCCGTGGTGCTGAAGTCGAAATGCTCCGGTGTCATCACCCGCGCGGTGCCTTCGAACAGGATATGGGTGCGTCGCCCGGTGTCCGAGGCGTGGTAGGCGTCTGTGGTCTGGGTGTGCGCCTCTGCGGTGCGGGCAAATCCGCTCGTGTCGATCCCATGCGCCTCGGCGACGGAGACGAGGAAATCGCCGTCGGCATCGGCGCCCACCAGCGTCTGGGTCTCGACCGGCACGGTGGGATCGAGCTTGCGCATGTCGATGGCAAAATTGCAGGCCGAACCGCCGCCGGCTGGCTCCACCGCGCGCGCGGTGGCGACCATGTCTTCCTCGGGCCAGCTATCGACGGTGATGTTGCGGTCGAGGCAGAAGGTGCCGGCGGTCAGAAATCCGGTGCGCCCAGACATGTGTTTTCCCCCCGCGCGATCAGACCACGTTGGCCTTCAACAGCTCCTCGGTGAGCTCAAGATCGTCGGCAAGCGGCCGATGCGCGGCGATGCCGGCGGCGGCGAGGTCGCCGTGGTAGGCCTTGACCCCCTCCTGCGAGGAGAGGCCTTCCTCAAGCACGCGCCGCATCGCCGTCACCGTCAGAACGCTGTCTTCCGATTGATAGATCTTGCGCCCGAAGAGCGCGACCCGGGCGCCGTATTTCTCGGCCTGGGCGATGAGCTCAAGGCAGTCGCGTGTTGTGCCCGCGCCGCCGCCGAGGATGCCGAAGATCAGGTTCTCGGGATCGTATCGCGCGATCTCTTCGGTCGCGGCCGGACCGTTGTAGGCGGCCTTGAGGAAGATCGGCCGGTCGAGCCGCGAGACCCCGGCGAGGATACGGGCAATCATGTCGTTGTTGTAGCCGCCGAAATCGCCCGTCGTGGTCTCGACCGGGAAGGCCGGATTGAAGACCTCGAGAAAGTGCCGCACGCCGGCCTCGGCCGCGTCGTCGCGAAAAACGGCGTATTCGTCGATCGTGTGAATGTCCTGGTCGAGGTCATTGTAGAGCGTGATGGCGTAGAGCCCCAGGTCGGTGATCGGCTTGGTGCGTTCAAGGAGGGCGGTGCGGAAGGGCAGCGCGGGGTTCTTGGCATAGGCGCCGCCGCGCGGGTGCCAGATGTCGGTGGTATCGTTGTAGCGCACGGCAGGGGTGACCTCCGTGCGCGCGAAAACCCCCTCACGGGTCAGCACCTCGGCGGAGGAGACCGACATCAGCATGATGTCCACAAGGTCGTTGTCGACCATCTTGATCATGTCGTCGCGGTAGGCGCGCAGGGGTTTCATCCGCCCGTCCGGCCCCACGCCCGGGGTGGCGCACCCGAAGGCCATGTCGCCGTCCTTCGCGTCGGCGATGATGAAATCCGTCGGAGTATAGGCGCCGGCGCGGATCGCGGCGAGTTTGCGGTCGAGACGCTTGGTCATCCTCTGTCCCTCAGTCGGAGGCCGCGGAATCGGATGGCACGCAACCGACTCGGACGGCGAGTTTGCACGCGTCAAGTCTATGCCCGGTATTGCGCGAAGGGAATGCAAAGCCCCGCAGTCACGCGGATTTGTCACTGAACTGGTCCGAGGGGGTGCGAATGCCGATACGCGTAAACAGAACCGCGATCCTGCCCGAAGCGAGATGGCTTGGGGCAGGGCGGCAGGCGAATGGCGGCGCGCTCGGCGACCGGGACGGAGGCCCGAAGACACAGGTCCGGGTTCCGCGCTTTGCCGGGGCTGCAGCTATCCGTTTCGTCGGTACGTCGGGGCAATCCGGTCCCGGGCAATTTCCGATTTGAACGTGGGCGGGCGTCTGTCACACTGCCGCAGCTGCCGCCCACCGAGGAATGACATGACGCAACCGAGGCTCAAAGGGTGGAACCACCTGCCGGACGTACCGCTCAGGGTATCGCCGTTGTTCACCTGGCCTCTGAACCCAGTCGAGATGCTCCGCTGGGTCTGGAACTCCTGGTTCCTGATTTCGGAAAAGCTGATCGTGCTCGGAATCGCGGTGGCGAGCTTCTACTGGTTCCACCCACCGCTGGAGCAAACCAGAACCCTCGCGTTCGGCTGGATCGCCCAGATCTACCTGCGCAATTTTCTCCTGGTCTTCGTCGTTGCCGGCCTCTTGCATCTGTGGTTCTTCAGCTATTCCGCGCAGGGCGACCGGCTGAAATTCGACCCCCGGCCGCTGATGGTGAAGGGCCGCCAGTTCACCCTCGGCGGCCAGATCCGCGACAACATGTTCTGGACCTTGGGCTCGGGCGTCTTTTTCTGGACCCTCTACGAGGTGATCATGTTCTGGTGCCTTGCCAACGGCTACGTGCCGATGCTCACCCGGAGCGCCAACCCGGTCTGGTTCGTGGCGCTCTTTCTGCTCACGCCGCTTTGGGAAAGCTTCTATTTCTACTGGATCCACCGGATGATCCACATCCCCGTCCTCTACAAGCACGTCCACGCGCTGCATCACCGAAACATCAACGTCGGCCCCTGGTCGGGCCTGTCGATGCACCCGGTCGAACACGCAATCTACCTTGGATCGGTGTTCATCCACTGTCTCGTCGGCGCGCATCCAGTGCACATTCTTTTCCATTTGCAGTATGTCACGCTGACCGCGGTGAGCACCCACACCGGCTATCAGGGCCTCCTGATCAACGACAAGAACCGCCTTGCGCTCGGCACATTCCACCACCAGATGCATCACCGCTATTTCGAGTGCAACTACGGCAGTCTCGAGATGCCATGGGACAAATGGTTCGGCTCCTTCCACGACGGCACGGTCGAGGCCAACGACCGCATGCAGGAACGCCGCAGGAGGATCATGGGCAAGTGAGACGCAGGAACCCGGGCCGGTGAATTCCGTAAGCGGTGCGCCGATCACACGTGAGCGGCGTAGTTCCATGGCAAGAGATCGTCGATCTGGCTCTGTTTGAGGCCGTTTACGATGGCTGTGAGGAT
>Ga0209121_10003002_pt1 | contig 16607 bp, 16 predicted proteins | sample Cruoilmetagenom3_FD_187292 | JGI IMG/M metagenome (GOLD analysis project Ga0209121, IMG submission 187292) | Oil polluted marine microbial communities from Coal Oil Point, Santa Barbara, California, USA - Sample 3 (SPAdes) (version 2) | ecosystem: Environmental > Aquatic > Marine > Oil seeps ... | reverse complement strand
AAATGCTTCCCCTCATGTACCTGCTCTGTATGAACTTATTAAGTTTTTTTGAGCTTTCATTGTTTTTATCTTTTGTTTTTTATGTTCTTTTGAGCACACAGAGATATTTTTTTCTCTGTGCCCTCTGTGGTTCCTTTCATATTCTTTCATATCTCTTTTCACACTATCGATTTTATTTCGCTGCAGACATAACTTGACTATTATGCTTTGCCTTATCCTCCGTTTCTCTCTGCTCTCATCTCTCTTCCGCCTTTTTACATCCTTTCCGGTGCGCTTACACCAATGAGGTCAAAACCGTTCTTTAAGACCTGCTTTACTACTCGGACAAGGAAAAGTCTTGCCTGGGTAAGTTTCTCATTATCCGTAACAACCCTGTTCTTTTGATAGTATGAATGGAATGATTTTGAAAGACTTAGCAGGTAGTAAGGGAGTTTATGAATCTCCCTTTTAACCGATGCGTCGAGTACCACCTCGGGAAAACCTAAAATCAACTTTGCTATTTCTCTCTCCTGCTCCTCCCTAAGCAATGAAAGGTCCGGTAATTCGACGGGAACAATTCCCTTCTCCTTTGCAAAATTCAGGATATTGAATGTTCTTGCATAACAGTACTGTATATAATAGACAGGATTTTCAAGAGAGAGGGTTTTTGCCAGTTCAACATCAAAATCGAGATGTGCGCTGGTTTTTCTCATAAGAAAAAAGAACCTCACTGCATCCTTATTAACAGATTTCAGGAGGCTGTCAAGGGTAATAAATTTTCCAGCCCGTTTTGACATCTTTTTCTTCTCTCCACGAGAAACAAGAGTTACCTGCTGAACAATGATTATCTCGAGCGCATCAGGGTTATAACCAAATGCTCCAACAACTGCTTTTAACCGCATTATGTCTCCATGATGGTCGGGACCCAATATATCGATCAGATGTTCGTATCCACGCTCGAATTTATTCTTGTGATAACTTGCATCCGACACAATATAGGTGTGGGTTCCGTCCTGTTTGATAAATACCCTGTCTTTATCGTCTCCGTATTTTGTTGTGGAAAACCACAATGCTCCATCCTTTTCGTAAACCTCTCCCCTACTCTTCAGATAATCAACAACAGCCTGGATGGAAAATTTTTCAAGAATAGTTTTTTCGCTGAGCCAGTTTTTGAACCTGACTCCGAACCTTTCAAGCGAAGACCTCTGCCATTTCACCATCTCTTCAATTAAATAATCCTTGAAGAAATCTATCCTTTCTTTCTCATCTAAGGTTCTTACCTTTTCATCATCAGCAAATTCTCTTATGTAGTCCTTTATATATTCACCTCTGTATCCGTCCTCCGGGATTTCCACTGTTTTACCAAGCATTTCCTCGTATCGTTTTTCGGCAGAGATACCGAGCATTTTTACCTGTCTACCAGCATCGTTGATATAGAACTCAGCATCCGCATTATATCCTGTAAAATTAAGAAGTTTAACAAGCACGTCCCCTACAGCTGCAGCCCTTGCACTCACAACATTAAGAGGACCAGTGGGATTCGCACTCACAAATTCCACAAGTATCCTCTTTCCACATCCAACATCGCTGCTTCCGAATCTGTTACCCTGCTCTAATGTATGTCTCAATTGCCCAAAGAGATATTTATCGCATAAGAAGAAATTTATGTATCCTCCCACCCTGACTACCCGTTTAAATATTTCTTCTCTCTTTTTGAGGTCAGATAAAATAGCTTCTGCGAATTTATCGAAGGATAAACCACTCACCTCGGAAAACAATGAGGATATGTTGCATGAAAAATCGCCATGTTCGGATCTGGATGGCACTACGACAGCAGGCTCAATAGATATACCAAATCTATCCTTACAGGTTTTTTTAATCGCCTCTTTTATCTCTGCTTTCAGGTATAACATCTTCTGTACCAATCCTTTCTATTGGCGCATCCCCCCAGAGTGATTCAAGTTTATAATAGAGTCTTTCCTCTTCAAGAAATATATGAATAACCACATCTATATAATCTAAAAGAATCCAATGTCCATACGACTGACCTTCAATATGCCATTTTCTGATACCCTTTTCTCTGACCTTACGGACAATATCCTCTGCAATAGCCTTTGTATGCACCGCACTTGTTCCACTTATTACGATAAAATAATCAACCATAGATGAAATCTTTCTTAAATCGAGTATGAGAATATCACTCCCCTTTTTATCGAGTGCTACCTTTGCAATAAATTTTGCCAGACCCTTTGAACTTTTAAATCCTTCCAATATACCTCCTAATAAACTCTTTTCTCTAAAACCTCTTTATTAAAATACCCTTCATAATCTTTTCCCAGTAAAAGAGTCGCTTCTAAGAAAAGAGTGGAATCGAGCATTGTCGTCATATTAGAACAACCTATTGCCCTTCCAAGCACCTTTGCATTCTTCATTCCTTTATCAACCCTTTCAATAATAATAGTCCTTTCTACTTTTGAGCCAGTCACATTGGAAATATCGACAACATCAAACCCTTTCTCTCGCAGAAAAAAAGAAACCTTGTATGCAAGTTCATTAACACCACATCCATTGATAACCTCCACCCTCATATTAATTTCCCCCATTACCCCGGGTATTTTCTTTGTCTCTTTTGTAAACCTGTAAATCGTGGATGCAGACATAAGAAGAAAGAAGATAGTAAGAAAAAATATTATAATCCTTGTAAAAAAGTTATTATTCTTTTTTTTCTTCTTTTTCATCCTTTATGATTGAATGGGCTGGAATTACACTGTTATCGGGAATATGGGCATGGATGAGCAAACAATTTTCACCAATTTCAACATTCTTTCCTACAACCGAATTATGGATGGAACAATGGGAATGTATGCGTGAATCTTCATCTATCAGCGTTTTCCCCGTAAGGGAAACGAAAGGCTCGAGTAGACTCTCCTTCTCAACCTTTACACCGTAGTCAATATATGTAGATTCGGGGCAAACTATTGTTACACCATTTTTCATTAACCCTTTCATTATTCTTTGTTCGATAATTTTCGAGACAAAGGATAGTATCCATCTGTCATTTATACCGATTGTTTCCTTCCAATCATCTGTCCTGAAAATCTCTATCTTGCCTCTCTCCTTCTGAATAAGTCGGACTATATCTGTAAGATAATATTCCTTCTGAATATTATTTGGTTTAACATCCTTTAGGTATCGGAAAAGTTTATCCTTATTAAAGATATATACACCTGCATTAATCTCCTTTATAGATTTTTCTGCTTCGCTTGTATCCTTCTCTTCTACAATACCTACAACCTTTTTCCCATCCCTCAGGATTCTTCCATAACCGCTTGGCTCTTCGAGGATTGTAGAGAGAAGTGTTACATCGACGTTATGGTCAGAATGTAACTCCATCATTGTTTCTATCGTATTTCTGCTTAAAAGAGGGGTATCACCAGCAAGAACTATAACATTACTATCTATATCTTTAAGTGCTTTTTCTGCTTTCAGAACAGCATCACCTGTCCCAAGGGGTTTCTCTTGCTCGATAAATTCCACATCCCAATCCCTGAATTCTCGAATAACCTCCTCTTTCTGTGTCCCAACTACAAGGATTGTCTTCTCTGTTTTGAGCTCCCTTACAAGCTCAAGAACATAGGAAAGCATAGGTTTTCCACAAATAGGGTGAAGTATCTTGGCAGTACGGGATTTCATCCTTTTCCCTTTTCCTGCAGCCAGGATTATAGAGACAAATCTTCCCATTATTATACCTTTACGATTATGTTATCTATCAATCTCGCCTTTCCAAAATAACAGGCAACTGCAATAAGAACCTCTCCTACAATTTCACTAACAGGTTTTAGTTCGGTTGTCTCCACAACCTCTATGTAATCGACTTTTGCACCTTTCTTTGAAGAAATCATACTTTTCATCCTTTGCAGAATTAAAGATGATTTTCTCTCTCCATTCTTTATCATCAGCGCCGCTTGCTTCAAGGAATGATATATAACCGTTGCATCCTCTCTTTCAGCTTCTGTAAGGTAAACATTTCTCGAACTTATAGCAAGTCCATCCCTTTCCCTTACAGTTGGTCCAACCATTATCTTTATGTCATAATTTAAATCATTAACCATTCTCCGAATTATGATAGCCTGTTGTGCATCCTTCTGTCCAAAAACAGCATAATTCGGCTTCACTATATTAAAAAGTTTTGAGACAACGGTTGTTACAGCCTTAAAATGTGTTTTTCTCGTTATCCCACAAAGCTGTTGACTTAGTCCATTAACATAGACATCCGTTTTGAAATCCTTTTTATACATACTATCCACATCGGGATAGAAAAGAATGGAGCATCCTCTCCTCCTGAGTAAATCCTTATCCCTTTTAATATCCCTTGGATAATCTCTATAATCCTCACCCGTACCGAATTGAGTAGGATTTACAAAAATACTAACTACAGTAATATCTGCGCTACTGTTCGAAATATCGACCAGGGAAAGATGCCCCTTGTGAATGGAACCCATTGTGGCAACAAAACCGATAGTCTTACCTTCCTTCCTCAACCCATCGGTAATTCTCTGCATAGTTTTAACACGGGTAACAGTCCTCATACTACTTAAAAAGTTTAGAGGAGCGTGGAAGGAATACCCTCATTCCCTTTTCTTCTTTTTCTATCTCTTTCAGTAATGTATAAAAATCTTCCTCATTATTAATAAAATCTATCTCGTTAATATTGATTATCAGAAGAGGAGATTCATCGTAGTGGAAGAAAAAATGGTTATAAGCCTCGTTAAGTTCCTTCAGGTAATCGAACGTAATATCTTTTTCAAAAGGTCTTGCCCGTTTTTTAATCCTTGATAATGCTTTCTCTGGGTCAATTTGAAGATAGATTATAAGAGATGGTTTTAGTATTTCTTTTTTAAGAATATCAAATATTTTATTGTAGAGAGGTAATTCCGTATCCTTGAGGGTAAGATTTGCAAAGATTTTATCCTTCTCAAACATATAGTCACTTATAAGATTTGTAGAAAAAAGTTCCATCTGTTTCATTTCCATCTGCTGTTTATGTCGTGAAAGTAGGAAGAAAATCTGTGTCTGAAATGCAAAAGCGTCCATAGCCTTATAAAAATCGGCAAGAAAAGGATTCTTTTCTACAACCTCGAGGATAATTTTCGCATCCATCCTCTTTGCAAGCATTTCAGCAAGTGAGGTTTTTCCTACACCAATAATCCCCTCAACAGCAATATACCTAAATTTCTCCATTGATTTCCTCAAGAAGTTGCTGAACGGTTTTCTTTAACAATGGATGTTCAAAAGAAGGTGCTATATCGTTCAAAGGTTTCAGGACAAACCACCTTTTATGTAATTCTGGATGTGGAATAATAAGTCCTTCCTCATTAAGAATGATATTATCATAAAATAGAATATCAAGGTCTATGATTCTTGGTCCCCATTTGAATCCCTTCTCACGACCCATCTCCTTTTCAATCTCTTTCAACTTACCCAACAGTGGAATGGGTTCTAAACTCGATGAAATCTTCACAGCACTGTTAAGAAAGCGCGGTTGTTCATCATATCCGTACGGCTCGGTGTCATACAAAGATGATACGGAAACTACATCTATTCCCTCTACACTATTCAGAATTTTTAGCGATTTTTCTATATTCTCTTTCCTCTCACCAATATTTGAACCTATTCCAATATAGATGAACTTACTAATTTTTTCTCCTTCTAATTTCAACCGAGACATATTTTATAGGACCACCTAAAGGTGGATGTTGTTTTTTTACCCTGACCATAACTTCGTAAGCAGGAAAAGAATCAAGTAATTTTTCTGCAATCCTTTCTGCAATGCTCTCAAGAAGGGAAAAATTCTCATTTTCAATTACATCCTTCACCTTTTTATAAACCTTTGTATAGTCTATAGTATCCTTTAATCTATCGGTCTTCGCTGGTCTTAAAAGATCTCCTGCAATCTCTACATCAACAGACCAGTGTTGCCCCAGTTGCTTCTCCGCTGAATTTAATCCGTGATGGCCATAAAAGACCATATCGTTCAAGAGAATTTTATCCATATTGAAAATATAACATAAAGAAAACCATTCGTCAATAAAAATTTCATAAAAAATCGCAATCGCAAAAAAGGGTATGATTAAAAAGATTTGACAAGTAGTGAAATTCATTGTATGTTTAGACCTTGAAATTTTAATAACCAAAAAGGAATATATGTTCCTTTTCGATATATCAGGTTTGGCAAGGAGTAATCTTGATAAGATTTTTGACAGAAGTAGTAGCAAGCAGAAAAATAAAAGCATTGGAGAAGATTCGGAATTTTGACCGTGAAGTCCTTTCCTTAAAGGTAAAAATAAAGGGTCCCGCTCGAAAAAGCTATAAGATACCAAAAGGCATCAGAGGGAAAACATTCACAATCGAGCGAACCTGCTTAAAGGAATGGCGCATCAAAAAGGGTAATCTTATCATTCTCAATCCTGAAGAGACAAGAAAATGTATTAAGCGACTTGGAAAAGGCATAAAAGAAAAAAATCGGGAGGATTTTACAGAGAAGGATATAGATGGTGATGGATTTCCTGAAATTCTGCTTGATAATCCTTTTATACAGGGCATTGTTGCTCCTCATTACGGAGCAAGGTTATTGCAGATTCAAAATAAAGGGACAGGGTGTAACGAACTTTACGGTGGTGGTTATTTCGAAAGAAATGGATATATAGAACTCGGTGGCATCGAAGAAACCCTTTCAAAACAGGGAAACCCGGATGAGTTATGGAATGCTCTTTTCAAAAAAGAAAGGTCTAAAGAAAATGGAACTATCACTTTCTCTTATAAGATGAAAAAAGAAAAGGGAATTTCCATAAAAAAACATTTTAAATCCTACAAATCGCTACCTGGATTACTCGAAACATGTGAACTTACATTCAGCCCAAAAAAAACGAAAGGGAAAAAGAAAGAAAAAAAGAAAAAAAGTATAAGATTTGCACAACGGATATTCTTTGCAACTGGTGAAAAACCTGACTGTAACAATCTTTTTTTGATTCCCACAAAGAAAAAAATGAATCGTATCAGGTTCAACAAGCCTTTCTATCTCAGGCCCTGGGGAGATGGAGATATCTGGTGGGAATGGACACATCTACATTTCTCGCTTGACCCAGGATTTATAATACTCGAAAGAGAAACCTCAGAGGATACCCTTATACTATTTTTCAATAAGAATGAAATCGACTATATCTGGACGGGTGATAAAAAAAGAACCCCAAGATTGCTGGTCTTTTATAAAGAAAAAAAATTCGAATCAAAAATAAAGAAGGAATATAAAACATTGTTTGCAACTGCCAATAAATTTACATACACTAAGCAGGAAATCCTATTTGCATCGAGAGGAAAAGCAACAGGATGTAATATCCCGATATCCTTTGTCTACTATTCAAAAAGAAGAAAAAAGCATCAATCCATAGAGATAGAGAGAGGTGGGATTATTGATAAAAGAAAAATGGAAAAAGTTATTGTAAATGGTTTTCCTGGGAGTTTCTTCCACCTTGCAATTATAGAAAAGAAAACATTGAAGGATATCACATGCAGATTACCGAATAAAGACCTGAAAGTGAGGATAAAACTTGATTAAAACAAATCCCTTTGAGCCAATCACGGTTGGTTACGACTGGGAAATGGCTCTCCTGAAGGAAACAACAGAATCTGTTGGAATGGATGCTATCAGGAAGATTGCGAATGAAATAAGAGGTAAAATCCCATTTGCAAGGGTAGGAATGGATATCGACCTTCTTGAACTCCGAATGGAAATTCAATCGGACTGGAAAACATTCAAAGAGAAAAATAGGATACTTATTGATTGCGCAAAAAAGATTGCTAAACGAAATGGGTATACAATCCTTCCGCTCGGTGCAAGGCCAACAGAACAGATGCCTATAGGTTCACATATCCATATAGGAACCATTACGGATTTCACCGATGCAACACGGATTGCAAATGCAATGATAAAATATGTTCCCTGCTTGATTGCACTCGCCTGTAATAGCCCTTTTTCAAGATTGTCTCTGGGACAATTCAAGAGTTACAGGATTATTTACAACGCAGAGGAGTGTTCGCTTTCCAATGAGATAAGAATACCAAGATTTGCTCAAGGTGGATGGGGTGAGGATATTCAGGTGAGACTTCCTGAAAAACCTACCATTGAATGCAGATGCCTCGATTCCGCATCGGACATTAATTTGATGGAAGAGTATGTAGCTCTTCTTGCTGGATTGTTATTTGGAATAGGTAAAAAATCAACGGGAATGAGAAATAAGGAGAATGAAATAAAAGATGCATCAATTAACAGGTTCAGAGGAGCAAAGCACGGCTTACAAGCGTTTTTCATCTGGAATGATAAAGAAACACCTGTAACAGATATTTTCCCTGAGATTTTTTCTCTTGCACAGGAAGGTTTGGAAAGTTTTGGTGCCTCACTCAATAACCTAAAAACCATAAAAAAAATGCTTAGAAAAAGACAAACACAATCGGATTTTCTTATGATGCTTTCCGAAATAGATAGAGACCCATCATCTCTCCTGAGAACCATCATGAATATATATTCTGATGAAAATGCTTTCAAGCAATACCTCGAAAAGGCAAGGAAATTACCCCTCAGAAAACCCATTGTTTTAGAGGATTTTATCCTATCGAAAATAACAAAGGATGTTCCCTATAATCATCTCAATTTGTTAACTTCTTTACCACCTTACTATCTCAACAGAATTCTCGAGAAATTTGAAAAAGAGGGGAAGATAATCTCAAGGGTTCTCCCTTATGAGGGTAAGGTTTACACGCGAAAGAAGTTTCTGTGACACTATTATTGAGGTTTACGAACCTTCCTTATTTAAAATCCACTTTTTTTGACTTTTTTGAAAAAAACACTTGACAAATAGGCTTTCTTTCTATATTATCTATTACAACTTGAAAGGAGGGTTATGAAAAAATATTTGTTTGCATTTTTTTGTCTGATAATCTTTGGAGCCTATCTTTTTGCAGAAGATGTAACCATAAACGAAATCTATTATACATCAAAAACAAACACTAATGAAACTCAGTGGCTTGAGCTATATAACAGTTCAAACAGTAAGATAGATATAGGTGGATGGAAGATTGGTACATCAAAAAATCCGAGCAATGCATTCATTATTCCGGCAGGAACCACTATCAATTCGAAGAGTTTCCTTGTCTTTGCATCAAGCAAGGATGTAATGTCTTCACTCTGGGGAACCTCAAAAGAAGTGATTGAGTATGGTGAGGCAATGACTTTTGAGCAGACAGGGGACGATATACACCTTTTTAACAACACAAATAATGAAAGGGATGCAGTCTGGTACGGTGATGGTGGTGAGATGGGTTCTAATAATGCAGCCCATTCCGTTTCATTCGGTATGAGTATCGCTCGAAATCCTGATGGAAACGATACGGATAATCCTTCGACAGACCTTTCTGAACGTTTTCCCACTCCAGGACAGACAAATAGTTTTACAGGATTCACACAGTCTACCTGGGGAAAAATAAAAGCCATCTATTCGACCAAGAGAAGACTCCTCTAAGGTCATTAACAGTACATTAAGAAAACAGTAAATAAAAAATGCACAAGTTAAGATACTCTTTATTATTAATACTGTTTTCCTTACTTATTTTTAGTTCCTCTCTATTTTCAGAAACCCAAAAAGCAATTCTTAGTTACTATAAAGGAAACATTTCTATTTATAGAAACAACACACTTGTATATCCCGAAATAAATATGAAGATTTTACCCGGGGACAGCCTCGAAACCGAGAAGAACTCCAATCTTGAAATCACTTATGAAGATGGCTCCGTTTCCACACTCGAGCCAAATTCTGTTATGACTATAAGGATAATAAAAAAGCAAAAAGGATTGTTTAAGACACGAATAAAAGCCTGGCTCGGCAGTGTTTTATGCAAGGTAACGAAATTAAGGACAGGAGAAAAATTTGAGGTTTACACTCCAACTGCTGCTGCCTCAGTGAGAGGGACAGTCTTTGAAGCAGTTGTAACAGAGGGAAAAGAGAGTTCTTTTAATCTTCTTTCGGGACAGCTCTATGCAAAAGCATTCGTTGAAGGTGCTAAAACCTACCTGTTGAAAGATAAATTCAAGTATACCGTTGGAATAAAAGGGGTTCCCGATATAAGAAAATTATCCAAAAAAGAGGCCGATGAACTTACGAATAGGGCAACTGCATATATACGAGATTTCATTAAAGAGAAGAAGGGAGAGATAAAACAGGATATTAGGAAAAAAACAACGAAAGGATGCCTTGGATTTATTTAATACACTTAAAAAAATATGCTAAAAAGACTATTCCTAATATTCATTTTAATCATACCTCAGTCGCTTTTCCCACTTGCAAAGTATGCCGAAGAGTTCCTGAATCTTGGTCTTGGTGCAAGGTCTTCTGGAATGGGAAGCGCTTTCACATCCCTTGCAGACGATGCAACCTCATTCTACTGGAATCCAGCAGGAACTGTGCAGATTGAAAAGAAAACCATCTTTTTTATGCACTCGAAAGCCTATAAGGACCTTATGACATTTGATGGTGCAACATTTATACTACCAGGGAAAACCTCGAATAGATCATTATCACTGGGCGTTCTATACCTCAACATCCCGGATATTTTTGATACGAGGAATGCATGGGAAGATACGAACGATGATGGAATACCTGATGAAGATGAAATCGATTACAGTAAAATCACCACATTCAACGATACCGAAATTGCCATATTTCTTAATGGAGCCTTAAAAAGGAAAGAAAATCTCTTTATTGGTTTTAATGTCAAGTATTTAAGAAAATCCTTCGCTGAATTTTCTGCAAACGGTCTCGGAACTGATTTAGGCTTGGTATATATTCCCACTCAGATGATAAGATTCGGCATAAATCTAAAAGATGTAACAGGTTCATTCCTACTCTGGAGCACAGGGAAAAAGGAATTTATCTACCCCAAGATAAGAACAGGCTTTACCTTTACATCCAGTTTCTTCTTTATAACGGAATCTATGATCAATCTCTCCGCCGATGTAGAAATAAGGGGAGATAACAGAACAATCTCTTCTCAGATTTCTTACAAAAATCTTAATGCAGATTTCTATCTGGGGATGGAGTATTGGCTCAAGGAAATTGTCGCATTGAGGGTTGGTGCTAATTGTGGCACTCTTTCAACAGGATTGGGACTCGCCTATAAAGGTATAAATATAGATTATGCAGTTTTAACCAACGAACAACTGGACAATTCACAAAAACTCTCAGGTTCGCTTACATTCTAAAAAACACTTATAGTATAATGGGGTCAGGCTGACAACCAAAAATTTTTAATTTTTTTCTTTTGTATTTTTTGTTCAGTGAAAAAGAGAAACTTTTCCTGATATTCCGATTTGATATGTTAAATTCCTAAAAAATTACGCTCTATTGTCTGAATCACAATCCTTTCCAAATTTTTTCTTGACATATCTTAACATCATATATATAATGCAAAAAAATTATGAAGAACGAAAGATATTAGAAAGAAAGGATTCGAGATGATATCAAGGGTGAAGTCATCAGCAGTGCTTGGTATAGATGCTTATATCGTAGATGTAGAGACGGATGTTTCGAGAGGAATTCCCAGTTTCACTATCGTAGGTCTTCCAAAAGGAGCGGTTAAGGAATCAAGGGAAAGGGTTGAAACCGTTGTGAAGAACATGGGATTTTCCTTGCCACCGAGAAGAATTACAATAAATCTTGCTCCTGCAGATATTCAGAAAGAGGGTGCTGCATTCGATCTCCCTATAGCGGTAGCAATCCTTGCAGCAACAGGGCAGATAAATCCTGCGGCACTCGAAGAGACTGCTATTCTTGGAGAACTCTCCCTTCTCGGCACATTAAGACCTGTCAAGGGTGTACTCCCCATCTCCCTTGCAATAAAGGAAAATGGTCTAAGAAGAATTCTTGTTCCCGAGCAGAATGCTCCGGAAGCAGCAATAGTGGGAGGAATCGAGGTTATACCCGTAAAGGATTTAAGTGAGACAGTCAGATTCCTGAATAATGAAATTACGATAGAACCCTGTACTGTCGATGTGAATGAAATATTCAACAGAGCCTCCAATTATGAAATGGATTTCCAGGAAGTAAAAGGACAGGCACATGGAAAGAGGGCACTTGAGATCGCAGCTGCGGGAGGACATAATGTTCTGATGATTGGCTCTCCAGGCTCCGGTAAAACGATGCTTGCAAAGAGATTGCCGACCATTCTCCCAAAACTGAGCATAGAAGAAGCACTTGAGACAACGAAGATACACAGTGTCTGTGGCTTTCTGCCAGCCAATACTGCAGTCATAGGAACAAGACCATTCAGGTCACCTCATCATACCATATCGGATGCTGGACTTATCGGAGGGGGTAGACCACCAAGACCCGGTGAGGTAAGCCTTTCACACAATGGAGTACTTTTTCTCGATGAACTACCCGAATTTAATAGAAGGGTACTCGAAGTAATGCGACAGCCACTCGAGGATGGACAGGTAACAATTTCCCGTGCCGCAATAGCACTCACTTTCCCTTGTAGATTTATGCTCGTAGCTGCAATGAACCCCTGTCCCTGTGGGTGGTTTGGCGACCCATTCCATGAGTGCACCTGCACTCCGGGTATAATAGAAAGGTATATGTCAAAAATCTCGGGTCCCCTGCTCGACAGAATAGATATACATATAGAAATTCCCCGATTATCATCCGAAGAACTCGAAGGAAAACAGCGTGGAGAGGATTCATCCACTATAAGGGAAAGGGTAAACAGGGCAAGGAAAAAACAATTGGAACGTTATAGAGGGAGGAGCAACATCTTCTGCAATGCGCATCTCGGACCAAAAGATGTAAGAAAATACTGTTCTCTAGACAAGGAGTCGAAAACACTATTACACCTCGCAGTAGAAAAATTTGGATTATCTGCAAGGGCTTACGACAGAATACTGAAGGTTGCCCGAACCATTGCAGATATCGACGACTCAGAAGATATTAAACCTGAATATATATCGGAAGCAATACAGTACAGAAGCCTCGATAGAAAATTCTGGCTCCACGCATAACGGTAACCTATTAGAAGACCTTTTTCTTCGTATACCCTAAATAATTAAAGTCAATATATGTGCTATTGATTGGGTAAAAGGCTATTTTCGACTGTGGTTTTTCTCTTTCCTTTTAACTTTTCCGCTAAGTCCCTATCTATATCATCTTTGAACCCAAGAAAAGTGCATTCGGTCGCAGTCAGAATTCTTAAACCCATATTCTCAGAATAATCTATTGCAAGCAGGTCTACATCACCTATTCCCTCACGTATATAATGATAAGAATCGACTACCAGAAAAATCTGTCCATCCTTTTCAACCTCAAAAGTTCTCATCCTTTACCTCCTTTCGTTTCTTCATATCCATTATACCAATTTCCATAAAGTTTGTCAATAAATTTTGCAAATATCTCGATTGTCTGAATAACTAACACTTCTTTTTTACACTTGACAAAGAGATAATGAATTGATATGATAAGATCACTATGAAAGAGATAACACAGATAACGATGGCAGAAGTCGAAAAAAATGCACTATTTGACGAAAAGGGAAAAACAGGGATTATAAATACCTTTGCAAAAAAGGAGAAACTTAAGCAACATTTCCACAGAATAGAATATCAATGGACGCTTACTGGTTTCCCTATTGATACAATAAATCTAATAAAGGATTTTATAGAAACAGGAACTATATATATTCTGCGCGATGAAAAGCTGAGAATTTCACTCCATTCTTTTGTATCTCCTATAATCCGCATTTTAGAGGAATATGAAAACAGGGATGACTACATTAAAAAAATTAAAGCATTAAGTAGTCCCCTACAGGAGACCCTTATCCAATACGACAGTCAATTCAGTAAAACTTATAAATCTAGTATTGTAATTTTTTTCATCCTTATTAATGACATACTCCATTCCATCCTCAGAAATGAAGTGCAGCATAAATCGGAAGAAAGCATCAGGAAAACCGAAGCAGAAATAACGAGGGTAATAAAAAGCATATACGGATTCGTAAAAAACAAGAACATATCTTCAATGAGCGATAAAGTAAGCAATTTTATCGATAGATTTATTTTTAAGATTCCTATACTGGCAAAACCAGTTGCAGAGATGGGTTTAAATGAACTCGATTCTATCTTCATCTCAAAAGGACTTTCTAAAGCACTTTTTAATAGTCTCTACAAAATACTTCTGGATAAATTAATGCAAACGATGGGAAAAAACTTTTTACAAACCTTTCCTTCCCAGAATATAAACAGCAAAGAAGAACTCCTTAAAAATATTGATATACCTATAACAAAAAAGATAGCTAATGAGATCATAAATAGTGTAAAACAATCCGTTTCAAAACAACTTTCAAACCTCGAGGAAATAAAACTTAAAATAGAAAAGGATATTAAAAAAGACTTTGAGGGTTTTGAGCAAACAAGTACTATATTGTGGGAAGCTATAAATTCAGAGATAAAAAATATAAAGGAAGGAAAGGATGGAAACACACTTGAGGAAATTATTGACCGCTCAGATGTTATTAGTAGTTTTATAAAGAAAAAAATGTGGTCAATAATGGAAATAATGAAAAGAAAAAAGAAACTGGATACAACTATAAGTAATCTAAGAAAATTAGAAGCATTGACCGCAGAACAACTTGTAAAATATTCCTCAAAAATTAAAAGTGTCCCGAAAATCGAGGAACTCGCAAATTTCTACTTTGCATTGATAAAACATTTTGGTGTTAATAAGACTGTGTTCCCTGCCTCAATTATTGAGGCAACGGAGAAAATCATAAAAGATACAGAAAAAGAAGAAGCAAAGAATATTATAAACACTTTCTCTGAAAAACATTTATTAGGGAAAAAATATTTTCCTAATAAACTCTTATCACGGTTCGTAAAGTGTTTTGAAGACGGAATTATCCCACTCTATATCCAGTATAGTTTAATGAAATTTTTCTCCATCTGGCCCCCAATAGCAATAAGTGAGAAAAGTAAGGCATTGCCAGACTTAGAAAAAGAACTACTCTATGTGGGTGATTTTCTGATTCCTGAAGGGAAATACTTGAGAATGGGCGAATTTCCTTCCCTGAATCAGAAAGGAGCAAAGAAACAGGATGTTACTCTGACAAATAAGATTGTCAAAAAATTCTCGAATGTAGTCGCCGTTTTGGTTTACGACATCAGGGGTTCGACCTTTATGGGAACAAAATTGGGAAGTGCAGAACGTGAGAGTTTCATAAGAAAAAAATTTAGTGAAAGAATGTTGAGTGTTGCTGAAAAATACTCTGCTTTTCCCGTTAAGGACACAGGTGATGGTGGAATCCTTTTCTTTTCAGCAAATTCAAGTGAACTCTTTGGTAATATCTATAGACAGGATAAACTCGCTAAGGAATGGATAAGATTAAAAACCGATAAAAAAGAAACGATGATTAAGGAAGGAACGGAGAGTGCAAAAATGGCTATAGTTACGGCAAAACAAATGATATACGAAGCCCAAAAATTTGTTAGCCAAAATATAAATGAATACTCTGATTGGTTCAAAGAAGATATAGAGAGAAAATTATTTTTTAAGGGTATGAATTATGCCCAGCTTCCTCCTTCATACAGGAGAATTTTTCAGATAGGTATAGGAATAGCAAGTGGTCATACGGGAAAGGATATCCATTTCTCTATAAATGCCTATGGAGACCCGGACATCACAGGAAATCTTATCAGGGATGCCAATCTTTATTCAAAAGCGAGAAATCCTGAAACATCCGTTATTCTTATAGATAGTTCAACCCTTCTTAATCTTCTTCTGAATGAACAAACTATCGAACCTATTGTGGTGGAGAAAAAAGTTGGTGGTTTATCCGAGACAGAGATATACAAATATCTACTCGATAAAACATTCCTGCTGGCAAATCGAACGGAGAATGTTACATACAAATTAAAAAATCATGGTCTAACTATTGAAAGAATCGGATACAGGATAATGGAGAAAGGAAAAGATGAGAGAATTATCCCTACATTAACAATTTCCGAACTTGGTTTAACAATAAACGATACAGGACAAATAAAGGATAAAAAAGGTGGAATCATAAAATTTCTATACGAAGTATCACTTGAGGAATAAGAACAGTGAAACAACTATACAACCCTAAAGGCATTGAAGACAAATGGTATGATTTTTGGGAGAAGCAAGGCTTCTTTAATGCAGATATTGATAAAAACAAAAAGCCTTATACGGTTCTTATTCCGCCACCCAATGTTACGGGTATTCTTCATGTTGGTCATGTGCTTAATATGACTCTTCAAGATATCATCATAAGATGGAAAAGAATGCAAGGATACGCAGCACTATGGTTACCCGGAGCAGACCATGCAGGTATAGCGACACAGAATGTTGTTGAGCAACAGCTTAAGAAAGAAGAAAAAACAAGGCAGGGATTGGGAAGAGAAAAGTTTGTTGAAAAAGCATGGGAATGGAAGAAAGTCTATGAACAAAAGATTATAACACAATTAAAAAAACTCGGGTCATCCTGTGATTGGAGGAGACAACGTTTCACCCTCG
>Ga0209121_10003001_pt1 | contig 16613 bp, 14 predicted proteins | sample Cruoilmetagenom3_FD_187292 | JGI IMG/M metagenome (GOLD analysis project Ga0209121, IMG submission 187292) | Oil polluted marine microbial communities from Coal Oil Point, Santa Barbara, California, USA - Sample 3 (SPAdes) (version 2) | ecosystem: Environmental > Aquatic > Marine > Oil seeps ... | reverse complement strand
ACCTTGCCGCGGTCGTCAAAGCCCATGAGTTTGACCTTAACTTCCTGACCTTCGGTCAGAAGGTCTTTCGGGTGGTTCACGCGCTCGTTGGCGATCTGGCTGACATGCACAAGGCCGTCACGCTTGCCGAAGAAGTTCACGAAGGCACCGAAGTCCATCAGTTTCACAACTTTCCCGGTGTAGATTTTACCAGCTTCAGGCACGGCCACGATCTCGTTGATCATCGCCATAGCTTTCTCGATGCTTTCACCGTTTGGCGAAGCGATCTTGATGATGCCGTCGTCGTTGATATCGACTTTGGCGCCGGAAACCTCAACGATTTCGCGGATAACCTTACCGCCCGAGCCGATAACCTCACGGATTTTATCCGCAGGCACCTGCATGGTTTCAATGCGCGGTGCGTGAACCGAGAAGTCAGAAGCGCCAGTTAGCGCTTTGGACATTTCACCCAAGATATGCATCCGGCCATCTTTGGCTTGCTCAAGCGCAACCTTCATGATGGCAGGGGTAATGCCGGCAACCTTGATGTCCATCTGCATGGTGGTGATACCGTTTTCGGTACCGGCCACTTTGAAGTCCATATCGCCGAGGTGGTCTTCGTCACCCAAGATATCGGTCAGAACCGCGTATTCGCCATCGTCTTGCAAGATCAGGCCCATGGCCACACCGGCAACGGCGTTTTTCAGGGGCACGCCCGCGTCCATCATGGAAAGCGAGCCGCCACAAACGGAAGCCATCGAGCTAGAGCCGTTGGACTCGGTGATTTCGGAAACCACACGCACGGTGTAGGGGAAGTCGGTTGCGGCAGGCAGAACCGCCTGAAGCGCGCGCCAAGCGAGCTTGCCGTGGCCGATTTCGCGGCGACCCGGGCCAAACATCCGGCCAGCTTCACCAACCGAATACGGAGGGAAATTATAGTGCAGCAGGAAGTTGGAGCGGCTTGAGCCGTGCAGCGCGTCGATGATTTGCTCATCATCGCCGGTGCCGAGTGTGGTCACCACGAGGCCCTGTGTTTCACCGCGGGTAAACAGCGAGGAACCGTGGGTCCGTGGCAGCAGGCCAACTTCGGAAGCGATCGGGCGCACGGTGGAAAGATCACGACCATCAATTCGCTTGCCGGTTTTGATGATGTCGCCGCGAACAACTTCGGATTCGAGCTTTTTGAAGCTGCTATCAAGGTTGCTATCTTCGAGATCATCCTCGGAGAGCGTTTCTTTGATGCTGTCACGTGCGGCTTTGATAGCTGCGGTGCGCTCTTGCTTGTCGGTGTTGCCAAAGGCAGCGCGCATGGTGTCTTCACCAACGGCTTTTACCTTGCCGTAAAGCTCTGAATAATCAGGGGCTTCGAAGTTGAACGGCTCTTTAGCGGCTTCACCGGCCAGATCAACGATCATGTCGATCACAGGCTGCATTTGGGCATGGCCAAATTCAACAGCGCCGAGCACTTCAGCTTCAGAAAGCTCATAAACTTCTGATTCCACCATCATCACGGCGTCTTTAGTACCGGCAACAATCAGGTCGAGGCGCTGCTCGGGGTTGTTGCGCAGGTGATCCATGTCTTCAACCGACGGGTTGAGCACGTAAGAACCATCCGTGAAACCAACGCGGGCACAGCCAATAGGGCCGCGGAAAGGCGCACCGGAAAGGGTGAGCGCAGCAGAAGCCGCGATCATGGCAACCACGTCTGGGTCGTTTTCAAGATCGTGCGAGAGAACGGTACAGATCACCTGAGTTTCATGCTTGAAGCCAGGCACAAACAGCGGGCGGATCGGACGGTCGATCAGGCGGCTGGTGAGGGTTTCTTTTTCGGAAGGGCGGGCCTCACGCTTGAAGAAACCACCCGGGATTTTACCCGCAGCGTAATATTTTTCTTGGTAGTGAACGGTCAACGGGAAGAAATCAAAGCCGGCTTTGGGCTTCTTTTCAAACACAACGGCAGCCAGAACGCTGGTTTCGCCGTAGGTTGCGATCACGGCCGCATCGGCTTGGCGCGCAACTTTCCCGGTTTCGAGCGTTAGGGTGTCATGGCCCCACTCGATGGATTTTTTTACTTCATTAAACATGATTTTCCTTTATCTGCGGGCCTTGCCCCCTGGCAATCCCGCTGACCCCGGTTTCGTTTTCATCCATTCGCCGTGCTTGGGGCCCGTGGCGCGGCAGATAACATCTAGCGGAAAAATCAGGCCCCGCTTCAGCCCTTTTATGCGAAAACGCGCCCCGAGAGGCGCGTTTTGCGAATTCTTAGCGGCGAATGCCGAGGCGTTTGATCAGATCCTGATAACGCGCTTCGTCTTTGCCTTTTACATAGTCGAGCAACTTACGACGCAGAGCCACCATTTTGAGCAGGCCACGACGGGAATGGTTATCCTTTTTGTGGGCCTTGAAGTGCTCGGTCAGGGTGGTGATACGGCTGGTCAGGATCGCGATCTGCACGTCCGGGGAGCCGGTGTCGCCTTCTTTGATGGCGTATTCTTTAATGAGGCTCGCTTTGAGCTCTGGTGTGATCGACATCGGATATCCTTTATTTTTAAGGTTTATATGCCTAATTGAAACCGGCCGCTGCCAAGATGTCGTCTAGCAGGGTCAATAGCAAAAAGAGCCGCGAAAGAGAATCCCTCTTAGGCGACAGGGTGGATATAGGGGGTTTGGGGCCGGAAGGGAAGGGAAAACCGCCACTAATTTGTGCCCGCTATAGCTATTAGGTTGAAAACCGGATGGGGCTTAAGGCGCGGACGGTTTCAGCCTGCAATTCGGAGGTTCGCCCAAGCACCAGATCAGCTATCAGTTGGCTAGCGGCGGGAGCGGTCTGGAAACCGTATCCGCCCTGTCCTGCCAGCCAGTAAAAGCTCGGGTCACTTGCGTCCCTACCAATCACGAGCGCGCGGTCGGGGGCGAAGGTCCGCAAGCCAGCCCAAGAGGTTTGCAATCGCGTGACCGGTTCGGTGACCATCTCGCTGTAGCGCTCTAACCCTTCCGCCAAAACCATGTCGTCAGCCCATGCATCGTGCGGGTCTACCGCGTGCTCCTCGGAGGGTGAAACTATCCAGTGCCCGGCATCGGGTTTGGCATACCAACGCTCGTGAACGCCATCAATAAAGGGCCATGTCGAAACATCATGGCCACCGGGGGCAGGCAGGCGCGCGATGGAGCGGCGGTAGGGTTGAAATCCGAGTGGATGGATTTGCGCGAGCTTGGCGATTTCGTCGACCCAAGCGCCGGCTGCGTTGACCAGAACGGGTGCGGCATAGGTAGAATCGCCAGCCAATACATCCCACTTCTCGCCGGATTTGGTTATCTTGCGAACCGGGCTGCCAGTAACAATATTTGCGCCATTCCGCCGAGCCTCCGCGGTGTAGTTTTGCAGCAACCGATCCGCATCCAGATCAAAAGCATCTTCGCGATAGGCCGCAAAGGCTGCATTTTCGGGGTGCAGAATGGGGACGTGCGCGCGGGCTTCCTTCATGCTGATTTCGGCCATGCCAAAAGCGGCGAACTCGTTGGCAAAATCATCCCGCTCTGAGGGTCGACCGATAAGCATCGTCCCGCGCTTGGAAAGCACTCCGCCATTTGCCTTCTGGTGGTGGTCTCTTGAAGCGTAGTTTAGCTCCTTCACGACAGCATTGCCGTAATCAGCCAGAAACATGGCCGCCGAGCGCCCCGAGGCGTGATAGCCAAGCTGCGGCTCGGCCTCAAGCAGGGTTACAGACGCGTGGTGCGATAGAGTGGCAGCTGCGGAAACGCCCGCAATACCGCCACCGATGATGATGATATCTGTCATGGATTCGGAGGTTAGTTTAGAAATTGGCGCCCCGAAAGCCTGAATTTCAAAACATCAATTCAAAACGCCGCCCAGCCCAAGGCTACATAAATCAGATGTTATTGATAATATCCAGAAAGGCCCCAGAAAACCGCGCGGCTTTTTGCGGGCCAACACCGGAAATTTTTTCCAGCGCCGCAGCACTTTGCGGCTTCTGCGATGCAATTTTCGCCAGCGTTGTATTTGTGCAAATGAGATAGGTATCTGTGCCGCCCTCGCCTCTTGCGAGCTCAAGCTGGGCGGCCTGAAGCTGGTCAAACAGTGGGCCGGCGTCGCGCCCGGCGAGCTTGCGCCGCGCGGGATGGAGCTCGGGCGTTGGGGCTTTGTTAATCACTTCAAGAAAAATTGCGCCGTAACGCTCGAGCTTCGTGCGACCCACACCGCCGATTTTGGCAAACTCATCCAGTGTTTTTGGTTGCTTATGTGCCATTTCGGCCAATGCTTTGTCGGCAAACACCACATAGGGCGGCACCTTGGCCTCGGTTGCAATTTTGGTGCGCATAGCGCGAAGGGCCGAGAAAAGGGCTTCATTTTCCTCGGAGACCAGCGCCGCAGGGCGATGCACCGGGCCCGCAGCAGCAGCTTTGCTGATCGTGTCTTGCCTGAGCTCAATGCTGGCCTCGCCCCGCAGGATTTCTCGGGCGTTTTCCATCATCCGCAGAGCGCCGAAACGCTCCATATCGGGGCGCACAAGGTCTCGGCCCATCATTTGCCGGAATACCGCTTGCCACTGGGCTTTGGAATATTCCCTGCCCGCGCCAAAGGTTTGCAAATTGTGGTGACCACGCTGGGAAACCTTGGTGGTTTTGTTGCCCAGTAAAATATCCACCAAATGGCCGGTTCCGAACCGCTCTTCGGTGCGCAGCATGGCTGAGAGCGCCTTACGAACAGCTGTTGTGCCGTCAAACAACGCGGGAGGTTTTTCGCAAAGGTCGCAATTGCCGCAAGGTTCTTCCATTTCTTCGCCAAAATAGGCGAGCAGCACCTGGCGGCGGCAATTAAGCGCTTCGGCCAAGCCGAGCAGCGCGTTCAGCCGCGCGTGGTCTGCCTCTTTGCGCTCTACCGGGGCCATGCCTTCATCAATTTGCGCGCGACGCAGGCGGATATCATCGGCGCCGTAGAGGGTGAGTGTATCCGCTGGTGCGCCGTCACGGCCCGCGCGACCCACCTCCTGATAATAGGCTTCCACCGATTTGGGCAGGTCGGCATGGACCACAAAGCGGATATCCGGTTTATCTACGCCCATGCCAAAGGCGACGGTGGCGCACATGACCAACCCGTCTTGCGATTTGAACCGGGCTTCAGCGGCGCGGCGGTCGTCCGGGTCCATTCCGGCATGATAGGCTTGGGCTAGATGGCCTTCGGCGACGAGCGCCGAGGCGAGTTGCTCGGTTTTGTTGCGGGAAGCGCAGTAAATGATGCCGGACTGGCCTTTGCGGGCATCCACATAGGTGAGCACCTGCTGGCGGGGCTTATTTTTGGGCTCGAAGGCGAGGCTGAGATTTGGGCGATCAAACCCGCCGATAAACACCGTTGGCGGAGCTTCAAACAGCTTAGAGATAATCTCGTCGCGGGTGTCTGCATCAGCGGTGGCGGTGAGCGCAATAGTTTGCACGTTCCCAAGTTGTTGCCGCAACGCGCCGATTTTAAGGTAATCTGGCCGGAAATCGTGGCCCCATTGCGAAACGCAATGCGCCTCGTCAACTGCCAGAAGTTGCACATTGAGCCGCTGCAATAAGCCCAGCGTGCCAACATTGGCAATTCTTTCCGGCGCCATATAGAGCAGCTTCAGGGTGCCCGCATCAATCTGCTGGAACACCTCTTCGGTTTCTTCTTCGGTATTGAGCGAAGTTAGTGCGCCAGCGGCCACGCCGGCTTGCTGGAGGCTCGCTACCTGATCGCGCATGAGCGCAATAAGCGGCGAGACCACAACAGTCACGCCATCTCGCATAAGTGCCGGAAGCTGAAAACAAAGAGATTTACCAGCCCCGGTGGGCAGGATCGCCAGCACATCGGAACCCGCTTCAACCGCTTCGACGATCTCCTGTTGCCCGGGCCGGAAGCCCGAGAAACCAAAGACCGTACCAAGGATATGCGCGGTGTCTTTCACCGCTTAGCTGTCGTCTTCTTCCTTGGCGACATCGGCGATCTCTTCGAGGTTAACTGTATCGTCGTCATCATCATCAAGAAGATCGTCATCATTGGCGGCTGTATTGTCGTCGTCATCCAGAACCACATCGGCTTCATCAACATCAGCTTCTTTGGCCTTGGATTGCTTGGCAGCAGCCACGCGGCTTTTGCCGCTGTCCATCAGGCTTTCGACCGAAAATTCCGCCCCGCAGGATGGGCAGGTCATTGGATCATTTTGCAGATCATAAAAACGCACCGCGCATTTGGGGCAAGCGCGCTTTACACCCCATTCTTCGTTGGGCATCAGATTCCCCTATCAAAATTGCAATTCAACCGCCAAGTGGCACAAGCAGGATACCTTTGTCAAAGGGTTTGGAGTGGAATGCACGGGGGTTTGCGGCACATTACCTATGCTGCATGTGCGAAATGCGCTTGATGCAATGCAAAAACAGCGTTAGCCTCCGGTAAAAAGGGGAAACCAATGCTCTATCACGCTTATGAAATGACCCACGCAGCTCTCGCGCCGATGCGCCATGTGGCCCAGATGAGCCGGAACGCGCTGCAAAGCACGGCCAACCCGATGGCTTCTTCCTATGGGGCGCGACTTTCGGCTGCCGGTCTGGATATGTTTATCAACGCGACCCGCCGTTATGCCAAGCCGGAATTTGGCTTGGAAAGCACCGTAATTGACGGTGTTGACGTACCGGTAATCGAAGAAGTGGCGCTCAGCTTGCCCTTTTGTGACCTGTTGCATTTTAGGCGGGAAACAGCCGCCCAACACCAGAAGCTGCTGATTATTGCGCCGCTATCTGGCCATTATGCCACGCTTTTGCGCGGCACCGTGGCGGAAATGCTCCCCGACCATGATATTTACATCACCGACTGGGTAGATGGTCGCGATGTGCCACTGAGTGAAGGCAGTTTTGATCTTGATGACTATGTTGATTATCTGATCCGGTTTTGTGAAACCCTCGCGGAAGATGGGGAGCGCCCGGCTGTATTGGCGGTGTGCCAACCCGGTGTGCCGATGCTTGTGGCGGCGGCTCTGATGGCAGAGGATAAATCGGCGTATCGACCGAGCTCGCTCACCTTAATGGGCTCTCCGATTGATACCACAATAAGCCCGAAGCAGCCCAACGAGCTGGCTGCGTCCAAACCATTAAGCTGGTTTAAAAACAACGTGATTGTGAAGGTGCCATGGCCCAATTCCGGTTTTATGCGCCGCGTCTACCCGGGGTTTTTGCAGCTTTCGGGCTTTATGTCTATGAATCTGGACCGGCACGTAGATGCCCATACCGAACACTTTAAAAACCTCGTTAAAGGGGATGGAGACAGCACCGAAGCCCACCGCCGGTTTTACGATGAATATATGGCTGTGATGGATCTTTCCGCCGAGTATTACCTGCAAACCATTGAGCGCGTATTCCAAAAGCACCTGCTGGCCGAAGGCGCTTACTATTATCGGGACAGGTTGGTTGATCCATCCAAAATTTCCGATACAGCGTTGATGACGGTGGAAGGCGAAAAAGACGATATAACCGGTTTGGGCCAAACCGAAGCGGCGCATCGTTTGGTTGATTTGCCTAAAAACATGCGGAAGCATTATGTGCAGGAGGGTGTGGGCCATTATGGCGTGTTTAACGGTTCGCGCTGGCGCGGGAAAATCGCGCCGAAGGTCAAAGCCTTTATTGCGGCACACAGGCGCGATGCCTGAAACGCTGGAGATCGGCCAGCCACCGATCTCGGTGGAGCTGCGCCGGAACGCAAGCGCCAAGCGGATGACATTGCGGGTTAGTTCGGTAGACGGCGCAGCGAGACTGACCTTGCCCAAGCGCAGCAGCCTGCGGAGCGCCAAGCGGTTTTTGATTGACCAAGAGGGCTGGCTGCGCGGCCATATAGGGAAAAGACCCGAAAGAGTTGCGATTCAGGCAGGGCTTGAAATCTCGCTGGAAGGTGAGATGTTTTTTTTAGGCGAACATAGCGGCGCACGGGTGGTTTTGGCACCGGGGCAAATCATTTTGCCCGCAGGCCGCCCCGCGGGCATGGCGCTGGAGCGATTTATAAAGACCCGCGCGCGCGCTGTGATCACAGACTTGGTAAAACAGGACGCCGGAACGCTGGGGAGAGATTTCGGCAAGATCAGCTTGCGGGACCCACGCTCACGCTGGGGGTCGTGCAATTCAGAAGGTAACCTTATGTTTTCGTGGCGCCTTTTATTGGCCCCGCAAGCGGTCTTACGCTATGTGGTTGCCCATGAGGTCGCGCATCTGGCCGAGATGAACCATTCAGCAGCCTTTTGGGCAGAAGTTGAAGGCTTAATGCCGGATTATGCCCCTGAGCGGGCTTGGCTCAAGCAAAACGGTGGGGATTTGCACAGGTATGATTTTAAATCTGCTTGACGGACGCATGATTTGTGATCACAAATAGGTATGGCCCCAAAAACCGAGATTTCCGTTGATACCTTGCCCGCCCATGAACAGGTTTACCGTCGCCTGCGCGGTGAAATAATGAATGGTTCGATGCCACCGGGCAAAGCGCTGACTTTGCGCGGTGTTGCTGGCGAATTCGGGTTTTCGATCACACCTGTGCGCGAAGCCGTGCGCCGTTTGTGCGCCGAAGGGGCCCTAAGCGTTTCGCAATCGGGCCGGGTAGCTACCCCCGAATTGACCAATGACCGGATCGAAGAACTGGCCGCCCTGCGTGCCCTGATCGAACCCGAACTCGCCAGCCGCGCTTTGCCGCGTGCGCATTCGGTGCTGATCGACCGGATGGAAGCCCTGAACGACACAATAGACCAGACGATCATTGCGAATGATGCGGCGGGCTATGTAAGATTGAATCTGGAGTTCCACCGCAGCCTGTATTTACGCGCGCAAGCCCCGGCTATGCTAGCTATGATCGAGACGGTCTGGCTGCAATCAGGCCCGACAATGCGGCAATTATACGGGAAAAAGCAGCGGCAGCTCGCGTCTATCAATCATCGAAAAATTTTAGCAGCGTTGCGGGCTGGCGATGAACCAAGCCTGCGATTGGCTGTAAGGCAGGACGTTCTAAACGGATTGCGGATGCTGGTGGAGGAGCCTACGGCGCCCTAGCCCCGCACCAGTGCTGAAAAACGATCGTAGATCGGCTCGGCCGCGGCAATGATTTCACCGGTTTCGATCGGGTTGGTTCCGGCTTCGATGCCGTCAACCAGACCCCCGGCTTCTTTCACCAAAAGCACACCGGCTGCAATATCCCACGCGTTCAGTTTCCGCTCCCAAAAACCATCATAACGGCCAGCGGCGACATAGGCGAGGTCCAGCGCGGCGGCGCCCCAGCGGCGGACACCGGCACAAACCGGAAGAATGCGGCCAAGGTCCTGAAGAGTTTCGGGCAGGTCGGGGCGCCCGCCAAAAGGCAGGCCGGTGGCGTAAATGGTTTCAATCATATTGGTGCGGCCAGATACCCGCAAACGGCGGTCATTCACCCAGGCACCCGCGCCTTTTTCGGCGGCAAACAATTCGTCTTTGATAGGGTCGTACACAATGGCGGCGACAATCTCGCCCTTAAATTCCAGCGCGATGGATACCGCCCAATGGGGCAAGCCGTGCAGAAAGTTGGTGGTCCCGTCGAGCGGATCAACGATCCAGCGGCGAGTCGGGTCTTTGCCGATAACTTCGGGGAACTCCTCGCCAAGAAAACCGTAATTCGGGCGCGTTTCCATCAGGATTTCCCGAATGGTTTCTTCGGCCATTTTATCCGCCTTTGAAACAAAGTCTCCGGGACCCTTGGTAGAAACCTGAAGGTTCTCGACTTCGTTAAAGTCACGAATCAGTTTGCGACCAGCAACACGCGCGGCTTTAATCATCAGATTGAGATTGGCAGAGGCTTGAGACATCGGGATCACCTGTTCAGGAATAAGCGCTTCCTATAGGCGCTTTTTATGAAAAGGCCAAGGGGGAATGAAAGCCGCGTTTGTATGACGCGACGCGTTGGGCTAGGCTTCACCTATGGGGAAGGTTTTGCAAATATTGGCGGGTTTGATCGGGATGATTCTCGTATCAAGCACGGCTGCCGCGCAAGAGAGAGTTGCCAATATCGGCGTATTGGCTTTTCGAGGTGCCGAGACAACGGTAGCTGAATGGAACCCGCTGGCGCGGTATTTAACGGCGCAGGTTGAGGGATGGGCCTTCGAGATTGTTCCTGTGACACTGGTCTCTGCGCCCGAGGAGATCCAGTCAGGGCGCTTGCAATTTTTTGTGACCAACCCGGGGCATTATGTGTCACTTGCCGCGGAGTTCAACCTGAGCCCGCTGGCAACCCGTGAAAAACAAGGCGGATTAATGCGATTTGGCAATGCCATTATTGCGCGGTCCGATAGCGGGATTCTGACTCTGGATGATTTACATGGCAAAGACATGGCCGCCGTAAGCCCGGATGCTTTTGGCGGGTTTCAATTGGCTTGGGTGGCCCTTTCAGCGCAAGGCATTGACCCGTTTGAAGACCTGAACTTGCGCTTTATGGGATTTCCTCATGATGAAATTATCAATGCTGTACTCACCGGTGAGGTGGATGCCGGCGTTATTCGTGGCGGACTTTTAGAAAAGCTCGCGGCGGAAGGAACGCTGGCACTGGATGACTTTGTGGTGCTGCATAGCAATAGTCAAATGGACTTTCCTTATATGGTTAGTGGGCAATTGGTGCCGGAATGGCCCTTTTTGGCGGTTCCGGGGCTGGAAAAAAACCTGCGCGAATCGGTGGCTCTGGCTCTGCTGGCCACGCAGCAAAAGGGTGCCGAGTTTGGCCTGCTCGATTTATGGTCGGCGCCGCTTTCGTATGAAGGTGTGCGGGTATTGCTTGGCGGGTATACGACCCGAGACGAGCCTGAACCCACGGAAACATGGTGGTATTTCTTGCCAGCCCTTTTGCTTATTGTTGCTTTGCTCGGGTTTCAAATATGGCGGAGTCCGCGAACCGAACAAGTGAATGTCGCCGAGTCTGAAGTGCCAGTAATTGAACCGGCAGACGTTAAAGAAAAAGAACAGTTCGAGCGACTCACCAAGCGGGAGCGTCAAGTGCTGGCGCTCATTTGCGAAGGCTGTGCCTCAAAAGAAATTGCAGCAAAGCTGGGGGTCAGCCTTAAGACGATTGAGTATCACCGTGCCAATTTGTTGCAAAAAACGCGGGCCGGAACCACGGCCCAACTTGTACAGCGAGCCACGCGCTTGGGTTACGACCTAGGGGAAACCCTAGGAAAATAATCCAATTAACACGGGTATATCCGAGTTACGACATCATCTGTTCTGTGAAAAAGTTAGCGACAGCGGCACTGATTTCGAATCGGGAATCGGCACGGGTTTTCCCCGTGACTCCAGATGGCGGCGCGTGGGCCAACGGCCCCGCGACCGCTTGCCGAAATTCGAGGTGGGGATAACTGCACCTCCAATCGCCCGAAAACGGGCAAAACAGGGAGAAAAAGATGTTCAAAAACTTAATAGCTGCTGCGGCTGTAATAATGGGGTTGGCCCTGCCGGCAGTTGCCGAAGGGGTAAATCACTAAGTTGCTTTTCACGTAGACCAAAATGACCCGAAGTTGATGAATCTGGTGCTGAACAACGTGCAAAACGTGACCAGCTACTATGAAAGCGTTGGCGATACGGTTGAAATACAAGTGGTTGCCTACGGCCCCGGTTTGCATATGCTCCGCGCTGACACCTCACCGGTTTCAGATCGGATTTCCACCATTTCGTTGGAACTTGAAGGCGTGACTTTTGCGGCTTGCGGTAACACCCACCGGAAAATGGAAGCGCAATCCGGCAACACCGTAAACTTGCTTGACGAAGCCGAAATGGTGACATCTGGCGTGGTTCAATTGGTTATGCTGCAAGAACAGGGCTGGGCATACGTCCGGCCATAAAGGTTGGAGAAGGGTTTGATTTCAGCGGGCCCAACTTCTTGAACTCACCCCGGCTTTTGTCGGGGTGAGGCATTTTTGCACTAGGCGCGCTCGGCGTATTCCATCGTTTCGGTATTGACCACGATCTTCTCGTCTTGTCCGACAAATGGCGGGATCATCACCCGCACGCCGTTATCGAGCACAGCTGGCTTGAAGCTGTTCGCCGCTGTTTGGCCCTTAACTGCGGGCTCGGTTTCAACAACAGTGCAGATCACTTTTTGAGGCAAGGCCGCGCTCAGCGCCTCCTCTTCGTGAAATTCGATCTGGATGGTCATGCCATCCTGCAAGAACGGGCGACGCTCACCCAAAATATCCGCAGGTAGTTCGATTTGCTCGTAGGTTTCGGTATCCATGAAAACCAACATACCGTCATTTTCATAAAGGAATTGCTGGGCTTTTTGGTCCAGTCGAACCTTTTCGACCTTGTCATTCGAGCGGAAGCGCTCGTTGAGTTTGGAGCCGGTCCGCAGGTTTTTCATTTCAACCTGTGCAAAAGCGCCACCTTTGCCGGGCTTCACATGGCTGACTTTCACCGCGACCCAGAGGCCGTTATCATGCTCTAAAATATTGCCGGGCTTGATTTCGTTTCCGTTAATTTTGGGCATGGTAGCTCTCGGTTCTGTTGGGTTCGCGAGCCTCTATACCCTTAGCGCCCTGCCGCGTCAAACACCGTTCCTTCTGGCGCTTTGGCACCGGTTGCGACCAGCACTTTAGCCACTTCTTCAAAACATTATTGCGGTGAACCTATCGCTTTTTTTTCATAAGCGATGACAGCTTAGCTATGACTTCACGCTCGGCCGCTTTTTCCCATTTGGGTGTTTCCTTTTCCAACGCGCGCTTCAGTTTTAAAGCCTGCTTGGCGACCCCGGCGGGAGGCGCGCCTTTAGCGAGCATCCCGGCAAATAGTTTATCGAATTCTTGGAGCCGTTTGGTGGTTTCCAGCAGGAAGTTTTTATAGGCTTTTGCGGCGACCTCATCGAGTGCTTTGCGTAGCTTCGGGTCTTTGAGCGCACTTTCCTGCTTATTGTCTAGGTTTAGAACAATGCTGAAACCGGTTTTGGGGAGTTCGACATGCTTGAAATTGCCGACATTCAGCTTGATCTGTTTAACTGTGAGAATCCGTAGTTTTGGCACATCTGGTCCTATACTAGACAGTAAAACGACTCGGGATTTAACCTTTTACCATTTGATAAAGGACAGCCTGTCACAAATGTTACACTGTCGTATTTCGGGGGAAAAATCACTTGATAAGGCGCGGGAATAGCGGTCTATTCAGCCCTGAAAAGAGGGTTTATGCGATATTCGGCGCTGGAAATAGTTAAACAGGGATTTTCCGGTAACAGGGGCTGGAAGCCCTTATGGCGAGACCCAGCGCCCAAGTCGGCTTATGATATCATAATCATTGGCGGAGGCGGACATGGGTTGGCAACGGCCTATTATCTCGCAAAAAACCACGGTGTGCGCAATATTGCGGTGCTTGAGAAGGGCTATATCGGCGGTGGCAATGTGGGGCGCAACACAACAATTGTGCGGGCTGATTATGGCCAGAAGGGCAATTCTCCGTTCTATTCCCATTCGCTAAAGCTCTGGGAGGGGCTCTCGGTCGAGCTGAATTACAACGTGATGTTCTCCCCGCGCGGATTGCTGGAGTTGTGCCATTCGGACGGCCAGATCGAGAGCTATTCCCGCCGAGCCAATATGATTTTGGCGCGGGGGGATGATGCCGAGATGCTGGACCGCGATGCCGTGCGGGCTTATGCGCCCTATCTCAATTTTCATGCTGAGCGCTTCCCGATCAGAGGCGGACTTTTGCAGCGCCGCGCGGGCACGGCACGGCACGATGCGGTGGCGTGGGGCTATGCGCGCGGGGCGGATGCCCTTGGTGTGGATATCATCCAGAATTGTGAAGTCACAGGGATTGATATCGAAGCGGGTGTGGTGCGCGGTGTTCAGACCAGCCGAGGCGCTATAAAGGCAGGCAAGGTCGGGATCTGCGTTGCCGGGCGTTCTAGCCAGCTGGCTGCGATGGCAGGGATGCGTCTACCGATTGAGAGCCATGTTTTGCAGGCGTTTGTGACCGAAGGGTTGAAGCCATTTATCAATACAGTGATAAATTTCGGCGTCGGGCATTTCTATATATGCCAGTCTGACAAGGGTGGCCTCGTGTTTGGTGGGGATCTGGACGGGTACAATTCCTACGCCCAGCGGGGCAACCTCGGGCGGATGGAGCATGTGGCCGAGGCTGGCATGAGCATGATTCCGGCTTTGGGCAAAACACGGATGCTGCGAAGCTGGGGCGGGATCATGGATATGAGCATGGATGGTTCCCCGATCATCGACAAGACCCATATTGAGAAGCTCTATTTCAACGGCGGTTGGTGCTATGGCGGGTTCAAGGCGATTCCGGCTTCGGGCAGCGCTTATGCCCAGTTGATCGCCACGGGTGACCTGCCCGCCTATGCTGGTGCCTACCGGCTTAATCGCTTTGAAACCGGCCATCTGATCAACGAAGAAGGCACCGGCGCACAGCCCGGGCATCATTGAGGACACCATGAGACTTGCCTGCCCCCATTGCGGAGAAAGAGACAGCCGGGAGTTCAGCTATTTGGGGGATGCCAAAATGGCTGCGGGCGGTGAGGATTTTGCTTCGGTTTACCTGCGCGAAAACCCAAGCGGTGCGCATGCCGAGTTATGGCAGCACGTGCTGGGTTGCCGCGCGTGGCTGGAAGTAGTGCGCAATGTGAGCACACATGAAGTGATTTCGGTAAAGGAGGCCGGGAAATGAGTCGGCTTCCAAATGGCGGACTGATTGATCGCAGCCGCTCTTTGCCGTTTAGCTTTGACGGAAAGCGCTACTGTGCGCACCCGGGCGATACGCTGGCCTCGGCCTTGTTGGCCAATGGCGTGCAGTTGATGGGGCGAAGCTTCAAGTATCATCGCCCACGCGGGGTGCTGACAGCCGGGTCGGAAGAGCCAAATGCACTGATGGAAGTCGGGCGCGGTGCGGCGCGCTTGCCCAACACGCGGGCAACTGTTCAAGAGGTTTTTGCGGGGCTTGAGGCCAACAGTCAGAACCGCTGGCCAAGCCTGCGCTTTGATGCGAGAGAGGTGATCGACCTCGCCAGCCCCTTCTTTGGTGCCGGTTTTTATTACAAAACCTTTATGTGGCCGCGCTCATTCTGGCACCATGTGTGGGAGCCGGTGATCCGCCGTGCTGCGGGGCTTGGGCGGATATCGGGCCTGCCGGATGAGGCGGAATATGACAAGGCTTGGTTGCATTGTGAGTTGCTCATTATCGGTGGCGGGCCAGCGGGGCTAATGGCGGCCCTCACCGCTGGGCGGAGTGGCGCGCGCGTTGTGTTGGCCGATGAGGATTTTGCGCTGGGCGGGCGTTTGAACGGTGAAGCACAGGAGGTTGGCGGCCAAAGCGGCGCGGAATGGGCGCAAGAGGCGGTGGCAGAATTGGAAAGCCTACCCAATGTGACACTCATGCCGCGCACAACCGTTACCGGCGCTTATGACGGCGGGACTTATGGCGCGCTGGAACGAGTGGCTGACCATTTGAGCCATGCCAAAGGCGCACCGCAGCAGATTTTCTGGCGCGTTGTCGCGAAGCACGCGATATTGGCGGGCGGGGCCCACGAGCGCCCTATCGCCTTTCCAAACAACGACCGCCCGGGGGTGATGCTGGCCAGCGCGTTGCGTACTTATATTCACCGCTTCGGGGTTTTGCCCGCCAAGCGCTGGATTGTTTTTGCCAATAATGAAGATGGGGTCCGCACGGCGCAGGATTTGGTCAAGGCTGGCGCAGAAGTGACACTGGTTGATGCCCGCGCAGGTGCAAATGCCGAAACAGGCTTTCGCCATTTGCAAAACGCTGTGGTTGTAAACACGAAAGGACGGCTCGGGTTAAGTGCAGTGCAAGTGCGCCATGCCGATGGCCATACAGAGTGGATTGAGGCGGAAGGACTGGCGATGGCGGGCGGGTGGAATCCGACTGTGCACTTAACCAGCCACATGGGCGCACGGCCGGTTTGGCGCGATGATATCGCGGCATTTGTGCCAAGCGAAAACGCCGTGTCGGGGCTGGTTGCTGCCGGTGCGGCCAATGGAGACTTTTCAACGCATAGCGCATTGCAATCGGGCTCCGAGGCGGCTGCTAATTTGCCGGGAGTCAAAGCTGCGGAGCTTCCTAAAGCCGAGGACGCCCCCGTTCAGATCACCCCTTTCTGGCAGGTTGAAGCCAAAGGCCGCGCGTGGCTTGATTTCCAGAATGACGTGACCGTGAAGGACGTGGCGCAAGCCCATTCGGAAAACATGCGTTCGGTTGAACATATGAAGCGCTATACTACGCTGGGCATGGCCACCGACCAAGGTAAAACTGCCAATATCGGAGCGCTTGCAGTAATGGCGGGGCTCACCGGGCAGGGCATTCCCGAAACCGGAACCACCATGTTCCGCCCGCCCTATTCGCCTGTGCAGCTTGGTGCACTCGCAGGGCGGCACCACGGCCCGGATTTTGCACCGGAACGGCGGATGCCGGGTGATGCCTATGCCCGCGGTAAGAGCGCCAGCTGGCTTGAAATGGGCCTGTGGCAGCGGTCTTCGCTGTTTAAGCAAGCGGGTGAAACGACATGGCGGCAAAGCTGCGACCGCGAGGTCAATATGGTGCGCAATGCTGTGGGGGTGACCGAAGTCTCGACTCTTGGCAAGCTGGATATTCAAGGG
>Ga0209121_10003000_pt1 | contig 16624 bp, 16 predicted proteins | sample Cruoilmetagenom3_FD_187292 | JGI IMG/M metagenome (GOLD analysis project Ga0209121, IMG submission 187292) | Oil polluted marine microbial communities from Coal Oil Point, Santa Barbara, California, USA - Sample 3 (SPAdes) (version 2) | ecosystem: Environmental > Aquatic > Marine > Oil seeps ... | reverse complement strand
AACAGTATCTACAACAATAATATTTATAAAGTTTACTCGTCAAACTATCAAAAAAATAGAGATCTAAAGAAAAAAGAAACAGAAACAATAAAACATGTTTTAAATTCAAAAGAGGCAAACTGTTATGGATACTCGATTTTATTTAAAGTGTTATGCAACAATCTAAATATAGAATCGAAAATAATTTATGGTCTAACAAAATCTAACATTAATGATATTGGTATAAATAGAGTAGTTAAAGACCACGCTTGGAATACTGTAAAAATAAACGACAAATGGAAACTTATAGATGTTACTTGGGCTGCAGGCTATCAAGACATACAAACAAAAAAATTTATTAAAAGCTTTAATGATTTCTATTTCTTTACTTCTCCTAAAGAATTTATAAACCATCATTTTCCTGAAAACCAAGAATGGCAATTAATAGCAAAACCTATTAAATTAAAAGATTTCTTTGCTTCTCCTATATTCTATTCTGCTTACTTTAATTCTAACCTAAAAATAGCCAAGCAACATAGCGGAATAATTTTTATTAGCAAAAACACAAAAAAAATCACTTTGCTCTTTGATGAAATACCAAAAGAACCAATTTTACACTATGTATTGGACACTGATTTTAAAGCAAAAAAATTAAACATTAGAAAAAACAAAGACAACAAATACTTTGCAACTCTAAAAGTTAAAAACAAAAACTCTAAAAACCTCACCATATTCAACAATGGAGACGCTTCTATTGGTTTTAAAATAGAAACGCAAAACAAGAATCCTTAAATCTTAATAAAAAAATATTTTGGTATATTCCATTAATTACACTTACTTTGTATTTCAAAGTACTTTTATATGGAAGCCAAAGATTATTTAAAAAACATTAATGAGATTAAAAATTTAATGAATAAATCTTCCCGTTTTATTTCATTAAGTGGTTTATCAGGAATACTAGCAGGAATCTACGCACTTATTGGCGCAACTATTGCTTACTGGTTAGTAAGTAACCATAGCTATGGCACCTTACTTTTAAATGGTTGGGTATTTAAAACCTGCTTATTGATTTTAGCTCTAGTTGCTTTGTTTAGTATTGCAACTGCAATATTATTAACCACCAGAAAAGCAAAAAAGAACAACGAAAAGGTTTGGGATGGTACTTCCAAACGTTTAATTCTTAATTTTTTAATTCCGCTGGTTACAGGAGGACTTTATATATTGATTATTTTAGCACAACAAAAATACGGACAAGCAGGAGCGTTAATGCTAATATTTTATGGTCTTGCCTTAGTAAATGCTTCAAAATACAGTATTGGAGATATTAGATACTTAGGTTTTATCGAAATTATTTTAGGCTTAATTGGCGCTATATTACCTGGTTACGGTTTTATCCTTTGGGTACTTGGCTTTGGTGTTTTACACATTATTTACGGAACCATCATGTATTTTAAATACGATAAAAAATGAGCAAAGCAATAAAAATAGGATTCATTGCAACAGTAATAGTTTACGTACTTGGAGTAACGTACACCTATTATTCTAACCAAAAATTTAGTCAAACTTTTGAAAAATTTGATATAAATAAAAATGGTTCTATTGATACTAATGAAAAGTCAATACAAGCAGAGCTATATTTAAACCAAATGGCTAAAAGAAAAACAACAAAACAAGCAGTTATTATTTTAATACCTGTAGCTATAGTAATTGGTTTTATTTGTTTTGCTGTTGCAATACTTTTAAAAAAGATAAATACCATTGATACTAATGAAATTAACTACCAGTAAATACGCATTATTAATTTACTGTTGTTTTAATAAAAACCCATTTTATGTAAACCTTAAAAAATGTAACTAAAAATAAAAAACATGTTCTCGCAAAATAAAAGATTATTAATAATCATAATGTGTATTGCACTTATACTTTTAGTGCCTTTAATTGCTATGCAATTTACTACACAAGTACATTGGAGTGTACTCGATTTTATTGTTGCAGGAACCTTGTTACTTATTGGAGGTTTAATACTAGAGTTAATACTAAAAAAAGTTGCTAAAAAACAAAACCGAACCGTTTTAGTATTAATACTTATAATATCGCTTTTACTAATTTGGGCTGAACTTGCAATAGGTCTTTTTGGATCTCCATTTGCAGGAAATTAGCCAACACTAAAAAACGGATGAAAAAACTATTTATTTTATTTATACTTTTAATACAATCTTGTTCACTACTACAAGATAATAATGGTATTGAGGTTACAATAAAAAATAATTCAAAGCATCCTATTACTGATATACAATGTTATACCTCAGAAAAATTAGAAACATTACAAATCCCTAATATCGAAGCCAATAAAACCGTTTCTAAATTTTTGTCAATGAAAAAAAACAAACAAGACGGAAACTATATCTTAGAATATGTGGATGCCAACAAAAAGAAAAGAATAAAAAAAGAAGGATACTATACCAATGGTTCTTCTTTAAATAAATGGATTACATTCTCCATTGAAAAAGACACCATATTAGTAACCTATAGCAAACCATCTTTAATCTATTAAAATTCCTGCCTTCGCAGGAAATAATATGAGCATAATTACAAACATAAATAAAGCTTTTGACCACAGAATTAGATTAGGCATCATGTCTGTTTTAATGGTAAATGAGTATGCAGATTTTAAAACACTAAAAGAACTGCTAGACGTTACAGATGGTAATTTAGCAAGTCATACCAAAGCGCTTGAAAAAGTTGATTACATAAGTGTTGAAAAACAATTTATTGGCAGAAAACCAAACACTCGATATGCAGCAACAAAGCTTGGTAAATTAGAATTTAAAAAACATATTGAAGCACTAGAAAAATTAATTAATAAACAATAACTTCCCTCCTTTTGAGGGAACAATAAAGAGGATTTTCCTTTTTTTTAATCTTTTACTTTGAAATTCAAAGTGCTTTAAAAATAATATTATGACAGAAAAACAAAACACAAACAAATTTGGTAATTGGATAAGAACATCTATTACTGCAAGAATGCTCATGATTGGCTTTTTAAGCATTGTATTACTCATTCCCTTATCTTTTATTGAAGGTTTAATCACAGAACGATCCTTTAGACAACAAGACGTTGTAAATGAAATCAATCAAAAATGGGGAAATCAAGTTTTAGTTTATGGTCCTATTTTAAAGCTTCCGTATAAAACCTATAGCGAAACAAAAACGTATAACGAAAAAACAAAAACCTACTTTAAAGAAACCCAAACGCATATTAATTACGCCTATATTTTTCCCGAAAAACTAGACGCACAAACAACCGTAAAATCTAAAACACTAAACAGAGGAAACTTTGAATCTGCAGTTTTTACAACCAACATGGACTTTTCAGGAAATTATATTCCTACAGACCTTTCTGCAAAAGGAATAAAAAAAGAAGACATTCTTTTTAACAAAGCAAGTGTCATTATTAAAACCTCAAACCTTAAAGGCATTAAAAATGAAATCTTTTTAAAACTAAACCAAAACACCTACACCTTTCAAACTAATTTTAACACTACCACCACAAACAACCATCTAGATGTTTTAGAATCTAGTTTCTTAAACCCAGAAGATATTAACAAAACAGAAAACACCACCTTCAGTATTCACATGGCTTTTAATGGTAGCAAGCAAATAGAAATCATTCCTATTGGTAAAACTACAACCATGCACATGACCTCTAATTGGGCAGATCCTAGTTTTATTGGTAACTATTTACCAAGTGATGAAACCAAACAAATTACTAAAGAAGGCTTTACAGCAGATTGGAAAATTCTACACATCAACAGAGCGTTTTCACAACAACACCTCAACAAAATACCAAACCTAAATACCTTTGCCTTCGGAACCAAATTTATGGTCATGGTAGATGAGTATCAAAAATCACAACGCTCGGCAAAATACGGTTTTCTTGTAATAGGTTTAACCTTCCTAATATTCTTCCTCATACAAACCATGAGCAAAATAAACATTCATCCATTTCAATATTTAATGATTGGTATTGCACTCACCATGTTTTACACCTTACTCGTTTCTATTTCAGAACACAGTAACTTTTTAAAAGCCTATCTCATAGCAGGAATTTCGGTAATAACACTCATCACACTCTACTCCAAATCCATATTAAAAACACTAAAATTCCCACTATTTATTGGTGTATCACTAACCGCTTTATACACCTTTATTTACGTAATTATTCAACTAGAAAACTATGCACTACTAGTTGGTAGTATTGGTCTGTTTGTCATATTAGCAACAGTCATGTTTGTATCCAGAAAAATAGATTGGACTAACGGATAAATAATAAGTATGGCGTTACCCTCTTTCGCGAAAAAGCTTCAGAGGGTCGCGCTTTCACAAGTCGCTCTTTGCAAGGAGCTCCAACAATTGCTCAATCGCTAACGCAAACAGTAACTACCTTTAAAAATACAACCAAAAACATAAATCGTAAACCCCAAAAAACCTCCTAAAACAGCACTATTATAAATAATGAAACTAGCATATAACAAAAAATACCTTATCGCATCCATGATACTCTTTTTAATAGAAGCCTTAATTGCAAGCTTTTTAACCCAAGGATTTATTCGTCATACCTTCGGAGATTATTTAGTAGTCATCTTACTCTATTGCATATTTAAAAGTTTCATAAAAACAAAACCTATATATATTGCAGCAATAGTATTAGTTATAGCATTTGGCATAGAGTTTTTACAACTAACAAACTTACTAGCACTTTTAAATCTTCAAAATAGCACTGTAGCCAAACTAATTTTAGGAAGCACCTTTAGCATTTCCGACTTAATAGCTTATACACTTGGAGTTCTTTCTATTCTTATTATTGAAATATATTTCAGCTTTAAAACTGCAGGTAACAACAATTTTACAACATCTTTTTAACCCCTTCTTATTATAAACACCATGCGTCTTGGTATTAAATATTTATTATAACTAGTTTTTACGTATCTTTACATAGTATTGACTAATAGCAAATTATACCTCTATCTATTATAGGCTGATTATTATGTTAGAATAAATTAAATAACAAATATTTAATTTAATCTATAATTTCTATGAGCAATACCCTAATAAAAAAGAGACAACTAGCTTGTATCATGTTTACTGATATTGTTGGCTATACTTCATTAATGAGTAAAGATGAAGGCATAGCGCTTAAAACATTAGATGAAAACAGATTAATTCATCGTTCTATAATTAAAAAATATGATGGCAAATGGATTAAAGAACTAGGTGATGGTATACTTGCTATTTTTTCTACTGCTACAGATGCTGTTTCTGCTTCTTCAGAAATACATATTGCCACAAAAAACAATCCGCATTTAAACATAAGAATAGGTTTGCACCTAAGCGAAATCATTTATGAAAATGGTGACATTTTTGGAGATGGCGTTAATATTGCTTCTAGAGTAGAACCTACAGCTCCTTCTGGTGGCACACATATTACACATGCAGTGCAAAGTAATCTCTATAACAAAAAAGGTATTGAAACTAAGTTTATTGGTGCCTTTCAGTTAAAAAATGTCAAAGAAGAAATAAAAATTTATCAAGTAATAGTAACCGATGAATTTGAAAGTAACCTTAACATACAAACCGATAATGTATTCTCAAATACCAACGACATATTAAAAAAAAGCATTGCTGTAATGCCTTTTAACAATATGACAAATGATCCAGATCAAGAGTACTTTTGCGAAGGAATAGCAGAAGATATTTTAATTGTACTTTCTAATATAAAAGACTTAAAAATTACAGGAAGAAGTTCTTCTTTTCGATTTAAAAACAGCGAATTATCACAAAAAGAAATAAGTAAAATATTAAACGTTAACCATATTCTAGAAGGTAGCGTTAGAAGAAGCGGAAACAGACTCCGAATAAATGCGCATTTAATAAACGTACAAGAAAACAGCCAAATTTGGGCAGAACGCTATGACAGAGAACTAACAGACATTTTTGAAATACAAGATGATATTGCTAATAAAATTTCAAAAAAACTTAAAGTTACCTTACTAGAAAACGCGAATAAAGTAAACCCTGTAAATATGGAAGCCTATGAAATGCTTTTAAAGGGTAGGTATTACGAAGAAAAATTTATTCAAGGTTTTGACAAAGCACTTACCTGTTACACAAGAGCCATAGAGTTAGAACCCAATTATGCAGAAGCTTATGCTGCTTTGGCAAATATTCATTTTCTATTTACTATGTATCTTATTCACTCTCCAAGAGATGGATTTAGTAAAGCGCAATATTATGCAGACAAAGCACTGTCTATTAATAATGAAATTGCTGCAGCCCATTTTTTAATTGGTCAGATAAATTTTTGGTACCATTGGAATTTCCAAAAAGCAAAAGACCAATACATAAAAGCCTCACAAGCTAGTGTACCTTTTTATTTTACTGGTGTTGCTATAGACCCTTGGTATCATGCCTTTGCAAAAGGAGATTTTGAAGCTGCTGTAAACGCAACTTTAACCATCATGGAAACCAACCCTCTTTCGTTTTTCTATCAATTTTTATTAGGCTGTTTCTATACTTGGGGAAGACAAGCACACAAAGCTAGAAAAGTACTAGAAAACCTGCTTTTAACTATTCCTAACCACTCAGATGCGCAACGTCTGTTAGCCTATAACAGCTTGCTAGAAAACGATAGCAAGAGAGCTGTAACCGAAGCTAGAAAAGCTGTGGATTTAGCACACGGATTAGGATGGTCGCAAATAACCTTAAGTATTGCCTTAGCGCAAAATGGAGATCATGAAGAAGCTATCGCTATTTTAAATAATTTACAATCTAACCAAGAGCAAGTAAATATTTCTCCTCTTGGTATAGGACTTATTTACGCGTATTTAGATGATTTTGACAATGCCTTTTTATACCTCAACAAAGCAATTACCTATAAAGACAGCTGGATAATTGCCTTAAAATATGGTCCTGAGTTTAATCCTTTACGTAGCGACCCAAGATTCAATACACTTTTAGAACAAATTAATTATCCAAATTAAACGCAATGTAGAAAGAGAAACAACTATCAAGACATGTATTATGACAAAACTACCAACCAACCATTTAAAACTAGGACAAGAATATATTGCTGCAGATGAAGATGCTATCATTAATGAGATGATACAAGAAATGCAAGCACAAATGGATAGGTTGTATGCTAACAAAAAAATGCTACGTCAAATACATACCAAAATGCATGGCTGTGTTAAAGCTAAATTTATAATTGAACCTAACTTAGATGCCAAGTATAAAGTTGGTGTTTTTAAAGAACCTAAAACCTATGCTAGTTGGGTACGTTTTTCTAATTCGCAAACCCAACCTAAAGCCGATAAGAAAAAAGATATTCGTGGTATAGCTATAAAACTAATGGGTGTACCTGGTGAAAAAATACTTAATGATAAAAGACACGAAACAACTCATGACTTTTTATTAATGAGCAGCGAAACGTTTTTTTCAAAAAACATTAAAGAATTTAGAGGTACACTAAAAGCATCTACTTCTAAAAGCAAACTAAAATTAGCAGTATACTTTTTAAATCCTAAACATTGGAGCATTCTAAAAAGACTTATGAAAACGTTTGTAAAATGCAACAATCCTTTAAGTATTCCGTATTGGAGCACACAACCATATCGTTTCGGTCAAAAAAATAAAGCAGTTAAATATTTTTTAAAACCCTCTGCAAATAACAAGTATATCAATGAAAATATAAAAGAGCCTGATTATTTAAAAATCAATATGGCACAAACCCTAAACAATCATGCTGTCAAGTTTGATTTCTATGTGCAGTTTCAAACAGACGTTATTAGTATGCCTATTGAAAATCCTACAGTACCATGGACTTCAGAATTTGTAAAACTAGCAACTCTTGAAATTGTACCGCAACAATTTGACACCAACCAGCAAATAAAATTTGGCGAAGACCTTTCTTTTAATAGTTGGCATGCACTGCCAGAACACAGACCTTTAGGTAGTTTTAATCGTGCACGAAAACGCGTATATGAATATATGTCTGCTTATAGACATAATAAAAACGATATTTTAGAAGCTGAACCCAAAGAAGATCCTTCTTTTTTTAAGGATACCTACAAACATAAAGCGCATACAATTCCGCAAGAAATACCAAAGAAAAAAATATTAAAAAGGGCTGCGCATGTGCTTGTTAATTGTTCTAAACCTATTGCTTTTAACTTTATTTCTAGCAATAATGAATTACCTAATTGGTTAAAAAAACATGCTACCATTCCTGCGGTTATTAATACCGAAGTCATAAAAGGTCCTTACAATCAAATTGGCGCAAAACGAAAAGTGTTTTTTGACCACAAGCAGTCAACTATAGAAGAACTTATAAGCTATAACCCTTACGCTAATTACGCCTATAAAATCACAGAATTTAATAATTCTATAAAACACTTTTCTAAAGTAGCCTATGGCCAACTTTGGTTTGATACCATAGACGATAAAACTAGAATCACTTGGGAGTATTCTTTTACCTATAAAAACATTTTAGCAAGAATGATTTTAAGTATCATACTAACCTTTGTGTTTAAAAAATTCATGCAAGAAAGTCTAAAACATGCCAAAGAATATATTGAAAATGGCGATTAAAATTAATATTAATTAAACACATTATCTATGAGCAATTCTAATTCAGACACTATTAACCTTACCAGCATCTTTTCTTTAAAATCTTTACTTTGGAAAATATTTGGGGTGATTTTTGCCGTTATTGCTATTAAAGGTTTTATGATTCCTAATCATTTTCTAGATGGTGGTTTGTTAGGAATTTCTATCTTAATCCATGAGTTTTATCATATTAATGTTGGCATACCTTTAATTCTTTTAAACATTCCTTTTGTTATATTAAGCTATAAAAAAATAGGAAAGAATTTTGCAATACACTCGTTACTATCTCTATTCTTTCTTGGTATATTTCTTAGTTCCCTACCTGTTCCTGCAGTAACACATGACCATTTTTTAACTGCAGCTTTTGGAGGTGTTTTTGTTGGTCTTGGTATAGGATTTGTAATTCGTGGTGGTGGTGTAATTGATGGCCTTGAGGTACTTGCAGATTTTACTCATAAAAAATTTGGTTTAAGCACTTCAGAAATAATAATAGCCATTAATACCGTTGTTTTTTTAGTGATTGCCCTTTATTTAGGAATTGAAAAAGCCATGTACTCTATACTTACTTTTTTTACTGCTGTAAAAGTTTCAGATTATGTTGTAGATGGATTTGAAAAACTAATTTCTTTAACCATAATTTCTCCTAATCCAGAAGTAATTAAAAAGCTCATTGTAAACGACTTTAATAAAGCAATTACCATATATAAAGGAGAGCGTGGTAATTTACCAGGTTCTTATGGCATAAAGCATGATTGTGATATTGTAGTTACTGTAGTAACAAGAATAGAAGTACACAAAATAAAAAAAGCGATTAAACGCATAGACCCAAAAGCGTTTATGTTTATTTTAAATATAAAAGAAGTTGGTGGCGGAATTACAAGCAAAAAGAAACACCACTAAATAATAGAATACAAAAAAGAGCACCTTACAAAACCCTAAGTCTTCAAGCTTACAAACTACAAATATAGCGTATGGTTGTAATGGAAGGAAAGAAAAAATAAGCACCACCTTTTATGGTTATAAATCTTTGTAAGTTTTTTTCTGTTTTATTAATAGGATCCCCTTGAAGCGTAAATTGTTGCTCCTCTTCTTCCTTTGGGTTTTCAACCACACCAATGATAGGATCTGGATCACTATACAACTGTTTTATTTTTGGGTAATTAGACCAAGTATATTGTAAAAACTCAAATTGTCTGCTAATATCTGCACTAAAACAATTAAAGTACAAACCAACATCTCCTTTAGGTTTGTTATTTGTTGGAGTACCAATAATTGGGTCTCCATATAATCTTGCTCTACGTATTAAACGATGACGATTACTTAATAACAAAGATTTTTTTGGAGTATCGGTTTCAAAACTATCTCTAGGATTCATCCTGCGCAAATGTGAACCAAAAGGACATTTTAAACCTTTAGGATCATCTTTAGCATATAAAAAATCATTTTCATCACTAGTACCACCAGGATCTTTATCAGGAAATTTAGAAAGAGGTGCGCCACTTGGCCATCTGCCTACCATTTTAGATGCTAGTTTAGCACTTTCTGCTTCGTTTATAGATCCATCTTCATTGCGTGTTCTATCATTCATAAAATTCCAAAAGCCTTCTACATCTTGCTGCATTTGCCTAATTATAAAATAGCTTCCGTTTTTACCTAAATCTTTTTTTCCTGTTTTTAAAGGACTTGGTGGCAATAAATTCATATTCCCTTGTGGTTTATCTATAGTTGGAGAATCTGGATATACCTTATAATTATTTTTATAACCTAGAACAAACTCACCAGGATGAACAGTATTATGCTCAGGACCTATTCTTCCGCTTCCTTTTATTATGGGTTGCGCAATACCATCTCTAAAACCAAAATGCTCTTTATTATCTTTTAAAGTAAGTCCGTCTAAATTTCTCTGTTCTTCTAATCCATGAGACTCAAATTCCGCTTTAAGCAAATTATAATATGCTAAACAAGTCGCTTTATCTTTTCCAAAAACCAAAAGCACAAGTTGTACAGGCGCATTTTTTAATCCTCCCCAAAGCCAATTTTCTGGTGAGCTACTGTCAATATCACCTAATAAACTTGTTCTGTGTATTGTGGTCATTCCTTCTTTAAAAGGAGGCGGAAAGGTGTTTATATTTTCTTGCGAAAGTCCTAATGCTGAAAGTCCGTTTGGTGCAAAAGCAATATTAAGACAGGTTTCTGGCAATTGGTCTTTTGCAACTATAGTAGCATTAGTAATTTGATTACAAATGCTATTAATCCACTTTTTAGCAGCCTCAGGATTACTTATTTTTAGTAAAGTAAATCTAGAATATTTCATATTACCATAGGCTCTAAAAATATACCCTTGAACGTCTTTTAATTCTATTGTTTGCATTTGTCTTTAAATTAATTCGAATAGTTTTTTTGCTTTTTTAGCATTGAGGTTTTTAGAGAACAGCACTCTTATTTGTGTGTTATTATTTATGTTTTTTATAGATAAACTTGGGTAGGCAGAATACCAAATTTGAGTTGGCAGTTCAGAATCTCTACTCCATGCTAAAAAATGTTCTTCATCATAAGCTCCTCCTGTTAATAAAAAACGTGTTTTAGGAAACACTTTGGTATTAGAAAAAATACCTGTAAGTCCCCAACCACTTTGGTCTATAAAATCTCCTAAATATTGCTGCCAGCTACCATCAAAATTGCTAAAAAAAAGCACTCTTTTATTATCATCAAACAACACCCAACGTGCAAAATGTATGGTAGGAATTCCCATAAGTTCTCCTTCTACAAACTTTATTGGTATTAAGGTTTTAGCAAAAAGCATCATTGCTTTAAAAGTTATTAATCGTACTTTACCTTCTTTCATTTCTACCAATTGCGAAAACTGATTTTGATAATTAATAACTTTATCTTTTACTAAAACGCCATCTATAGCTTGCTCTTCTTTGCTTAAATCTTCACCACTTGTTAAGTCTTCATACTCCTCTAAAATTTTAATTTTATCAGCATCTAAATCACTTCTAGTTTTGGTGTAATGCACATCTTTTCTTTCATAAGCAAACTCTACAATTAAAATCCAAATAATAATTATTGGCAACAAGGCAAGTAATACAATGACTAGTAAAGCAAACTTAAACCAGTTGATTTTTGGCATGCTATATTTTTTATTAAGAAAAGAAAAAGCAGCATTTTCGCGTACATCTTTTTTTAATTGTCGATGAATTTGCTGTGCTGTTAAGCCACTCCAATTCTCTGTATCTAATTTTTTCCTTAAATACATTCGTAAATCTTGCTCTTCTCTAATTTGCTTTAAGCTTCTTCCTGGACTTCCTTTATAAAAAGCAGAAACTTTAATCATAGATTTCTTTAAAAAAGCAGCTCTAGTTTTAGCATTACAATTGTCTGGTTCTGGATAATCGATACAACAAGAATATATTTCATCTAGTAATTGATGTTCCATATCACTACTTAAATCTGCAATATGCGCTAAAACCTCACCATCAAAATTAGAAGAAAAGACTAGCTTAGGATTTTTTTTTGTTCCATTAAAAAAAACAGAATTTTCATCATCTATAACCAACCATCTTAAGTAGTGTATGTTATTATTTTTTTCAAACAATTCATGTTCACCTTTCTCTAGCCTATACTTCATATTAGAAAGCACTTTATACAATTCTGCAAGTCTTTCTGGTTTTATAGGAGTTACTAGAGTTAATGGGTTTTGCTGACTCATTTTAAAGGAACATTGGTTAGTTATTAATTACTTCTTTGTTTTTTAGATATTCAAAATACCGTAAAGTTCCTTTGCTTCCAGAATTTACAAGATTGGTTTTATCTTGATCTGAAAGGTTAAAATCTGTTGCAGAAATACCTAAATCATCAATAAAAACAGTTCTATCTACTAGGTGGCTTTCTTCAAACAAATCAATATCCTGTGCATTCATCAAGGTATCAAACAGATGTTTTATATATAAAAATATCCACATACCATATTTAAACTCTGCCATGTATACCATTTTTTTAAAACCATGTTTTTTTTCTGTGGCTAGTTTTTCTTCATTTTGATTAACAAAACTGTCATAGATTTTTTTAGGTTCTAAAAACAAACCTAAAGACTCTTGATGATATTCTACAGGGTTTTCATGAAAGCGAGGTTTATCGAAAAAAGATAAGGGATAATTAAAAATAACACCTCCATCTACATAAATATGGTTATTAGGAATATTATTAGAAAACTGCCAACCTTTAAAGAAAAACGGAATAGACATAGAAGCTCTTATAGCTTCTGCAACAATACAGTCTGGAGTTTTATAATTAGAAAATTCGCAAATATTTTTAGTGTTTAAATCGGAAGCAAAAACAATAATTTCTTTGCATCCTGCTTTTTCAAAATCACTAAAAGTTGCTTTTTGAGTAAGGTTTAAAGAAGAAGCTTCATAGCATTTATAAATAAATTGAAGAATAGCATCACCTGTATATAAACCGTATTTAGTAAAAATACGCAAAGGATTCCAACCACTTTTAAAAGACTTAAAATCTAACTCACGCATTAAGCTTTCAATGGTAGCTGGAGATAATTGCAATGCAATCATTAAAGCAACAATGGCTCCTGCCGAAGTTCCGGAAACACGTTGAATACCTTTATAAATACCTGCTTTGTCTAATTCTTTTAATGCACCTACATACGCAATACCTTTAACTCCTCCTCCTTTTAATGCTAAGTTCTTGATTTTCATATGTATAGTTTCAACTAAATTTACGATTTTTTACCATACAAATCGCAAAACACACGATTAAACAACTAATAAACAGCTATTTACAAACTAAAAAAACACCAAGACAAAGATTATTTTTAACATATTTAACCAACTATTAATCTATTAAATACAACCGAATGAAAAGGATATTTAGCCAATGACATAATGTGGTATTGACCAGATGGAACCTCTAAAATGCGCCATACCATAAAGATAAAGAAGAACTTATAACATGGTAGAAAAACGGGAAAGAGAGCACTGGTGGACAAATGTAATTTACCAATAATACATTTTTACCTCTTAAAGTAAACAAACCGTCAAATTACTAAAAGTTAGTAGGTACAGATGTAGTCCTTGGTAAAAAGAAGTAAAGACAACACATAAAAAGCCAGTGTGCAACAACATGTATAATGAATTACTTGCTGAAACAAGCAACTAACCATACACAAGACCTTTACAAATATTTAGCAACAAAACACACCATGAAACCCAGTGCAATATGAAGTACAAATTAGTCTTCTCTATTTTTTTCTTGAATTTTTCTAACAATAGAAGCGGCTACTTTTCTTGGTAAAATTCTTGGTAAGCTTGCAAGAAACTTATTAAAAACACCCGGAATTGCAACTGGTTTTCCTTTTAGCATAGACTTATAACCATAAGCTGCTACTTCTTTTGCAGAAGCCATATTAAAGGTAATTTTATTTTCTTTAGCATTTTCTGAAACCGTTTCTTGAAAAGCTGTTTTTGTTGGTCCAGGACATAAAGCAGTAACCGTAACTCCTGTATCTTTTAGCTCACATGCAATGGCTTCAGAAAAAGAAAGCATATACCCTTTTGAGGCATAATAAATAGACATTAATGGTCCTGGTTGAAATGCTGCCAATGAAGACATATTTAATATTTTACCAGAATTACGAGCAACCATACCTTTTAAAACTAGTTTAGTTAAATGGGTTGTGGTCATTACATGTACATGCAACATGGCTGATTCGCGTTGCCAATTGGTTTCATAAAAATTTCCAAACAAACCAAAACCTGCATTATTTACAAGTACATCAATTGGAGTGTTATGAATATCATCCATGATTTCTTGGGCAATATTAGGAAGACTTAAATCTTTAGCAAGCGTAATGACTTCTACTTTAAAATCACGTTCTAATTCGGTTTTAACTTTAGCGAGACTATCTGCGTTAATATCTACTAAAATTAATTTATAAGCATCTTTGGCTAACAAAAGGGTTAATTCATAGCCTAATCCTGATGCTGCTCCTGTTATTAATGCGGTTTTGGTCATGTGATGATGTAATGTAAATTAATTTCCGTCTACATAATCCTGTAGGTAGGAATATCTTTCGGTAAGTTTTTTGTTTTGGGTTATTCTTGCTCGTTTTAATCTACCGCGTTTATCGTTATTAAAAAATGCTGGAATTACGTGTTCTAAAAACATTTCTCCAAAACCTTCGCTGGCGTCTTTTGGTAGTTCGCAAGGTAAATTATCTACAGCCATAACGGTTATTGCATTTGGTGCATTAAAAGCTACTTCGGTTTCTGTTTTAGCATCATAACCATAAAAAGGATCTGCTATGGTAGATGCTCTTAATGTAGAAGCCACAGGACCATCTACATCACAAGATATATCTGCTACTAAATTAATACGGAAATCTGGCGATTTTGCATCTTCATGTGTAAATAAATAAGGTGCATTATTACCATAAAAATGTCCTGCAATAAAGAAATCTGTTTCTTTGGCATATGCCATAAAATTACTTTCATAACCAGAAGGATCTTTATAAAAAGCCCACTTATCTCCTACTTTACCATCTTTGCGTTTTGCATACTCCATAACATCTGCCATAACGTATACTGGCTCTGTAAATTCTGAAGTTAAATACAGTGCATCACTGATTTCTTTTATTTTTAAATGGTCTAGTATTTCTTTAGCACCAAGAGCTACTTTTCCTGTTCCTGTAAGTAATATTTTAATATTTGGTATGGTAATTTTATCTAACTCGGCTTTTACTGCTTCTAAATCTGGAAGGGTTTCAACTTTTGGCAAGTTAAATAAACCATCGCGTAAGCCTAATGCTCTAAAGCCATTGTAGGCACCTACTAATCCTGCATAACGACCAAAACCTATAAGTCTTGCTCCACTTTGTTTTACAATGGTTTCGTGGTCATACATTTCGATGTTTTTTTCTAGCATGGCTAAAAGTAACTTACGATTGTATGGTTGCTTTTTTATGGTATGCGAAAAGTAGAAATACTTTTTATTAGCAACTAAATTTTCAATAGGTACTTCTTTTACGCCAATCATTACATCTGCATCAGACACATCATCTGTTACCTCAAATCCTAATGCTTTGTATGCTTCATCTGGAAATACTCGAATATCACTTGATTCTACAACAAATTCTGCTTGTGGGTATTGTGCACGAGCTTCGGCTAGTTTTTCTGGTGAAAAAACAACACGTCTGTCTGGTGGATTTTTTCGTTCTTTGATGATTGCGAATTTCATTGAAAATTTATTTATTCATTCTCACAAAAGTGGGAACCTTATTGTTAACTATTGCATTTATTTTCTCCACGTGTTCACGAATATTTGTCAGGAACGTATGGTTGGAATAATTTTTGCACTAAAGTAATAGGAATTGCAAGGTTATACAAACTTTTTAATAACTTTGCATTTGTAAACCGATGCTTTTTGTTTAGGTTTGCTCGCGTTAAGGATTGAGGCATTGTTGAAGCTCTTTTTTGTTTTTCTCAAAAAAAAGCGACTGCCGAAAGCCTGACGCATTTTTGCCCTTAAAAGCAAAAATGGGTAACGCCCAAATTATCATTTTATAAATGGGGTCGACTGGTTTTGACAGCGAGATTAATGAAATGGTAAGCACGTCGAGTAATGAAATTATACTCGTAAATACTTATTTCAAACTTTTTAAACGGCGAGAATAACTACGCTTTAGCTGCCTAATCTGAATTATAGTAAGATTAAGCCTCGTCCTACTAGGTAGGAGAGCTAAATGTCTCTTGAAAGCCTTGGTTAATGGCGTTCTGTATGAGGCATCGTAAATATTGACTATGATTGTGTAGCGCTTTGATGCACTTTCGAGATAAAGAAGATAAGTTGTAAATAGGTTGTCTTTAACCAGCTTACAATCGAAAACCCAAGAAAAGAATAAACGTGTAGAAAGCCCTTTGATTACTTGTTTGGACGAGAGTTCGATTCTCTCCGACTCCACAATTAA
>Ga0209121_10002999_pt1 | contig 16628 bp, 15 predicted proteins | sample Cruoilmetagenom3_FD_187292 | JGI IMG/M metagenome (GOLD analysis project Ga0209121, IMG submission 187292) | Oil polluted marine microbial communities from Coal Oil Point, Santa Barbara, California, USA - Sample 3 (SPAdes) (version 2) | ecosystem: Environmental > Aquatic > Marine > Oil seeps ... | reverse complement strand
AAATACGAGTCAGTTAAAGTGTCGTTATCGCAGCCAATCCCTGATTCTGTTGCATTTAAAAGAAATCGAGCGTATTCTTCAACAGGATTTAAACGATTAGACACGGGGATTTCCTCTAATAATTTTAATACTTCCCAGTCAGCATAAATCGCTCTCCCGCCTAGTTCATATATAATATCGTGGGTTTTTGGTTCCCATCCTCCGAATATGGGCGTTACAAAAATGCGCGGCATTTTAGACACATCCATTCCAATTCCCTTTCTTATTCTTTCCCGCATTTCGTTTACGAGTGAAATTAAATTATCCCTATATCGTATCGAATTAGAGTTATAATCATTAAAGGTAATATTTAGTAAAGACATAATTTCGCTAAATGTTGCTGGATTGCACGGATAAAAATCAGAAGCACTAATATCGTAAATTATTGTTTTATACGATTTTTTTACTTGATTACTAATTTTAAAATGCTCTCTCAATTGATTATCTGTTATTGTATTGCCAGTCAAATTCTCAAAGCCTCTTATGGCGTTTGATATATTGTCAGTTAAAATTTCTAAAGCGTTTCCAATATTTCTTGGGGGGATATCGATCCAAATTTGCTTGGGATCTTGATTAATACATTTTAAGGATTCCATATATTTATTGAAAGCGCTACATCGTATCGTAAGGTTAAGATTTGCGTCTAAATTGCGCCCTTTGGAAAAATGCATACCCGTTAAACCTTTTAAACCATAACAAAAGTCGCTTGAGAGCCCATTTTCAATTCCAATATCATACATTTCGTTGTATTTTTTGTTAATCGTGTCAATTACATCTTCAATTATATCGTCAACAATTTTACTGATTTCAGATATTCCAAGGTTCTTAACAAAACTTAAGAAATTAGAAACATTATTCCAGCCAAAAATACTAGACGCGGAGCCTAAATACGCGAGATAATTACTTATTTTAAAAGTGTGCATTCTTATAGGAAATACAGGCACAGTTCCTGCCGCGAAAGCTAGATCTGAAAATGGTAAGGATACCCCAACTAATTTTTTTTTTTCTCGGAACTTTTTCCTTTTTAAGTCATTACGACCAGCTAAAAAATTGTAAGCAATTCTTAGTACAGAGCTAAATGTTATTATTTCGTCAGCAATTAAACTCATCTCATCATCTCCAAATACGCTTCTATTCTTGTTGAGAGCTGTCCTCGATTAGCTCGAGAATAATCTCTTTCCAAATTTAATACTTGTATTCCTTTTTCTTGCAACTCATTTTTCAAGAAAGAAGCCATTAACGATATGTGGTCGCAAAATTTAATAATATGATTGAATACGCCTAATTTTTTACCAGTTTTTTTCGTATAGTTCTTTGAATAATTTTCAATTAATGATACTTTTTGTTGCAGAAAGTTAGGTATTGAATGGTCTCCATAGGTGTTATTTTTAAATCTCAGCACTAATAAATCCAAAGGATCTTTGTTTGAGTTTATCGAGTCGTCATCTATAACTTGTGAATAATAGTGATTTCCAATCCATGTATCGAAATAAACAATATTTCCCCCTCCTTCTTCGATTAAATCAATTAAATTATCGTTAATGAAGATCGAACATCCGGTAAATAAAATATCTCTAGATAAACCAAGGTTTTGAGGTGGACTATTTTTAACTTCTTCAATGTACTTTTCTAAATCAGGTAGGAATGTTGGACCATATAACATTGCCTTTTGAATTATTTTTATTTTTTCTGAGCCCAAAATCTCTAACTCATCAACTTGCGATATTTTTTTTTTAAAATCATTATACTTCTTAATGCTTTCAAATAATTTTTCGTCAGAAATTTTTTCTCCAATAATATTTTCAAGCTTCTCCTTTAAATTTTGTAATTCTAACTTGAAATATTTTAAACTACTTTCATCCGTCATATACGGCACATAAAAATTCAAACGAGAGATATTGAAATATTTAGTTATTATTTCTGAAGCACAAATGTCTGATACGCAGTGGTTTGAAACAATAAAATAATCCACCAAATCTAAAAATCTGAAGTCATTTGGTTTAGTAGAAAATAATCCAATACACGATTGAGCAAAAGCACATGTAGATGGAGGTAAAAAATCGTGGCTAGCTTCCATCAACTCGTCAGTCCCTCCAAACATCATCCTTAAAGGAAAGAAGCCCGCTGCATCTATCAACTCTTCGGGAATATTATCGTGAGCCAAAAAAGCAATAATTTTAACACCTTCTTGCTTTTTTTTTTTAAGAAATAACGAAAAATCCGGGAGAAGAATGGGATCAGCCATAATATCAGCTTTAGTAGTATGAAATTATCTATTTGAAAAGACTTAATTCCTTATAAAAGTTTACCGATTTAAAATATAGATAAAAATATTAAAATTAGCTTAAATAAAATTAATCTAATTAGAATTGTTTTCTTGAGCGATAAGTGCCGCTCCTATTGCCCCAGTCAGCTGCGGGTGCGTTGGACATTCAATTCCATATCCAAGTTCCTCCTCTAAAAACTTTTTTACGGCAGGGTTTTTGGCGACTCCTCCACAGAAAACTAATTTGGGTCCAACTCCAATACGTTTTGCCATTCCGGCAACTCTTCTCGCAATTGATCTGTGTATTCCGCTTGCAATCTCTTCTTTAGAAGCCCCTCGAGCGAATAGACTTATTACTTCGCTTTCTGCGAAAACTGTACATGTTGAACTTATTGAAGCCGATTTGTTAGATTGCAAGGCTAAATTACCAAATTGATCAATAGGAACTTCCAACGCGTGAGCCATGACTTCTAAAAACCGTCCCGTTCCTGCTGCGCATTTGTCATTCATTTGAAAGTCAATAACATTCCCAGTTTTAGCAGATATTACAATTGCTTTACTATCTTGACCCCCAATATCTATTACGGAATGAGCATCTGGAAAGAAAAATTGTACACCCTTAGCGTGAGCTGTAATTTCAGTCACTCGATCGTTTGCTATGTCTATCGTGTTTCGTCCGTAACCAGTACTCATAAGGTGTACATCTTCCTTCTTCAAATTGTGTTTATTTAATAGTTCATTAAATAAATTATGTCCAATTCTTTTGAAATCATATGTGGATCTTTCTGTTCGGTGATCAATTAACTTCCCATCGTTAATAAGCGCAACTTTTGTTGCCAAAGAACCAATATCTATACCAATAAAATTCTTCAATTTAGATCATTTAAAAATATAATTTTATTGTTAAAATTTTTTAAAAAATTTTAAATTTTCGAAAAAACCAAATAATTTTTTAATTTAATATAAGAATTGAAACTATTATAGTTAGACTAAAAGCTACTAACATTTGAAAAACATTTTTCCATAATGATTCTCGAGAAATGATACCTACAAAAATGCCTAGAAGAACAATGCATACAAAAATAATTAAAAAAGAAAAGATAAAAAAAATAAATCCTGCTTTTATAGTAAAAAAAAACGGAATTAGTGGAACAATTCCACCAAAAAGCGGCGCACATCCATTTACTAGCGATACAATTATACTTGCAAATCTTTCTGCCTTTTCTTGTAATGTTTTTGCTTTCCTTCTCTTATTATTTGATTTTTTTAAAATTTGTTTTTTTCTACGATTTTTATCATTTAAATTAACCGTTAACATTGCTTTCTCGATTTCTTCGTCTTCTAATAATTTATCTTCCTCTTCTTCTTCTTTTTTCTTTTCTTCCTTTATTATTACCATAGCCTTATCTAATTCTGCTTTCAATCTCTTCTGTTCTGCTTTTTCAGATATATACGAACCACTTAATCCCGACATGAACATAGAAATTGATGTTGCGAATCCAGTTAATATTACAATATGACTATCTACTGTTTGTTGCCCATCTTTAAATATTAGTATAAAAAATCCTAATAAAATACCTAAAATAGTTAACATTCCGTCGTAAAAGTTATTTACAAAATAACGGCGGGCAATGGATCCAAAATCAGTAATTTTCGCGTATGTTTTGAATTTTCTAATCATTTTATTTTAACTTTAATAAGACTCAATAGAATTTTTTTAATCCTTATATCTAAATAATATTTTTTTTGTAAGTTTTTTATGAAATATATCTTCTATTCATTATAAATTTATTTTAATTGAAGGCTAAATTAAGTAGGAATTACTAATTGTAGCAATAGAGAAACAAGTAATGTCGTAATGCCCGCTGTAACTAAATGAATTGCGTACTTAGCATGTCCCCCGCCAGAGATTTTTCCTAAAAATATACCTAAATAAATCAATATAGCTACCAAAACGGTATAAGAAACTAAAAAATGAAAAATGGATAATGTATCTCCAAAGAAAAACGGAATTAATGGAAGGATCGATCCTAAAACAGGAGCACCCCCGTCGACTAAAGATGCGACAATGGTGGCAAATCTTTCTGAATGTTCGATTATTGATTTATTATTTTTTCTTTTTTTTTTCTTTGGATTACCCTTTAAAGAAAAAAATCTTTTGTTATTTTCATGATTTAAATCTATGGGAGCTACCATCGCTTTTTGAATCTCTTGGTCTTCTATAAATTCTTTCTCATCGTTATTTAAGCCATTTTTCTCTTTATTATTAGGTGTTTCTTTTTCTTTTTCTTTAAAAATTACCATTTCTTTTTTTAGATCAATCATTTTTTTCTTTCTTTCGGCGTCTTCAGAGAGAAAGGCGCCCCATAAGCCACTAATACCAATTGCTAAAGCAGTGGAAAAACCAGTTATTATAATAATAGCTGAAGTTAAACTTTGAGCTGGATGTGAAAGAAATATGATGAAACTTCCGCTAATTATTCCCGCACAAGTTAAGGCTCCGTCAAAGCAGTTATTAAAAAACTTACGGCGAACAATTATTCCTAAATTAGACAAATCAGAATATTTACGCCATTTCTTGATTAAATCTTTAAAAACCATTTTTTTTAAAAAGCACCTTTTTTCGCATAAACTCATATTTTAAATTTAAGGGGGAATCTATTATAATCCTTATAAATATTTGAAGCTGTTAATCTTTTTGAATTAAATTTCAGTAAAAACTGATGTTTTTTATTTATCTAATCATATAATATTCATAGAATATTAAAAATTATGGAATTGAATACTAATTATGAAAAACAGAAAAATCAAGGAAGAAATAATTTCCTTACTAATAGATCATGTTCGGATTATTTACTCTATTATTAGCGATATGGGCGTCTATTACACCACCTGGGCAGAAGATTTTGAGGCCAATAAAAAAAGTTTAGAAAAGAAAAAAAGTAAAATGCAATTATCAGAAGAAGAAGGAGACGAGCTAAAAATTCGCTTAATACAGAATTTTTCTGAGGCAGAAGCTTTCAATCTCGGAGATTACGTAGCACTAGTGTTGAAGATGGATAATGTTATTAATTACCCCCTCGAATTTGTCGATATGTTAACAAAAATTAGCTTAACTGGTAAAAGTGCAAAAGAGATTAAGAAGAAATATCATAAGTTAATAAACCAAATTATGGAAATGGCTGGTATCTTGAAAACAGCTATAAAAAACTTAAGGGATAATCCGGATAAAGTATTTGATAACACAACTACAATTCATGAACTTGAATCTGAAATTGACAGAACTTACAGGAAATTTCTTGAGTTTTTATATTCTAATGTAGAAGATATAAGAATTTTACTACGTATCAGGGATAGTATTGTGCTACTGGAGCAGTTAGCAGACCGTATCCACGATATCGCCGATGTAATGAGAGTTTTGTTATATCAATAAATAAATCTTACCCAATATTACATCAAATTCGTTCTTTTTTAAACTAAACATCAAATTCTTTCTTAAAATCGAATCAACTCTACTAGTTTTTAGCAAATTCTGAGTATAAATATAAAATTTAGAAAAATTTATACACATTTTTACATTATTCTATTTAAAATAATTTTAGAGTTAAAATATAATACAAGTACAATTTGTGAATATTATGAAAGGAAAAATGAAATTTTATTCTTTGTTAGGATTTTTCCAATTAGTGCTTATATTGATTGTGTTTTTTAGTGTAGATGGAATTATCACTATGGTTGCAGCACAAACAGAGAGTTTTGATTACTATAATTCTTCAACAGCGGCGATCTTAGCGATTTCAGCAGCAATTTCCCTCTCATCTTCAGTATTGGGAAGTGCTATCGCTTTAAAAACAGTAGGTACCGCAGCTATCTCCTCTCTATCCGAAAGAGAAGAAAGTTTTTTTAAGTCATTTTTAGTTGTTGCTTTATGTGAAGCATTAGCTGTATATGGTTTAATTGTAGCGATCCTTTTGTGGACAAAAATTCCTTCGCCAGCTTAAAGTCAATCAAGATTTTCATTTAAAATCGTTAAGAAGGTGTTTTTTACGAGTGAAATTATTCCGTCCTACGCTTATACATACATTAAAATCGATTATTTAAAGACATTAATAATTGATGATGATACTTTACTAAAACTTAAAATAATCTACGATATTGATGATTTCATGGAATCCATTAGACCTTATTATCCCAATTTAGATTTAAAAGAAAATACCATTGAAGACATTGAAGTAGCTCTTAACAATAATTATATTCAGTTAATTGGTAAAATTTTACATTATTCGCCCCAAAACATGAGAATATTCTTAAGAAATTATCTCATGAAATTTGAAATACAAAATCTCAAACAAATAATCATCAGTTTAATTTTAGGAATTAGTCAAGAAGAAAAAATAAAATACATTAATTTTTTAGTTGAAGAATATTTAGATAACACGGAATTCATTGAAGAATTGCTTAAATTTACTTCTTTAGACGAAATACAATTATTTCTTAAAAGAACTAAATACAATATAGCTATTAGAGAAGGGATTCTTTACTTTAAGAAAAATAAAGAAATTTTTATTCTGGAAGCTTTTTTAGATCAACTATATTATAAGCAACTTAACGTACAACTGAAAAATTTAAATAAAAAAGAAAAAACAATGATATCATTGTTTGTGAAATATAAAACTGACATTTATAATATAAATATGATTTTTAGGGGAATAAAAAATAATATTGAACGAAAATTATTATCTCAATTTCTCGTAGATAATTATTTATTCCTAAATGAAAATATATTAGAAAGTTTGTTAAATCTTGATAATCTTGATGAGTTTATATCAGTTATTGAAAAACATTTGAAGAATATTGAGGAAATAAAACCATTTTTTATCAAATTAAGAATTAATCAAAAACACTTAATTAGGTCAATTGAACAATTTTATATAGCATACTATTTTAAGAAATTTAAGATTAAAATTGATGACATTGATTTTTTCACCATTTACAAAATTTTAGAAATACTTATAAAAAAAGAAAAAGAAATACGATTTGAATTACTGCCCCGGATTGTCAAAATTCTCCACTACAAGTTTAAAGCATTAAAAACGCAGGAATTTTAAAGTTAATTATGAAAAAAAAAATATTTAATAGATAATAATGTAGGAGTTGTAATAATGCCAATTTTTAAATGGGTTGAAGAAATCGAAAATATTTACGATAATTTGATTGAAGACGCTAAAAAGGAAAGTTTAGAAGACATTGAGAAATTAAAGGCTTCAATAGAAAAAGATATGGAAAAAACAATTAATAATAATCAAGAAATTATTAATTCTGCCTTAAAAACTCTTTCAAAAGAAGTTAATGAAAAATCGTTAAAATTTGGAGAGTCAATATCGAAATTATGCAGCAAAATAGAAAAAAATTTTTATGAAAATAAGGAAGGACTAATGAATTTAATATTTGAGAAATTAGGATTTGATTTTTAATGCCTGACAAAGAAATACATATATTAGGTTACGACGAAATAGTTTTATTGTTTGGTCTTTTGGGTATTGAAGGAACGATAATTAAACATAATGAAGATTTTTTAACAATTTTTAACAATTTAATAAAAAAGGCTTCTGTTGCTCTGATAATTATATACATGGATTTATCAGACGAAATTCTCGAATTTCTAACAGATTTTAAGTTATATAATAGGACACCATTTGTATATTTATTACCAGATATTTTTCAACAAGATATAAAGAATCAAGATAAGGTATTCAACAAAATTTACGAATTAATAGATGAAATTATATAACAAGAGATGATCGGCCATTAGTGAAGGAAAAGACATGAAAGAGAGATTTGGAAAACTAAGTTTGTATTTAATAAATCAAGCTGAAAACGAGATAAAGAAGATCAATCAACAAACCCTCTTTCAAATGGCAGAAGTTAGAAAAAAAGCTAGGGAAAGAACTTCAGAAAGCTCTTTAAAAACGAAAGCGTCTTTTAAAGAAACATACAATAAACTATTAAATAATTCTCTAACTTCTTACATCTCGAAAATTAAACAAGAAGTATTAAAATCAAAAAACAAGTTAATGTTAGAACTTATTTCAGATTTAACAGATTTAATAAAAGACGATATAAAAAATAATTATTCTAGCTATATTAGCTTTTTACTAAAAAATCTAGAAAATATTAAGCATCTTGTGGATAAACCACCGGAGATTCTCATCCACTTAAATTCAATAGATTTTAAATATTTCAGCAAAAATATGGGAAAGATTGAAAGTATATTTAGAAATAAAGTAAGTTTAATTAAGTCAAAAGAAGAATTTACGGGAGGTTTTAAGTGTGTAACCATGACCGGACATTTATCTTACGATTATACGATTGAAAATCAATTAATGAAGAGCACACCGATTATAGAAATTGAGTTTTCAAAGATTTTTTCTAACTCCGAGCCTGATATTAAAGCTCTAGAAAATAATTATATACAATTCATCCAAAATCAAAAATTAGCTATAAACGAATATTTAAAGAAATATGAATGAAACTAAAGAAAAAATTAAGTCCGGATATATCTCATCTATCAATGGATCATTAATAGAAATAAAAGGCTTAGAAGACTATGTACGTCTAAATGATTTAATTAAGGTGTCTAAACATAAAATTTTAGGTGAAGTAATCCAAATTTATTCAGATCATGTTACTGCTCAATGTTTTGAAAATACTTCTAATCTAAAATTAATTGAAGAAGTTATTAGTTTACAAGAACCTCTATCAATGGAATTAGGTCCTGGTTTATTAGGAAATATCTTTGATGGTATTCAAAGACCATTAGAAGCAACTTTTTTGAGTTCTAAAGGCGGGAAATTTTTAAAGAGGGGAATAGATTTACCCGCTTTATCAAGAACGAAAAAATGGCATTTTAATCCAATAAAAAAGATAAATGATTACGTAAGTGCGGGGTATGTCGTTGGAACCGTTCAGGAAACAGAACTTATTGAACATAAAATTATGATTCCATTAGATGTTTCTGGAAAAATAACCTATATTGCAGAAGAAGGAGAATATACAGTCAATGATGAAATATACCGCTTGAAAAATAGTTCCAAAGAAAAATCGTTTAAAATGATTCAAAAATGGCCAATCACCAAAAATAGGCCTTATAAAGAGCGAGGTTTTTCTAATGAACCACTAATTACAGGAATTAGGGTAATCGATTTATTATTCCCAATAGTAAAGGGAGGGACAGTTGCCGTTCCTGGAGGTTTTGGAACGGGCAAAACGGTAATCCAACAATCTCTAGCAAAATGGTGCGACGCAGATATAATTATATTTGTTGGATGTGGAGAACGAGGAAATGAAATCGCAGATGTTTTAAAACAGTTTTCTGAAATAACAGATCCAAAAAGTGGACGCCCGCTATTAGAACGAATTGTTATCCTAGCAAATACATCTAATATGCCCGTATCTGCGCGAGAAGCTAGTATATTTTCTGGAGTTACAATTGGGGAATATTATAGAGATATGGGGTACGATGTTGCAGTTTTAGCAGACAGTACTTCAAGATGGGCAGAATCATTACGGGAAATATCAGGGTTATTGGAAGAAATGCCAGCCGAAGAAGGATATCCCGCTTATTTACCCTCAAAAATTTCTAGCTTTTATGAAAGAGCCGGTCTTGTTAAGATATTGGGAGAAAAATTTTCTGGAAAAGAGAAATTCGGGTCTTTAACTATTATAGGTTCGGTATCACCGCCTTCAGGAGATTTCAGTGAACCCGTTACTTCAACTACAAAGCGTTTCGTTCAGGCTTTTTGGGCATTAGATGCGAGTTTAGCATATTCTAAACATTATCCCGCGATTAATTGGTTAAATTCATATTCAAAATATCCTGAATTCATCTCAGATTGGTGGTTTGAAAGAGATATTTATTGGCCTGAGATAGATATAGATTGGTACGAGGGTAGAAAACAAATAAATAGCATCCTATCGCAAGAAAATGAACTAAAAAATGTTACTCAATTAGTTGGTGAAGAAAATTTACCAGAAAATCAACAATTTATCTTATTCATTTCAAAATTAATTAGAAATGGATTATTAATTCAAAATGCCTATGATTCTATAGATTGTTTTACAGATGTTAAAAAATTAATTGGATTAGTGAAACTCATTCTATTACTATTTAAAGAGGGAACGCAACTCTTAAAACAAGGTTTTCTTATTGAAGATATCAAAGAACTCGATGTTGTAAATGATCTTCTTAGAACTTGCCGTTCTGTTCCTAATAATAACTTTGATCAAATAGAGAATTTAAGAAAAAAAATACTAAACGAAATAGAGTCATTAAAATTAACATATGGAGCTTTTAGGAAAAAATGAGCGTAATTTATAGAAAAATAAAACAAATTGTTGGACCTTTAGTATTTCTAGATAATAACCACGATGTACAATATGGTGAAATCGTTAAAATCCATTCTGAAGACGGAAAAGAACGCACAGGCCAAGTCGTAAAAATGGATGAAAAGATAATAACAATTGAAGTATTTGAAAACACAGTTGGACTTTCTTCAGAAAATTCTACAATTACTTTTACTGAAGATTCTTTTAAGATTAAAATATCAAGTGATATGATTGGAAGGGTTTTTAATTCCTTAGGAAAACCTATTGATATTAATACGAAACAAGTGTTAGATTCTGATATTTTTACCGAAATTGAACGAGATATAAATGGTTTACCAATTAATCCTTTTGCAAGAGAATATCCAACGCAAGTCATCCAAACGGGAATATCGGTAATAGACGGTCTTTTTACCTTAATAAGAGGACAAAAACTCCCAATATTTAGCGGCCAGGGATTACCCCATAATCTATTAGCTGCTCAAATTGTTACTCAAGCAAAGGTTTTGACAGAAGAACCATTCTTAATAATATTTTGTGGAATTGGAATTATCCAAGATGAAGCGATTTTTTTTATGAATCGTTTTAAAGAAAGTGGAAACATACAAAATATCATTTCTTTTATCAATTTTGCGGACGATCCAATAATGGAAAGACTAATAATTCCACGAGTAGCATTAACTACTGCGGAATATTTTGCATTTGAAAAAGAGATGCATGTTCTCGTTGTTTTAATAGATATGACGAATTATGCTGAAGCTTTAAGAGAACTAAGCTCAGCCAAAGAAGAGATTCCTAGCAGAAAGGGGTATCCGGGATATTTATACACTGATTTCGCATCGATCTATGAAAGAACTGGTAAAATTAAAGGCAAAAAAGGGACAATAACCCAATTACCGATTTTGACGATGCCTAATGACGACATTTCTCATCCAATTCCGGATACAACAGGATACATAACAGAAGGTCAGTTAGTTCTAAATCGTAACTTAGAAAAAAAGGGAATATATCCTCCTTTTGAAGTCTTAGCTTCTATATCACGACTTATGAAAGATTCAATTGGTAAAGATACTACTAGGGAAGACCATGCTGATGTTAACTCTCAGCTATTAGCGTCGTATTCGGCTGCCCTTGAAGTTAGAGATCTTATTTCGATTGTAGGGGAAGATGGATTAAACTTAAACCAAAAAGCGTTGTTAAGATTTGGTGACTTTTTCGAACAAAAATTTTTAAATCAAGGGTACACAGAAGAAAGGGATTTTTCAACGACGCTCAATATTGCATGGCGAGCTTTATCTAATTTGCCAAAAAATCAATTATTTAGAATACGGGAAAATTTTGTTGATAAGTATTACAATGAAGAGGTGTAAATATAGATTAGTTTTAGAGAGTTTAAGCCCACAAAAACAAATTTAATGAGTCTACAGAAAAGGTTAACTTTTGCTGTTAAAGGCGAAAATTTTCTAAAATTTAAATTAGAACAAATAATATTTGAAATTAAAAAAAATTGGGATAACTATTTAAAACAACGTGAAATCTTTTTAAAATTATATAAAGACACTATGATTAAACTTAATCAAACATATAAAGAAATGGGTAAACGAAAATTTAATTCAATTAGTAAATTGAGTAAAATCCAATATAATCCAAAGATTACTGTAAATTTTATAAAGAAGATTGGAACATTAGTGCCAATAATAGATTTTGAACTGATACGGGAAGAATCGCTTCCAGCTTACTCTTTTGAAAATACATCTTATTGTCTTGATGATTTGATTATTCTTTTAATAAAGTTTTTTGAAAGCCTCATAATTTTTGCACAGTCTGAAGACCTATTGTTGAAGCTCTCCCTAACTTTTAAAAAAATAAATCGTAGGATAAACGGTCTGAAGAATGTAATAATTCCTGAGCTACAAATAGACATTAAAAAAATTAAAGCTGTATTAGAAGAAATTGAAAGAGAAAATTATGTTCGTTTGAAAAATACGAAGGATTTGATTACAAAGAATGTTTAAGTGAGGAAAGAAAAAAAATGACAGAAAAAATCTCAATGGTATTATTTAAGGTAAATATTAATCATAATTACAAGGATCTTCTATTGCAACATCTATCCCAACTAAATATAGTCCACATTAAAACGAAACCTGAAATAAGCGACATAATTGAAAAAGATAAAGTTTTGCTTGATAGAATTAAGAAATTAAGCCAAGATATAGAATCTTTATTCAGAAACCTTAATATAACTGAATTTGACTTCCAAAAATTAATATTTGAAAAAGAAGAAAGAAAAGAATTTGAAGTTAAAGATATAGACGATTTGTTAAATCACATATTGAGTGAAATTAATTTCTATTCAAACCGTGTTTCTGAGTTACAAAAATATATGACCACTATCAAAGTGGAATTGGATAAAATAAATTTGATTCACATAAGTTACATCTTTTTGGAAAAATATAAAATAACGCGAGATAAATTATCGAAATTTAATCGTTTAGAATTTAAAGCCTTTACAACCTTCTCAAAGAACCTCGAAAACATAGAAGCTCTTTTTGATATTTCTCTTTTTCCGAATTTTTTTCAATATGATTTTTTAAGCGATGAAAGAATTGCCTTTTTCGTAATCTATCCAAAAGAACAAGAGGAGGCATTTAAAGAGAGAATACGCCTCATTCATGCCGAAGAAGTACCTATTCTTAAAAAATATTTACTATCAAATGGGATAAACTTTCCTCGTATTGCAAATGAAATTAAGTTTATAGTGTCGTCTTTAAATAAATATCAAAAGGAATTAGAACGATTGAGAGACGATAACCTACTTTTTTTTGCTGCTACGCATGAGATCATTCAAAATATAGAAGAATATAACTGGACTTCGCATCAATTCGAAGAATTATCTTTAAATCGGTTAAATTTAAACTTTTATGTTCCTCAAGAAAAAAAAGAAGAAATCCAAAAGGGTTTGTTCGAAAAATTCCAAGATCAAATAACGATTGAATCAATAGATATTACAAAAAATAGATTTGTTAGCCTGAAAGAAGATAAAAACCATGTACCTTCAGGAAAATTACCTGGTTCTAAGAAAAAAGGTTCTTCATTAAAAGATGAACCGACAAATAATAAGGAAACTGAAAAGGATTTAAGAAATACAGCTCCTACAATTATGAAGAATAATTTCTTAGTAAGACCCTTTGAAACTATTACTAGAATGTACGGTGTTCCTGCTTATTCAGAAATTGATCCCACTCCCTTTTTGGCAGTAACATTTCCACTTTTGTTTGGATTGATGTTTGGGGATATAGGACACGGTATTATATTAATTATCTCAGGTTTGATTGGAGCATTTGTCTTTAGGAACAAAAAAAGTAAAGATTTCTTAAATTTTTGCTGGATCATTTTGTATTGTGGAATAGGTTCTATACTGGTTGGATTTTTATATGGCGAATTTTTTGGGATGGAAGACATTGCATTATTTGGAACGGTTTTTTTACACTTAGAACCTATTACCATACCATTATTAAATATGACTTTACATAATCCATTAAATAATATAATGGTCGTTTTTAAGTTTGCTATATTAATTGGAGTAGTACATATTAATTTGGGCTGGTTCATACAATTTTTGAATTATTGGAAGCAACATAAAAAATATTTAGGTTTTACTGATTCTTTAATTAAAATAGCGTTATTAACTGGAGGAACTATTTTAATTTTTAATTTTGGCTTTGATATCGATAGATGGATGGCACCTCCTTACCCAATTTTGTTGCCCTTGCTCCCAGGTATATTACTAATACTCTTAAAACCTTTTGGCAAATTTTTCCGCGTTTCTTATTTGAAAAAAGAGACAATTGGAGATCTTATAGGGGAAGGTACTATGGAGTCATTTGAAACATTATTATCGATAATGAGCAATGTAGCATCTTATGTAAGAATACTAGCGTTAGCTTTAGCACATATCTCTTTAATGGTCGCAATTGAAGCAATGATTAATTTAATTCAAGGCGGGGGAATTATTAACGAGGTAATTAGTATAATAGGATTGGTTTTTGGTAATATAGTTGTTATTTTATTAGAAGGACTACTTGTTTTTATAAATGCTATAAGGCTCCATTTTTATGAATTCTTCTTCAAATTCTATCAAGGAACCGGAGTTACATATATTCCTTTTCATTTAGACGATAAATATTCTATCATTTCCTTTAAATTAAGCACCATAAAAGATGTTATTTCCGAAGAAATAGATAAAGAGATTGAATCAAAGAAAACGCATGAGGACATAATTAAGGCAGAAAATTATATTTCTAAAAAATATTTCTAAAGTAGATTTTTTGTAAATTTTATAATGGAAATAAAAATATGGCAACCGAAAACAAGAAAGAAATTTCATCCGAAAAAGGAATTTCTCTTAAAATATTACTAATAATTATATCTCTAATTGTTATAATCTATTTATTTATTATACTGATGGAATTTGAAATAAACCCACTTTTCATTATTTTAATTCTAGGATTCGTGCTGCTGTTGTTTATAGGCTTCTACTTTAGGAAAACAAAACAAAAATCAATTTATTCAAAAATGTATCCTGATAAAAAAAAGAGAAGAAGTCAAGATTTTCATCGAAAATTAGAATTGAAGATAGAAACGGAACCTGAGAAACCAGTTCAAAAAAAATTTAAAGAAGTGAATCTAGACTTTAAGTATCGCAAATCGCTTATTAATAAATGTGAAAATTGTGGGATGATCATAACAAGCAACAGCAAATATTGCCCTAAATGTGGTCAAGCACTTGAAAGGAAGGAAATCGTTAAGAAATGTCCAAATTGCGGGATGCTAATTCCAAAGTCTGTGAAAATATGTCCAATTTGTAGAAAACGAATAACATAATAAAAAACATAACATCAACTTATGTGGTAGGATTAGTAAAGAATGGTCACAGAAACAAATAATTCTAATTTGGGTTTTATATCTGCTGTTAATGGGTCATTAGTGGAGTTTAAAGGATTAGAAAATCAGGTTCGGCTTAACGATCTAATTAAGATTTGTAACTATAACATTATTTGTCAGGTAATTCAAATCTACTCAGATCGAGTAATAGCCCAATCTTTTGAAAGTACTAATAGTATAAAATTATACGATAAAGTAATTAATCTTAACGAACCTTTATCCATGGAGTTAGCACCAGGTTTGTTAGCAAATGTTTTTGATGGAATTCAGAGACCTTTAGATCTTACTTTCACCCACTTTAAAGAAGGAAGATTAGAAAGAGGCCTTGAATTTCCCTCTTTATCAAGGACAAAAAAATGGCATTTTATTCCATCTAGAAAAATAAACGATTCTTTAAGTAGTGGAGATGAAATTGGGACCGTTCAAGAAACATCCTTTTTTAAACATAAAATAATGATTCCTCCTGAAAATTCTGGAGTTTTATCTTTTATTGTTAACGAAGGTGATTATACAATTATCGACGAGATTTATACCTTGAGAAAGGATAATGTAGATAAATCTTTTTGTATGTTACAAAAATGGCCAGTTATAAAGAGAAAGCCTTTTAGTGAAAAAAAGCAACCTAGCGAACCTTTACTAACTGGCTTGCGTATTGTAGATTTACTCTTTCCCGTTGCAAAAGGGGGGACTTTTGCAGTTCCAGGAGGTTTTGGAACTGGTAAAACAATTATCTCACAACATATAGCTAAATTTTGTAACGCAGAAATTTGCGTTTTTATAGGATGTGGAGAGCCTGGTAACGAGATTGCAAATTTTCTAAAAATATTCTCGGAGACTATCGATCCCAAAACGGGAAGACCTTTATTAGAACATATTGTTCTTATTGCCAATACTTCAAATATGCCCGTATCTGCTCGCGAAGCAAGTCTTTTTTCAGGTATTACAATCGCAGAATATTATAGAGATATGGGGTGCGATGTTGCCGTTGTAGCAGATA
>Ga0209121_10002997_pt1 | contig 16634 bp, 11 predicted proteins | sample Cruoilmetagenom3_FD_187292 | JGI IMG/M metagenome (GOLD analysis project Ga0209121, IMG submission 187292) | Oil polluted marine microbial communities from Coal Oil Point, Santa Barbara, California, USA - Sample 3 (SPAdes) (version 2) | ecosystem: Environmental > Aquatic > Marine > Oil seeps ... | reverse complement strand
ACAAGAAAGGAAGATGAAATGGCTAAACAAAAATTTGAAAGAACAAAACCTCATATAAACATAGGAACAATAGGACATGTTGACCATGGAAAAACAACTCTAACATCTGCAATTACATACTGTCTGAAGTCCCAGGGGCTAAATGTAGAGGGTAGGTCATTTGATTCTATCGACAATGCTCCTGAAGAAAAAGAAAGAGGAATAACTATAGCAATAGCTCATGTAGAATATGAGACAGCTAACCGCCATTATGCTCATGTAGATTGCCCGGGACATGCAGATTATGTAAAAAACATGATAACAGGAGCTGCTCAAATGGATGGAGCAATACTTGTAGTAAGTGCAGCAGATGGGCCAATGCCTCAAACAAGAGAGCATATCTTGCTTGCTCGCCAGGTTGGAGTACCCTACATAGTAGTGTTTTTAAACAAGGTAGATCAGGTAGATGACCCGGAGCTTGTAGAGCTGGTAGAGATGGAAGTAAGAGATCTACTAACAGAGTATGAATTTCCTGGAGACAGCACACCTGTAGTTAAAGGTTCTGCTCTAAAGGCAATGGGATGTGGCTGCGGAAAGTCTGATTGTCCTAACTGTGGTCCAGTTATGGAGCTTATTGAAAAAGTAGATAGCTATATAAAAACTCCAAAAAGGGATATAGACAGGCCATTCCTTATGCCTATAGAGGATATATTTTCAATAACAGGGCGTGGTACAGTAGTAACAGGTAGAGTTGATAGAGGAAAAATTACATTGCAGCAGCCAGTAGAAATAGTAGGAATAAAACCTAAGATAGCAAAGTCAGTAATAACTGGTATAGAGATGTTTAGAAAGCTGCTTGATGATGCTCAGGCAGGAGACAACGTAGGTCTTCTACTTAGAGGTATTCAGAAAGAGGATGTAGAAAGAGGTCAGGTTATAGCAAAACCAGGCTCAATTACACCTCACTCTCATTTTAAAGCACAAGTATACGTACTGTCCAAGGAAGAAGGTGGACGTCATACTCCTTTCTTTAATGGATATAGACCTCAGTTTTATTTCAGGACAACAGATGTAACTGGAAATGTTAAGCTCCAGGAAGGGGTTGAGATGATAATGCCTGGAGATAATACCGAGATGGAAGTAAAACTTATAACCCCTATAGCTATGGAAGAAGGACTAAGGTTTGCTATTCGTGAAGGTGGAAGAACTATAGGTGCTGGAAGTATAACTAAGATTATAGAGTGAGTAATATCTTGCAGTGGATGCATAAGCAAGTTTTATCAATTTTAACATTTTTAACATTTGACAACTAATAAGTATAATGCTAACTTATAGCCTTGTGCTTATTTACTAAGAAAAATGAATTAATGGTGAGCGGGTTTGAGACAGATAATTACTTTAGCTTGTACTGAGTGTAAAAGAAGAAATTATACTACTAATAAAAATAAAAAGAATGACCCTGATAGGTTGGAGTTAAAGAAATATTGTAAGTGGTGCAGAAAACACACTATTCATAAGGAGACTAGATAGGGCTGTAGCTCCAATTGGTAGAGCACCGGTCTCCAAAACCGGGTGTTGGGGGTTCGAATCCCTTCAGCCCTGCCAAATCTGTATGTATAGTAGGCTAAGTACGGTAGAGGTAGTTAGGGCAAACATGCCGGTGGCATGTTTGTGGGATTCGAAAGGACGGACTGGAGCGGTAGCGGAAGGAGTCCGCGTCTCTGCAGCGAACGAAGTGAGACGAAAGAACGAATCCCTTCAGCCCTGCCAAATCTGTATGTATAGTAGGCTAAGTACGGTAGAGGTAGTTAGGGCAAACATGCCAGATAATCATAAAAGAGCAAGCAAGAGAAAATAGGTAAAGGAATAGATTTATAATGGGTAAGAAAAAAGTACCAACAAAATTTAGACAAAAGGCAATGCTGGAAAGACAGTCTAAAGAGAGAAAGGCATCCGCGCCTTCTAAAGGTAAAATTAACTGGAAACAGTTTTTAAGAAAGCTTCCCGGTAGAATTTCTAAATTTTTTAGAGGTGTAATTCATGAATTAAAAAGGGTTACGTGGCCAACCAGGAAGGAACTTCTAACTTATTCAATAGTGGCAATAATAACTATTATTTTTTTTGCTATTATTTTAGGAATATTTGATTGGATTTTCCTGAGATTAGTTGGATTGCTAAAAGGGTTTTGATTTTTGGTGATAATATGAAAAGACCAAGGTGGTATGTTGTACATTCTTATGCAGGATATGAGAATAAGGTAAAAGTAAATTTAGAACATAGAATAGAATCTATGAATATGGGCAGTAAAATTTTTGATATATATATACCTACAGAGGATGTAATGGAAATACAAAGTGGTAAAAAGAAGGTGACATCAAAAAGGGTGTTTCCCGGATATTTGCTGGTTAAAATGCATCTTGATGATGATTCATGGTATGTAGTTAGAAATACTCCAGGGGTTACTGGTTTTATTGGCAGTGGAGATAAACCTAACCCACTGCCTAATGATGAAGTTAAAAAAATTATGAAAAGGGAAGTTGCAGAAAAACCTCGACCAAAAACTGATTTTGAAATAAATCAACCTGTGAAGGTTATATCAGGGCCATTTGCTAATTTTGATGGTACTATTAGTGAGATTAATTTAGACCAGGGGAAGTTAAAAGTCCTGGTTTCAATATTTGGAAGGCAAACACCGGTAGAACTGAATTTTAATCAGATATCTAAAATATAAACAAAAATATAAAATAAAATTTGAAATATTAATTTTTAAGAGTATAATTACACAATTATTTTTCTGTTTTAAGGAAGATTAGAATGGCTAAGAAAGTTATAGCAGAGGTAAAATTACAGATTTCTGCAGGTCAGGCAAACCCTGCACCGCCAGTAGGCCCTGCATTAGGGCAGCATGGGGTTAATATAATGGAGTTTTGTAAAGCTTTTAATGAAAGAACTGCCAAAGAGCAGGGAATGATTATTCCTGTAGTTATAAGTATATATAAAGATAGGAGTTTTAGTTTTGTTACCAAGACTCCACCTGCTTCGATTCTGATAAAAAATGATTTAAATCTGGATAAAGGTTCAAGTGAACCTAATAGAGAAAAAGTAGGCGAAATTTCTATAGAGCAGGTAGAAAAAATAGCCAAAATTAAATTAAAGGATTTAAATGCCAGGACTGTTGAGAATGCTGCCAAAATAATTGAAGGTACTGCTAAAAGTATGGGAGTTAAAGTTAAGTCGTAAAATAGTTAAAGATAAGAAGTTACCTGACAGAATAATATAAATATATAAAGTGTGTCTCAATTAAAAAAGTTTATAAAAATCCTGTAAAGGGGATAGGACTTGAAAAGAGGAAAAAAATATTTATCAAAATTGGAAAATTCAGATAAGAGAAGTTTAATGGCTCCAGCAGAAGCTATCAATTGGGTTAAGGAAAATCATTTTGCGAATTTTGATGAGTCAGTGGATATAAGCATAAACTTAGGAATAGATCCAAGAAAAGCTGATCAAATGGTAAGAGGTATATTATTGCTGCCGCATGGAACTGGAAGAGTCCCAAAAATACTTGTTTTTGCTCAGGGCGAAAAGGCTGAAGAAGCTAAAAGCGCAGGAGCTGATCATATAGGAGGAGAAGAGCTGATTGATAAGATAAGCAAGGGGTGGCTGGATTTTGATGTTTGTATTTCTACACCTGATATGATGAAAAAAGTAGGTAAATTAGGTAAGATTTTAGGTCCTAGAAAACTGATGCCAAACCCCAAATCAGGAACAGTTACTGTTGATATAGGAAAAGCAGTAAAGGATATTAAAAAAGGAAAACTTGAGTATAGAACAGATAAATCTGGTGTAGTTCACTCTACTATAGGTAGGGTTTCTTTTGATTTTAAGAAACTACTGGAGAATTATGCGGCTTTCGTAGATGCTATCATTAAATCAAAACCATCTTCAGCTAAGGGAAGGTATATTAAAAGTATTTTTATTTCATCTACTATGGGGCCGAGTGTCAGGATAGATCCTAATAGGAGTATAGATATAGAGGAAGTTGCATAAGACTAAAAAAACCCAAGACAGTAGGTGCTACTAGTTTATAGTTTGAGTTTTTACTGAAGCTATTAATTTAGTAACTTAATTTCCTACCCAGGTTGATTTATAAAAAATAATCGACCTTGAAGTGTGCGGGGTCGATTTTGTTTTTATTTTATAAAAATATTATTTTATGGGGGTACGGTGGTAATAAAAGAAAAAATAGATAAGGTTGATAGTATAAAAGAGATGTTTAGAAATAATTGTGGGTTAATTTTTACTAATCACAGTGGGCTTAAGGTTGAAGGTGCAGTACAGATTAGAGACAGATTAATAAAGATTGATTCTTATCTTAAGATAGTAAAAAACACTCTTGCTTTAATAGCTGCAGGTGAAGTTTTTAAAGAGATAGATCTAAGCGGGATATTAAAAGGTCCAACAAGCTTAGTAGTAATTGGAAGAGATGTAGCTGCTACAGCTAAAATATTGAAAGAATTTTCGGAAGAGTATGGAGCGCTAAGGATAAAAGCGGCAGTACTGGAAAATAAACTTCTTAAACCTGATATCGTAGAAGAGATTGCCAATTTGCCCAGCAGGGAGATATTGCTAACTAATTTGGTAGTTTGTATTAAATCACCTATCAGTAAGCTGGTTAATGTTTTAAGCAGTCTTACCAGGAATCTGGTTATTGTTTTAAATATGATTAAACAAGATAAAGAAAAAAATAGTAATTAAAAAAGACAGGAGTAATAATGGCTGAATCTAAAGAAATTAAAAAAGAAGTTAAGGAAGAAAAAGTTAAGGAAGTTAAAGAAAACAAAAAAGAGGAAGAAATGAGTAAGGTTAAAGCAGAATCTAAAATAACTAAGGAAAAGGTCAAAGAAAATAAGGAAGATAAAAAAGAAGAAAAAACAAGTAAGGCAAAAAAAGAACTCAGGGTAGCAAAAGAGCAAAAAAGTACTGCTGGATCATCTTTATCTATTGATGAAATTTTACAATCAATAGAAAATATGAGTGTTATTAAGCTTTCAGAACTTGTAAAAGCGATTGAGGAGAAATTTGGTGTTAGTGCTCAAGCTGTAGTGGCAGCAACAGTTGGAGCAGGTGGAGCTAATGCTGGAGGCGGGCAGGCTAATGCTGGAGAAGAAAAAACTGAGTTTGATGTTCGATTAAAGTCAGTAGGGAGTAAAAAAATACAGGTAATTAAAGTAGTTAGAACAGTTACTGGTGCTGGCCTTAAAGAATCAAAAGCTTTGGTTGATGAAGCACCAGGAGTGGTTAAAGAAAAGGTATCAAAAGATGAAGCTGAAAATATAAAGAAGCAGTTAGAAGAAGCTGGTGCAGAAGTAGAAATAACGTAAGATAATTTTAATTTAGTTTTAAAGGTATAAATATTTTAAACAGGCTTTAAGAGGTGTAAAACACATCTCTTAAAGAGTATTCTTATAAGAATTTGTAGAAAATTTTAGAACCTCTAAATATTTGGAATCACCTATTATCCCATAATAAATAGGCAGTAATTAAATAGCCTATACTTTAAAATGGTAGTAATCATTAAAAATCTTTACCGAAGAGTGCTATATGAAAAGGTGACAGGAATTTAGGATAATAAGTAATTTATATCCTGGTAAGGAATAGGCATTTATACCTTGCTGTAACAGAATCCGGAAAGTTGTTGACATTTCATTTATATTTGGTAAACTAATAGTTTATGAGTTTTTTCAGATATTGTTTTCTGCGTGTAATTAAAATAAGTTTTTTAATAATTTTTAGTTTTAATCTCATAAAATCTTTTTTACTGCTGTTAAAGTAAACTTTAAAAGTAATTATAAAGGAGAGAGTAAATTAATGCAAAGAATTAAAAAAATCCAGAGATATAATTTTGGAAAAATACCAAAAATAATGGAGATGCCTCATCTCCTGGATATACAAAATAAATCTTTTGAATGGTTTAAAGAAAAGGGACTTTCTAAAGCTTTAAAAGATATCTCACCTGTTAAGGATTTTACAGGAAATATGTCTTTGGAGTTTGTTAGTTACAGCTTTGGTGAAATGAACGCCACAATAGATGAATGTAAAATGCAGGATATGACATATTCTGCACCTCTTAAAGTAGTAGCCAGATTTTTAAATAAAGAAACTGGAGAGATCAAAGAACAGGAAGCATTTATAGGTGATTTTCCAATGATGACTGATAAGGGAACATTTATTATCAACGGTACGGAGAGAGTAGTAGTTTCTCAATTAGTTCGTTCTCCTGGAGTGTATTATGATACTGATGTTGACAAAAAAACTGAAAAGGAGCTATTTATGTGCAAGGTTATACCAACCAGGGGATCATGGATAGAAATTGAGACTGATAAAAAAGATATAGCTTATGTGAGAATTGATAGGAAAAGGAAATTTTTATTAACGATTTTTTTGAAATCAGTTGGTTTTGGCAATAATGAAGATCTAATAAATATTTTTAGCCCTTATGATAAAGTTGGCTGTATAAAAAATACTTTAGAAAAAGATATTACTGAAACTGAAGAAGAAGCATTGATTGAGATTTATAAAAAATTAAGACCCGGTGAGCCTCCTACTATTGATAGTAGTATGAACTTAATACATTCTTTATTTTTTGATCCTAAAAGATATGATCTTGGCAATGTTGGAAGATATAAGTTAAATCAAAAACTTAATGGAGAAATAGATAAAAAGGTTCCAAACAAGCTTGATGCTATTAATAAGAAAATGAAAATAGACCCTGATGAGAAGTATATAATTAATAGCAAAGATATATTTTTAATAGTAAAATACTTGATTCAACTTATGAATGGTGTAGGAGAAGTAGATGATATTGACCATTTTGGAAATAGAAGAGTTAGAAATATTGGAGAACTTATTCAGAACCAGGTAAGAATTGGTCTTTCCAGGATGGAGAGAGTTATAAAAGAAAGAATGACTACTCAAGATATTGATATGATTACTCCTAAGTCTTTAATAAATATTAGACCTCTGGTTGCAAGCATGAAAGAGTTTTTTGGGAGTGGGCAGCTTTCACAGTTTCTGGATCAAACCAATCCTCTGGCTGAAATAACACATAAAAGAAGATTGAGTGCTTTAGGCCCTGGAGGGTTAAGTAGGGAGAGGGCTGGTTTTGAAGTAAGAGATGTCCACTTTTCACATTATGGAAGGATGTGCCCAATAGAAACTCCTGAAGGTCCTAATATTGGCCTTATCGGTTCTCTTGCTACTTATGGAAGATTAAATGATTTTGGGTTTATAGAGACTCCTTATAGAAAAGTTACTAACGGTAAATTAACAAATAAGATAGAATTTTTATCCGCTAACGAAGAAGAAAATTATGTGATTGCGCAGGCTACTGCGGCTGTAGATGATAAAGGTAATTTTTTGGATGAAAGAGTACTTTCTCACTCAGGTGAAGAGGTTCTATCAGTAGAACCAAATATGATTGATTATATAGATATTTCTCCTGAGCAATTATTTAGTGCAGCAGCATCTTTGATACCATTTTTAGAGCACGATGATGCTAATAGAGCTCTTATGGGTTCCAATATGCAGCGTCAGGCAGTTCCACTAATAGACCCTGAGCCTCCTCTTGTAGGAACAGGAATTGAAAAAAGAGCAGCAAGGGATAGCGGACATCTAATTTTAGCATTGAATGATGGTGTAGTTAAAGAGATTTGTGCAGATTATATAAAAATTAAATATATAAATGGAAAAATTATTACACATAATTTATATAAATTTAGGAGGTCTAACCAGGGAACTTGTATAAATCAAAGACCTCTGGTTGATAAAGGACAGAAAGTTAAGAAGGGCGATGTTATAGCTGATGGAACTTCTACATGTGCAGGTGAATTGTCGCTGGGTAAAAATTTATTGGTAGCATTTATGTCCTGGGAAGGGTATAACTATGAAGATGCTATCATAATTTCTGAAAGGTTAGTTAAAGAAGATATACTATCATCTATACATATATCCAAACAGGAAATTGAAGCAAGAAATACCAAGCTTGGACCAGAGGAGATAACCCGAGATATACCTAATATAAGCGAGGATGTACTTAAGGATTTAGATGAACGTGGAATTATTAGAATTGGTGCTAAGGTTAAGCCAGGAGATGTACTGGTGGGGAAAATAACTCCTAAGGGTGAAACGGAACTGACTGCTGAGGAAAAATTACTTCGAGCTATTTTTGGAGAAAAAGCTCGGGAAGTAAGAGATAGTTCTCTTAAAGTTCCACATGGTGAGAGTGGAATAGTATTAGATGTACAGCTTTTTTCAAGAAAAGAGGGACATGACCTGCCACCAGGTGTGAATCAACTGGTAAGAGTGTATATTGCTAAAAAAAGAAAAATATCTATAGGTGATAAGCTTGCTGGCAGACATGGGAACAAAGGTGTGATATCAATAATACTACCAGAAGAGGATATGCCTTATCTTGAAGATGGAACCCCTATAGATATAATACTCAGCCCATTAAGTGTTCCTTCAAGAATGAATGTTGGGCAAGTTTTGGAGACACATTTAGGATGGGCAGCTTATAAAGGATGGGATGGTAAAGATATTCCTAAAACTAAAGGCGGGTCTGTTTATTGTTCAACACCTATTTTTAATGGTGCAAGGGAGGAAGATATAAAAGAGCTGCTTGTAAAGGCAAATCTTCCCGAAAATGGGAAAACCACTTTATATGATGGCAAGAGTGGTGAGAAAATATCTAAAGATATAACTATTGGATATATTTATGTATTAAAGCTCCTGCATTTAGTAGATGATAAAATTCATGCTAGATCTACAGGTCCTTACTCTTTGGTGACCCAACAGCCTCTTGGAGGGAAAGCACAGTTTGGCGGTCAAAGATTTGGAGAAATGGAAGTTTGGGCTCTGGAAGCATATGGTGCAGCTTACACATTACAGGAAATGCTTACCATAAAGTCTGATGATGTTGGAGGACGTGTTAAGACTTATGAATCTATAGTTAAAGGAGAAAGTATAAAAAAACCTGGAATTCCAGAGTCATTTAAGGTATTGATCAAAGAAATGCAAAGTTTGGGCCTGGATATAGAAGTATTATCTGAAGGAGGAAAAGAAGTTAAGATAGCTAATCAGGAAGATGAAATAATGAAAACTATGAAAGAGCTGGGGATTGCACTTTAAGTCAGATGAATTTAATTTTAGGAGGATTTTTTAAATGGCTATAAATGTAGATATAAATGATTTTAATGCTATAAAAATTGGTCTTGCTTCACCGGATAAAATAAGATCCTGGTCTAATGGTGAGGTTAAAAAACCTGAAACTATAAATTATAGAACTTTAAAACCTGAAAAAGATGGATTATTTTGTGAGAGGATTTTTGGTCCCACCAAAGATTGGGAATGCTACTGTGGAAAATATAAAAGGGTGAGGTTTAAGGGCATTATTTGTGAAAGGTGCGGAGTGGAAGTGACCAGGTCCAGTGTTAGAAGAGAGAGAATGGGCCATATAGAACTTGCATCGCCGGTTTCACATATATGGTTTTTTAAAGGCGTTCCCAGCAGAATGGGATATGTCCTGGACATAAGTCCTAAGGATTTAGAAAAGGTTCTCTATTTTGATTCTTACATCATAACTTTTATAGATAAAAAGAGAATAGAATCTGAACGTGATGATATTAGAAAATTGCACGAGGACTCTCTTGAAAAAGCGAGAGAATTGCATGAACTGCGAATAAAGGAAATTCAAACAAATAAGAGAGATTTAATAAGAAGGTATAAGAGTGACCTTGAGGAAATTGAAGATGAAGAGGCAGCTTCTGAAAAGGAAATAGAGGCTAAGATAACTAAAACTGTCAAAGAGATTGATAAACTTGTAGAGGAAGAAGGGGAAATATATCAGGAAGAAATAGATTTGATTAAAAGAGCTAATACTTTTTTCTTTAATTTAGAAGAAAAAATGCTGGTTTCGGATGAAAGCTTATTTAAAAAAATGAAAGAGATATATGGAAAGTATTTTAATGGTGATATGGGTGCTGTAGCTATAAAAGATCTTCTTAAAAATATGGACTGCGAAAAGGAAGTAAAAAAACTTAAATCAGTTGTAATAAATTCTAAAGGGCAAAAAAGAAACAGAGCAATAAAAAGACTAAAAATAATATCTTCTTTTGTGGATTCTGAAAATAGGCCAGAATACATGATTTTAGATGCCCTTCCTGTTATTCCTCCAGACCTTAGACCTATGGTGCAGCTTGATGGAGGTAGATTTGCAACTTCTGACTTGAATGATTTGTATAGAAGAGTAATTAATAGAAATAACAGGTTAAAGAAGCTTTTAGAGCTGAGTGCCCCTGAAGTAATTATTAATAATGAAAAAAGAATGCTCCAGGAGGCAGTAGATGCTCTTTTTGATAATGGGAGAAGGGGGAGAGCAGTTCTGGGAGCAGGAAATAGGCCTCTTAAATCCTTAAGTGAAATGCTTAAAGGTAAGCAGGGTAGGTTCAGACAAAATTTATTAGGCAAAAGAGTAGACTATTCAGGTAGGTCGGTTATTGTAGTTAATCCTAATTTGAAACTGGATCAATGTGGGTTGCCAAAGAAAATTGCTCTTGAGCTTTTTAAGCCTTTTGTTATGAAAAAGTTAGTAGACAGGGGTCTTGCCCAAAATATAAAAAGTTCCAGGGCTATGGTAGATAGTGGTAGTGAAGAAGTATGGGATATATTAGAGGAAGTAATAAAAAATCACCCAGTTCTTTTAAATAGAGCTCCTACCCTTCACAGATTAGGCATACAGGCATTTATGCCTGTGCTGGTTGAAGGTAAAGCTATACAGGTTCATCCTCTAGTTTGCCCACCGTTTAATGCCGACTTTGATGGTGATCAGATGGCTGTTCATGTTCCTCTGTCGAGTGAGGCTAAAACTGAATCTATAATTTTGATGTTATCGTCAAATAATATCTTATCACCAGCAAACGGGCAACCAGTCACTACTCCTTCACAGGATATAGTTCTGGGAATTTATTACCTAACTTCGAATAGGGAAAAATCAACAGGTAGTGAGAAATTTTATTTAAGTGCTGAGAATGCCCTTTTAGGTTATGAATATGGATTAATTACCTTACATACTCCGATTAAAGTTAAAATTGATGAAAAGGTATTGGAAACTACAATAGGTAAAATAATATTTAATGAATCTCTTCCTGAAGGGTATAACTTTGTAAATAAAGAAGTAAATAAGAAAGAGCTTATAGATATTATTTCTGATTGTGTGAACAAGTATTCTTCTCATGATGTTACTGAGATGTTAGATTCTATTAAAAGAGTAGGATTTGAATATGCTACTAAGTCGGGTCTAACGATAGGAATTGATGATATCGTTATCCCGCCTGAAAAGAAAAAAATATTGGAAGGTGTTGAGAAAAAAATAGATAAGGTTGAGGATTTCTATAAACAAGGTCTTATAACTTATGATGAAAGACATCAGAAAGTAATACAAATATGGTCTAAAGCTAATGAAAGTGTAGCAAATGCTATGGAGAAGAATTTTGATAAATTAAATTCTGTATATATGATGGCAACCTCAGGTGCCAGAGGAAATATAAAGCAACTCCGTCAGCTGGCTGGTATGAGAGGACTGGTAGCTAATGCAAGAGGAGATATTATAGATAGACCTATAAAATCTAATTTTAGAGAAGGATTAAATGTCCTGGAATATTTTATATCTACTCATGGTGCAAGACAGGGTTTAGCAGATACTGCGCTTAGAACTGCGGATTCAGGATATTTAACTAGAAGACTTGTTGATGTTGCACAGGATACCATAGTTAGAATTGAAGATTGTGGGACTGATAACGGGATAAACCTTTACGTTATTACTCTGGAAGGAAAACCTAATACTAATCTGGTTGGAAGAATCTGTCTGGAAGATGTGGATAATCCAAAAACTAAAAAGAATATAATTAAAAATGGAGAAGAAATTACAGAAAAGCACTTAAATAAATTAATCCAGGCTAATATAGAAAGTGTGAAAGTTCGATCTGTTTTAACATGTGAAGCAAGGTCCGGTGTATGTCAGAAGTGTTATGGAAGAGATCTGGCAAGCGGGAGGCTTGTAAATATAGGTGAAGCAGTTGGAATTATAGCAGCCCAATCTATTGGTGAACCTGGCACACAACTAACTATGCGTACTTTTCATACTGGTGGAGTAGTAAGTACTGTTATCCAGAGAAATATAAAATCACCGGTAAAAGGAAAACTAGTTTTGCGAAAAGAACTATTAAAAGAACTTAATATAAAAAAGGAAGATTTTACTGAAGAAGATACAGATGAGTTTATGGAAATTAATATAGAGCATATACCACATAAATTAGTATTTCAAGCAGAAATGGAAAATGGAGATATAGTAGATGTAATTATTCCTAAAGGTGAAATACTTCATATTAGAAAAAATATGAACTTAAATGCAGGAGAGGATTTTGCAAAATTAATCCTTACAGCTAAAAGAAAGGCACATGTTCATAAGCATGAAAAAACTTTTGAGGGAGTTGACATCACAAGCGGTCTGCCAAGGGTGGTAGAATTATTTGAAGCCCGAAGACCTAAAGAACAAGCGTATATGGCCGAAATTTCAGGAAAGGTTAATGTAGAGGATATTGATTCTAGATTTAAAAAGATTACTATTAGAAGTAAAGATGGCGAGCAGGAGAAGATTTACCAGGTTCTTACCAGGACTATATTAAGAGTGAAAGATGGTGATGAGGTAAATGCTGGTGATCAGTTAACAGAAGGACCAAAAAACCCGCATGATATTTTAGAAATAAGTGGGACTAAGGCATGCGAGCAGTATTTAGTAAAAGAGGTACAGGATGTATATAGAGCACAGGGAGTTGAAATAAATGATAAACATGTAGAAATAATAGTAAGACAAATGCTAAAAAGGGTTACAATAATAGAATCAGGAGATAGCCAGTTTTTACCAGGCCAGCTGGTTGATAGACTCGTTTTTGAGGAAGAAAATAAAAGACTGGTGTCTGGCGGCAAAAAGCCAGCTTCAGCTAAACAGAATCTAATGGGTATAACAAAATCTTCGCTGGCAAATAACAGTTTTTTAGCTGCAGCATCATTTCAGGAAACGACCAGAATATTAACAGATGCAGCTTTAGGAAATAAAACTGATAACTTGTTGGGATTGAAAGAAAATGTAATATTAGGTAAATCTATACCAGCTGGAACTGGTATGAATTTATATAGAAATATTGAATTAACCTATCCTGAATACAAAGAGGAGAGTAAAAATGAAATAGAGATACTGCAGGGCATAGAGAAAGAGGAGAAGAAACATTTAGAAATAAACATTTAACTGCATTTTCAGCATGAGAAAAAGTTTTTAATAAGGAATTTCTGTTAAAAATAAGAGTTTTTTTTATTGACATTTTAATTTTATGGTGATAGTCTTCTTTTTTGTGTCTTCAGGAGAAGTTGCAATAGATTGGTAGAAGGTTCAATCTTTAAGTAAAAATTTTAAATGATAGGTAAGGTATTTTATGCCTACTATAAATCAACTGGTAAGAAAAGGAAGAGCAAGAATAAAGAAAAAGAAGAAGACTCCTGCTCTGCAGGGAAATTCTATTAAGAGAGGAGTATGTATCAGGGTTTATACCACTACTCCCAAGAAGCCTAATTCTGCATTGCGAAAGGTAGCGCGAGTTAGACTTACTAATGGTGTAGAAGTTACTGCTTATATACCTGGGATAGGGCATAACCTTCAAGAGCATTCTATAGTTTTAATAAGAGGAGGCAGGGTGAAGGATCTCCCGGGTGTTAGGTATAAAGTGATTAGAGGAGTATTAGATACAGCAGGAGTGGAGGATAGACGTACATCAAGGTCCAGGTATGGGGCGAAAAGACCAAAATAATTATTAAGGAGTTATTAGATGTCAAGAAAAGTTAGGGCTCCAAAAAAGGCAATTAATCAAGACCCTATTTATAAAAGCAGAATAGTTGCACGGATAATTAATAAGATTTTACTTAAGGGTAAGAAGGATATTGCTGAAAAGATCATGTATAGAAGTTTAAAGATTTTAGAAGACAGGACTAAAGAGAATCCGCTTGAGGTACTTGATAAATGTCTTGATAATGTAAAACCAATATTGGAAATAAAGTCAAGAAGAGTAGGCGGCGCGACATATCAGGTACCAGTAGAAGTTTCTCCTGATAGAGCCTATACTTTAGCTATCAGGTGGATAGTTGGTTTTGCAAGAGGCAGAAAAGAAAAGACTATGGAAGAAAGGCTATCTGGAGAGATTTTAGATGGTGCCAGCAATACGGGCAATAGCGTTAAGAAGAAAGAAGATTTGCATAGGATGGCTGAAGCTAATAAGGCTTTTGCTCATTACAGATGGTAGGTAGGTGGCAGAAAATATGACGAGGCAAGTTTCATTAAAAAATATAAGAAATATAGGAATTGCTGCTCACATTGATGCTGGTAAAACAACAACAACAGAGCGTATTCTCTATTATACTGGTAAGACTTATAAAATGGGTGAAGTACATGATGGTGCAGCAGTTATGGATTGGATGATACAGGAACAAGAAAGAGGGATAACCATAACGTCTGCTAATACGACATGCCTGTGGAAGGATAATAGAATTAATATTATTGACACACCAGGTCATGTTGATTTTACTGTAGAGGTTGAAAGATCACTCCGGGTGCTGGATGGAATTATCGGGATTTTCTGTGCAGTGGGAGGAGTAGAACCTCAATCTGAAACTGTATGGAGACAGGCTGATAAATATAATATTCCAAGAGTTGCATTTGTAAATAAAATGGATCGCAGCGGCGCTGACTTTTTTTATGTTGTGGATATGATGAAGAGTAAATTGAATGTCAATCCATTACCGGTGCAAATACCAGTTGGGAAGGAAGAAAATTTCTCGGGTATCATTGATTTGATAAGTATGAAGTCAATAAAATATAAAGACGAAATGGGTATCAAGTTTGATTATGAAAGTATACCACCACAGTTGGAATCCTTAGCTAATAAGTACAGACAGGAACTTATAGAAAATATTGCTAATTATAATGATGATATTTTAAAAAAATATGTTGAAAATAAAGAAATAACTGAGGAAGAACTAAAAAAAGCAATTAGGAACATAACTATAGAGGTAAAAGGAGTACCTGTTCTGTGTGGAGCTGCCTTTAAAAATAAAGGAATTCAGCCACTGCTGGATGCAGTAGTTGATTATTTACCATCTCCTTTAGATATTCTTCCACCCAGCGGCGTTAATCCTGAGAGTGGAAAAAATGAGACTCGGAAAATTAGTGATGATGAATCTTTTTCTGGTTTGGTGTTTAAAATAGCAACTGATCCATTTGTAGGGAGATTAAGTTATGTTAGAATTTATTCAGGTATAATGCGAAAAGGCATGCAAGTACTTAATACTACTAATAGTAAGAAGAGAAAAATAAGCAGGCTGCTTCAGATGCATGCTAATCATAGAGAGGAAAGAGAGGAAGTGTATTGTGGAGATATAGTAGCAGTAATAGGTTTAAGAAGTATTACTACTGGAGATACCATTTGTGATACAGGAAGACCTATTAAGTACGAGTCTATTAATTTTCCTGAGCCTGTACTATCTATTGCTATTGAACCTAAGACAAAAGTAGATTATGAGAAATTGTCTGCTGCTTTAGGTAAGTTGATAGAGGAAGACCCGACATTTAAAATGAGCATTGATAGTGAGACAGGACAGACTATTATATCAGGGATGGGTGAGCTCCATCTTGAAATTATTGTAGATAGATTGCTTAGAGAATTTGGTATAGATGCTAATGTAGGAAGACCTCAGGTGGCTTACCGAGAAACTATCACAAAAAGTGCACAGGTAGAGGGAAAGTATATAAGGCAGTCAGGTGGAAGAGGACAGTACGGGCATGTTGTGATTCGTTTTGAGCCTAATGAGTATGGTAAAGAATTTGAGTTCTGTGATAGAACAAAGAGTGGAGCTATACCAAGAGAGTATATTAAACCTATTAAAATGGGAGTCTTAGATGCTATGCAGAGTGGTGAGCTGGCAGGGTATCCAGTAGTAGATGTAAAAGCTATTTTAGTAGATGGATCATATCATGAGGTGGATTCTTCAGATTTGGCATTTAGAATTGCAGGATCTAAAGCATTTAGAGATGCTATGATGAAGTGTTCACCAATACTGCTTGAGCCATTAATGGAGGTAGAAGTAGTGGTACCAGAAGAATTTATGGGAGAAGTTATTAGTGATATTAATAAAAGAAGAGGAAAAATATTGTCACTATCATCCAGAAAAAAAATAAAAATTGTTAAGTCAGAAGTACCGCTGGCTGTTATGTTTGGATATGCTACTGATCTGCGATCAAGAACTCAGGGAAGGGCTACATTTACAATGCAGTTTAAGAAATATGAACCTGTTACTGATAATATTGCAGATGAGATTATTAGAAGAGTAAAGGGGAAAGTGGCAGTATAAATTTTTAAGATATATATTATATTATATATATTAATTAACTAACTGTGACAAGAAAGGAAGATGAAATGGCTAAACAAAAATTTGAAAGAACAAAACCTCATATAAACATAGGAACAATAGGACATGTTGACCATGGAAAAACAACT
>Ga0209121_10002996_pt1 | contig 16635 bp, 8 predicted proteins | sample Cruoilmetagenom3_FD_187292 | JGI IMG/M metagenome (GOLD analysis project Ga0209121, IMG submission 187292) | Oil polluted marine microbial communities from Coal Oil Point, Santa Barbara, California, USA - Sample 3 (SPAdes) (version 2) | ecosystem: Environmental > Aquatic > Marine > Oil seeps ... | reverse complement strand
GAAAAAAATAGATCAATCGACAACTGCTTCTTGGAATCAAGTAGGGAACACACTTGGTAGCGCTAATATCCAAGTTACAGATGCGAAATTCTTTTTTAAATATAAAGTAAACAATACATGGCCTTCATCCGCACCTCTTTCAGAAATTATTTTCTATATAAACGATAAATCGTTCGATGAAGGGATTATAAAACTTACATCAGCTACTACTTCGTGGAAGGAAGCAAAAATGGGAGGATTTGATGTAACAAGTTTAATTTCTACAGGTGAGAATATCACAGTCGCTATAGAAGTATTTCTCAAGGATACATTTGAGTTAGACCAAGTCTATTCAATTTCTATAGATGACGTCTATCTCAACATATCTTATACCGAGACATTTCCAGATTATGGCACAGACTTAGAATTATTTTTAGATGAAAAAGATAAAACTCTTGATCCGGTAATTCAAATTCCTATTAAGGATATGTTAAATATTACTGTTACCTACAAAGATAATGTAAGTGGAAATCACATTAGCGCTGATAGCGCTACATTAGAGGGAAAAGTTTCTGGTGATTTAACTGAAAATGTTGCTTTAGAACATTATTATTTTATCGTAAACTCAACAGATTTAGACCTTGGTATAAGCGTGTTAACTGTCACTCTACAAAAAATCAATTACGAGACTGAGTCTGTTCAGATTTTTGTCGAAGTTATTGAGAGAGAAACTGAACTTCAGCTTTTAGTTGATGACACTCCAAGAAGTAATAACGAAACGATTGAGGTGAAATTTAACGAATTTTTGAATTTTACAGTTTTTTATGAAGATAACTTAACTAATACCTATATAGATGCTGCTTCAGTGGAATTATTAGGATTTGGAAGAATGAATGAAACATTAAATCAATATAATTTTACCTTAAACACTAACGATTTGAGTCAGGGTGTAAATGTATTAACGATTTTTGCTCAAAAAAATAATTACCAATCTCAAACAATTCAAATTTATGTTAATGTTGTAGAAAGAGCCACTCAATTAATGCTATATATAAATAACGAGTTAAAATCTGATAGTGATACAATTTATTCCCAATACGATGAGTTCTTAAATGTAACGATCTTTTACATCGATGATCTAACATCTTTACATATAGATGGAGCTTCAGTCGATTTATTAGGATTTGGAAGCATGAATGAAACCTTAAATCAATATAATTTTACCTTAAACACTAATGAGTTGAGTCAGGGTGTAAATGTGTTAACAATTTTTACTCAAAAAGATAATTATCAATCTCAAACGATTCAATTTTTTATTAACATTCAAATCAGAACAACTTATGTAAAATTTTATGTAGAAGGAGTGGAAAGAAACGATGGAGATACAATAAACTCTCAGTTTGATGTATCCTTGAATGTAACCATCCTATACAGAGATAATGATACCAATTCTCATCTTACAGGAGCGGGTGTTGATTTACTAGGATTGGGGAGTTTTGTTGAGATTGGTACACAATTTAATTTTACAATTCTAACAAACAATCTTACGAAGGGAATCAATATATTAACTATATTTTCTCAATTAGACGGTTATCAAGCTCAAACTATCCAATTCTTTATTAATGTCGATGAAAGAGCTACAGAATTAGTTCTATTTGTTAATGGTATCCAAAAAAATCAAAGCAACACCATCCAGTTCGAGGCAAATGAGTTAATAAACATAACTATTTTCTATAAAGATTATCTTACGGATACTCATCTAAGTGGAGCTAACATTGAATTATTAGGTGTCAATAATTTGGACGAATTTGGTTCACAATTTAACATTACCATTAATTCAAATCAATTAGAGCAAGGTATCAATATTTTAACGATATTTGCTCAATTACTAAATTACCAACCAAAATCAATCCAATTTTTCATAGAAGTGGTAGAAAGAGCTACACAAATTCAGCTTTTTTTAAATGGGATCGATAAGACAGCTGATCCTGTTTTAGAATTACCTATCGGAACCTTAATCAATATTACTCTTAAATTTTACGATAATCGGACAGGATTAGAAATATCTAGTGCAGTGTTGCAATTAATTGGAGAGAGCCTATCTGAGAATCTTACAGAAAGTTTGGTTTTAAATCAATATTCAGTCATTTTAAATAGTTCTCATTTATTGCTTGGGGTTAAATTATTCACAATCGTGGCTCAAGCACCAACATATCAAATAAATACCGTTGATATAAGAATTACTGTAAATAGAGTGAGTACATCAATAGATACTGCTTCTGGTCTTATCCATGTAGATATAGATCCAAGTGATGATTTTCTTATTCAAATTGTCCTTAACAATACTGATTTCGGAGGAATAATCAAGAATGCAACTGTGACCTATATATGGGAAAATGGACAGGGAATTTTAACTGATTCGAACAATGATGGAATATATGAAGCTACATTAAATAATGTGCCTGCAGGATCGTATCGTATTATTATTTATGCGTATGCTGGAGAAAATTATGATTTTCGTGATGATTTTGAAATAGTTTTGAATGTAATTGCACCACCCGGTCCTGATATTACCATAATAATAATATCTTTGACAGCTGGCTTAGTGGGATTAAGCGTAGGTTTCGTTCTGTACCAAACACATTTTAAATATCCACCGAAAGTAAGGATGATGCGAAAAATAAGGAAAAAGATTAGTAAAGGGAAGAAGTTGAAACCATTGACAGTAAATACTCGCGACAACATCATAACAAGTGTAATAGAACATAATAAAGATATGTTAAGTATAGAAAAAGAGAATGTAGATAAAATTAATAAAAACGCAGGGGGCGATTCTCTCGAATGAGGTTAGCGGGTGAAAAAATAAATAGAATTAGAAAGATAAGAACTTTCAGTTTAATTTTTGTTATAGTAATTTCATTCTTTCTAATACCATTAAGTCAAAATTTCTTAAATTATAATTATGAACACCCAACTAAGCATTCAGAAATTATTCATAGTTCAGCTGAAACGGTGTATAATCAGGAATGGCTTGATAATAATGGTTTTTCTACTCAAGATGAGTGGTTTTATAATCAGGGCGCTCAAGGAGATAACTCCACAACAGGTGCTAACATAAGCGGTGATAATGCCAATTATATTGTTGTAGGAAAAGATTCGAGTTTCTCATTAACTGCTGGTAAGGTAAATTCTTCTACATGGTATGGCTGGGACATTTACAATAATGGTGATTACCTTCTACCTGATGTCGCTGAAATTAATGAAACGGGTTGTTATGTATATCATTATTTAGATGAAAATGAAAATGGAGGTGCTGGTCAAGTACATAATTTTCCATCGGTTCACTTTAAGAAAAATGTAAGTATCTCAGTTGATATGTCTGATTATGAAATTATATCCGCCTCACTTGAAGTATTCTTCAACGCAAGTGTTGAAGATACAGTCGATACTCCAGGTGATAGTCCTCTTCCTCAAGAAGCAATCTGGGATTCTGCTACGTTTTACGTTGAAATTGCTGATCTAAATCTAAGTTATGCATTCAGAGTTGCCGAAAATAAAACATCCGATTTAGGACAAGACACCCCATCAAAATTGACAATTAATGATAGAGAGCTAACTTATGTAAGTGAAAATGATTTAATAACCGCTCTTAATTTAGCTCTTGAAAAAGATACTTCTCATTCCAATTTTACAATAATTATGGGTATTGATATTTACTGTGAAGATAACGCTTTTCCCGATTATGATGAGTGGAATGCATTAATATTTAATTCTTTTAATCTTACATTCAATTACAAGCGAAAAGTAGATCAGTTTTCATCTATTTCATGGAATCAGATAGGAAATACTATTTCTGGGAGCAATATTCATGTATCAGATGCTAATCTGAGATTTAGATATAAGATAAATCAAGATTGGCCTGCTTCTTTATCCCCTTTTTCAGAAATAAGAATTATAATCAACAATAACCAGCATCCAGAAACTGTTCGATTGAGTTCTGCTACTACCTCATGGCAAGACGCAAAAGTAGGAGGATTTGATGTTACCAATTTGATCTTAAAGGATGCTAATATTTCTGTCTCCTTGCAAGTATTTATAGCAAATACCTTCAGTTTAAGTAACAACATCACCATCTCTATAGATGATGTCTACTTAAATATAACATATATAGAGACATTTGCAGATTATGGAACTGAATCTCAACTATTTTTAGAATCTGTTAATAAAACTACAGATCCATTTATTCAAATACCATTAGGAAACACAGTAAACATCACGATAAAATATTTAGATAATCAAACGGGAAACCATATTTCAGGTGCTAATATTCAACTTAGCGGTAAAGTTTCGGGTCAATTAAATGAAAATGGCCCTTTAGAACAATATTCAAGAACAATTGATAGTACAGATCTTGAAATAGGAATATGGTCATTGACTGTGACTGCCCAGAAATCTAATTACGAGACTGAAATTATTCCATTTTTCGTTGATGTAGTTGAGCGACCTACCGACCTTCAATTATATGTAAATAGTACCCTCAAAACTAACAATAATACGGTGAATATAAAATATAATGAGGCTATAAACATTACGATTTTTTACCGAGACGATCTTACAAATCAACATCTAAGTGGAGCTAACGCAACAATAACGAATTTTGGTGATTTAACTGAGAATAATGAGCAATACTCTATCGTTATAAATTCGAATGCGTTAAACTTAGGATTTAACGTACTAACTATAAATGCTCAGTCTGAAAATTATACATCACAAATGATTCAACTCTACATTGAAGTTTTCGAGAGAGCAACTGAATTTGAATTACATGTAAATGAGATTCAAAAATCAAATAATGATATTATTCAAATTGAAGTAAATCAGATCTTAAATTTAACTGTTTTTTACCGAGATGATATAACAAAATCCCATCTTAGTGGAGCAGAAGCTATCCTTCTTACTGTTGGTAATTTCAGTGAAATTGGCACACAATACAATTATACCTTAAATTCAAATAGTCTAAGTTTAGGTTTTAATGTTTTATCTATTTTTACTCAATTAGATAATTATGAATCTCAAAGTATTCAAATTTACATCGAAGTTTACGAAATTCCGTCTGAACTACAACTAGAGGTAAAGGAAACACCAACAAACGCACTTGAGACCGTACAAGTCGAAGTTAATCAATTTATTAATCTGACCGTGTTCTACAGAGATAATGTAACTAAACTACATATCTCAGGGGCAACTATATCATTAGGTTGGGATAATTTTACTGAAATTGGATCTCAGTATAATTATACTTTAAATACGAATGATTTGGATCAAGGAATAACAATTGTTACGATAGAAGCACAATATAATAATTACCAATCTCAAACGATCCAATTTTATTTCGAAGTAATCGAAAGGGTAACAGAATTGGAAGTTTATGTAGATAGTTCTCAAACAAATGAAACTGAAACCATATTAGCAGATGTAAATCAAATTTTAAATATAATTGTCTTTTATAGAGATAATGTCTCTAAACAACATCTTTCTGGTGCAATCGTAACGGTCCTAGGTGGAAATTTTAGTGAAATAAGTAATCAATATAATTATTCTTTAAACACTAACTTATTAGAGCAAGGAATAACAATACTTACGGTTTTTGCATATTTGGAAAACTATCAACCCAGATCATTTCAATTTTATGTTAAAGTATCGGAACGGGCTACTGAGATTTCATTGTATTTAAATTCTGAAGAGAAAACAAGCGATCCCGTTTATGAGCTTCCATTTGGAAGTAGTTTAAACATTACAGTTATATATTCGGATAATCAAACTAAAGCACATATAAGTGGAGGGAATATTCAGTTAATAGATGAGACATATTCTGATAATCTCACTGAAAATTTAGCTATGAACCAATACACATTATTATTAGATACAACTGTTTTAAAAGTAGGAGTGAATTTATTTACAATTATCGCGTATGCTAATAATTTCCAAGCTAAAACATTAAGTCTAAGGATAACATTGAATAAAATAGCTACTGTAATAAATACTACTTCTGGAGAGTCCTACTTTAGCATATTACCCAGTGAATCCATTTCATTATCAATAAAATTAACCGATTCTGATTTTGGAGGAACAATTACTAATGCTACTGTTACATATCGATGGGCATATGGTCAAGGCACACTTTTAGATCCCGAAGATGATGGTACTTACGTAGTTGAATTAAAGAACATTCCAACAGGCACTTATACAATAACTATTACTGCTTCTGCGGGAAATGACTACAATTTTGAAACTTATGAAATTACTTTAAATGTTGTATCAGTTACACCACCTGATTTTTCTACTATATTTATTTTACTAGCCGGAGCACTTGGTGCTTTGGTCATTGGATTTACTTTATATGAAGTACGCTTTAAATATCCTGCTACAGTAAGAAAATCGAGAAAAATTAGGAAGAAGATAAAAAAAGGAAAGAAGACAAAACCTATAAAAAACATTACATCACGAGAAGATTTAATTAAAGACCACATCGAAAGTAATGTCGAAACTATTCAATTAGAAAAAAAACCCGAAAATGGAATAAATGAAAAATAAAAACTAGTAAAAATAAAAATAATAAAAACAAATGTGAAAAATATGGCAAAAGGGTATGTTATTACTAACTGGACAGAAGATCAAGGCCTTGGAGTTTATTTGAGTTATCCTGAGGGTTTAGTCGTAGATCTAGATGACATGATGAGAATTTTTTACGCTCATATTACCGGTGCTGGAGAAGCTGGAAACGTAGTGGTACGATTAGAAAAAGCACGTTCAAATGTTTCCAGCTATTTTACGGGAATGGAATCTGAAAATCAATTTATGATTAATTTCATTATGGAACTAGGGGAAGATCCCGAAATTTTTGGAGAAGCCGTACTTTCAGAAATCAATAAAAATATTCTATTTTACCTTAAAAGTATTAACCAAAATCCAGCCAATATGTTAGACATAACAAAAGAATTGACAGATTTCTTAAAAAATTCTCTTATGTACTTAGAGCGTTTAAAGGATTTAACGAAAGAGCAAGTGATGGCTCAAATATATTATGGTGAAAAAGGAAGAATGATATTAGAAATCTTACAAGAAAAACCACATACTAAAAAAGAATTACATAGCCTATTAGAAGAGAAGACAGGGAAATTCATCCCCAATATTGATATCTTGTTGAGTCATTTTGTTAAAACTGATCTCGTTAGACAAGATTGGATTGAAGGCGATTCAGATATTTCTTTATTTCTACTTTCAGATTTCATTATAACTAGAAGTCCGGTAAGCAAACTATTAGAGGACGCAAAAAAAGGGCGCCCAAATCCTTACTTGGCTAATAAGTACTTGGAATTAGTAACAGGTTATTTCTCATACTATAAACCGTCAGAGACAGACAATTTAAAAATAGCGTCTCATATGATAAATCCAGATATATTCGATTATATTATTCTTTTTAGAGAAAGAGCTTATCCCATAAATAAAGTACCACGGGGACCTGGACAAACTTTTGATCAGATTAGGAGTTTTTTAGCTACACTGGAAGCTGATCATATTATTAAGATCATTAAGGATGAAAGTGACCTTGAATGGATATTTTTATTAACAGATATAACTGCTCAAAAATTTTATCCCGAGTATTTAATAGAAAATATTCGAAAAGCAGTATCAGAAGATAAGTTGAAAAAGGAACCTGCAATTAGGCATTTAGAGCTTCTTGAGCAAATATACAAAAAATAAGGTAAAAAGGTGATAAATTAGAGTTGTCTGACAATATTGATGAGTTTAAATCGACAAAACAGGTATTAGAACTTATAGGATTAACTCATGATGAAATTGAAGCTTATTTTCATCTGACAGGAAGAGGTCCCGTAATGGCCGGAGAAATTGCGCTTTTAATTGATGTTCCTGAGAAGAGGGCATTTCAAATTGCTAAAAATCTACTCGAAAAAGGATTGGTTCGTGAAATTCCCGGTTCGACCCCTTTTTATATTGCTTTACCACCTTATACTGCTTTATTGAATCAGATAGAGAATTTTAAAAAAATTGTAAAAAAAATGCAAGAATCTACTCCAAAAGCTTTACAGTTAAAATTTAAGGAAATTGAAGAACACTCAGCAAAATTAAGCAAGTTTGATGAGTATAGAAGCTATGTAAACATCATGAAAACTAACCTGCCAATTCAAATAAAAGCACAATTCAGTAAAGTCGAAAAAGAACTTGATAATGTAAAAAAGTTTCAAGAAATAAGAAGATATATCCTTAATCTGAGGGAAATCGTACCTGATGAAATTATAAAAGAATTTGGTGTAGTTGAAACACGCTTAGAAAAAATTAAATCAGAGATATCTATCGCTTTTGAAAAGCAATTTAGAATTGGAGCTTTAAAAACCATGGCAGAAAAGATTGTTTCTAAAATAATCTCAGAACAATTTGGTGACCTTACTGATTATTTTCGAGAAAAATTTGTTAACGCGATTCGAAATACTCTTGATCAAGTCACCGACCAATTAACTTCAATTTCTGATGTCGCTGGGGACATGAGTACCGATTTAGGAAGTTTTTTATCAGATATCGTATCAGGATTAGAAGATACTTTAGAGGATTTGGATGGTAGAATCTCAACAGTTTATGAAGACGTTGATAAAGGAATTGAAGAACTAAAAGGATTATTTCAACGTGAAATATATAAAACGCTCGAAGAAGACATTATGGGAAATATCATAAAACAACTTGACTTATCTGAAAAAACTATGACTGAGTTTTGGGAACGGTCAAAAAAAGCTTCAACATTGAGTTTCAAGGATGTGTGGTTTGTAAGAAGTGTTGAGGGCATGAAAGCTCAAATCAACGAATCTCTTACTCGAGTTAAGGCCAAATTTCATATCATCATACCTAGATTGGAGGAAATTGATTTAGTAGCGATTTCAAAAGTAAAAAAACATGTCAATGTTAGAATTTCAACAAATTTCGATTTGAATAATCCAAACGATCAATTAAAACTATCTGAAATTGTAAAATACCCTAACATCAACATACGGCTTCATACTCGAGAAGATTTATACGCACTCAATAGAGATTTTGAAGAAGTAGTAGTTTGTGCCGCATCGAGATCAAAATTGGGAGATATGGAGATAGCTGGTATGGGGTCTATTCTTGAAGAACATGTTAAATTATTTGCAGGTGTATTAGAAGATACATGGATTCAAAGTCGGAAAGTTAAAACTGATGAAATCATGTATGCTATTCAATCATCTCAAAGGATAGAAAAAGTCCAACAACCGATTCAGCAAACTGCTTTTCGAACGCCGCAAACTCCTTCAGTATCAATAAAGCCCGACATCCAAATTAAACCCACTACAACCATAGTGGAAAATAATGTACTAAAACCATTTGAACAAAAACCTACAGTTCCAGCTCAACCAACACATCCTCAATTGCCAACCATAGAACAACAAGGTGGAGTAAAAGAACCATTAGCTACGCTTGATTCAACTTTAAATAAAGAGGGTTCTATATCGCAATTATTTGACATTGTAATAAATAACTTAGATAAAAAACTGGGAACTGAAATTTCGAACGATTTAGAACACATTCGAAATAGAATAACTGAGGAAATTGGATATACTGCTGTTTTAAACCAAATAAGTATTACAATAGCTTCCTTAAAAACAGTACCTAAATTACTATCTTCAATGGAAGTAGAAGACACCCTAAAAAAGATAAATTTTTGGAGAAAAAAACTTAATATTTAAATTCTAATTTCTACACATTTTCCTTTTCTAATAATCAGAAAAAAAGTATAGTAAAAAAAATTAATTTTTTATGCTATTTATCTTAGCAGTAATTACATCTAATTCGCTTTTTGTCTCATAGTCTACAGTTCTAATACCTGTAAAACTCCAGACTGATACGGTTACGATTATCCCGAGCAAAGCACAATATAAGAACAAATTACCAACGCCTAACATTTCCGCCAAAGGTCCTGAAATTATCGTCCCAATTGGGGAAATTGACATAGATAATGAATTATCCATGGAAGTAACCCGACCCATCTTATCTGGAGGTATAACAGTTTGCATAATTGTTTGATACAAAGAATTTATAACTGGCAATAATAAACCCATCGTAGCACCACCTATACCTATTATTAGGAATTCTCCCGTAGGAGCAAAAGCCATTATCGCATAACCAATCATAGTAATAATAACACTGCCAAATATGACTTTCAGTTTATTGTTCCAAGTCTTCTTTATTGAAGTAATAAGAGCGCCACCAATCATACCTCCCTGAAAAAATATTAAAACTATTGCTAAATGCGTTGCAGAACCACCATGAATGACATTAATATAATACGGCATCAGAGTATCCATTGGCCTTATCAGAAAATTAAGCAACATTGAATAGAAAATTACTATAACTAATCCAGGTATAACCTTAATGGTTTTAATTCCAAGTTTAAATTCCTTAATAAATGAATTTTTTTCAACCGTTTCCTTAGGATTCCTAACTGATGGAATCTCAATGAGTATTAATGGGATTACAGCTATGCAAAAAGTTATAAGATCAACCCACAAAATTGTTTTTATCGGTAAAAAGATCATAAGAGTTGCTCCTATTAATGGAGTTAGAATCTGTACGACTCCTGTAAATAAAAAATTTATTCCGTTAATTCTAGACAAACTTTCTTTTGGAACCATAATTGGTATAATAGAATTCACCGTTGGTAAATGAAACGCTTGAAATACGCTACGTATACTAATAAAGATAAAAACAATCCATATATTTGCCAGATTCATCTGAAATAAAACGAGCAAAATGAGAGTGGAAACTGCTTGCAACGAGTCCGCAACGAGTATTATTACTTTTCTATTTAATCTGTCAGCAAGTACCCCTGCAATTGGCAAAACGATTACTTGACAAATAATAAACAAAAATGAAGCGATTGCCAAGTACATGGGACTCTGAGTTTCCTCCGTAACCCACCATATAATTACAAAATAAACGACCATCGAGCCAAACAAAGAAAATAATTGACCCGACCAAAACATCAAATAATGTCTAAAAGTTTTTTGGTTTGCTTGATTTGCTATTTCTTCCATTTTTAATTTTCACCTTTTTTCCTTTCTTTCTTTTTTTTTTATTTTTCTCCATTTTTTTTTTACATTTCTTCTTTCAATGTTCTTTCAATTAGAATAAAGGCCATCTTAGTTGGTATTACTTCCATCTTTTTCACCGTTTATATTGTTAATTTTTTCAGTAACTTCATTAAGAGCAATTTTATCGTCATAATCAATCTTTTTAACTTTCATTACGCGCCATGTGTAAGATGTTGCGACAATACCTATTATCGAGCCTAAAAGGAACACGATTCTAGCTCCTATGACTTCAGCTAAGGGTCCCGCAATTAAAGCACCAAAAGGAGCGATCATTGATGAGATTGAGTGATCTATAGAACTTACTCGACCCATTTTATCGTGTGGAACAGTTGTTTGTATGATTGTCATGTATATTGTGTTACCAATGGGTAACAAAAAGCCTACTACAAATGTTGCGACTCCCAACATTAGGAAAAAACCATTCGGTGCAAAAGCAAATACTGAAAGCAGTCCCGTTAACACAACCAAAGAACCAAAGTAAGTAAAAAGCTTATGTTTCCACTCCTTTTTTACGCTAGTGAGTAACGCTCCCAACACCATACCAACCTGGAAAAATACCATTACAAACGCATAATCTGAAGCTGATCCCGCATGAATATGAGGAGCTTCTATTATGTAAGGTAATAGCACATTGAAAGGCATTAACAAAAAGTTCAGCAACATTGACAGTAATAATAATGTTAAAATCCCAGGTATTAACCTAATCGTCTTTATTCCTGTTTTGAATTCAAAAAGAAAGGAATTCTTTTTTACTTCGATTTTTGATCTTTTTACAATGGGGATTTTAACGATCAAAAGCGGAATCAAAGCGATAAGAAATGTAATTATATCAATCCAAAGTATTAGAAAAATATCTCCATGAAGTATTTCATATAACAATGCCCCGAGTATAGGTCCAAAAATATTAATTAAACTCGAGAATAAATAACCAAATCCGTTCATTCGGCTGAGTTTATCTTTTGGAACCATTGTTGGTGTGATAGCATTTACTGTAGGAACATGAAACGCTTGAAATATACCCCGAAGACCAACTATCAATATAACTACCAGTGGGTTTGCAGCACCAAAAATAAACAATGCTATGATCCATAATGTTGTTGAAGCTTGTAACGAATCCGCTATAATAACTATTTTCTTTCTGCTCCACCTATCAGCAAGCACTCCTGCTATAGGAGTCAAAAACGCCATAGGCAACATATACATGAAAACCCCTATCGATAAAAGAGTGGGACTTCCAGTTAATACTAGAACCCACCATGTAATAGCAAAATTAACCACGGACGACCCCAATATTGAAAACAACTGACCCGACCACATAAATATATAGCGCTTAAAAGTCTTACTATTTGCTAATCCTTCAATTTCTTCTGTATCTTCCATTTTTTTATCAACCATTATGTTTAAACTCTTTTTTTTATTTTTCTATATTTTTTCAGCATTTCTTCTTTCAATTGTATCTTCAATTACTTATTTCATACGTGAAACTAACTTGTCAAAAAAATTCGTGAATTTATGACCAATTTCTTGATAAATGACACTATCTGATTTTTTAACTTTCTCATACAATATCTCCTAATTTCCGTTTAGATTAATTGTCCATTATAACATTATATCCCAATTAATATTCTTTATTACATTTTATCAATTAAGTCGTTAATTTTTGATATAACATCATCAGGACTGCTTGTAAATTTAAATGTGCCCTCTTCCAAAGAGCCTTCAATACCATCGTCTACTAATTCGTAAATGATATTTTCAGCGTCCTCATTAGTTTTATTAAGTGCTTGAGCGAGCTTATCAATCGGCAAACTCTTTTGTAGTTTAATTAAACCCCTAACCCTCTTTTTTATTCGGTCTTTATCGTTCTTAGGCGCATGATTTACGCGAATTTTGGGCTTCTTCTTAGTATCTAAATCGATTTTAAATCTCTTTCCATATTTCTCTCCATATTTCTTTTCCATTTCTTCACCTAATTCTTCAATGCCTGATTCCTTAACAGCTCGTTCAATATTTTCTCCCCATTCCTCTAGCTTTTTGAAGTCTCCAATGTTGTTTTTCACAAATCTCATTGATTTTCGAATAAGCTCTGATACGGAAGAACCTAACTCGTCTGACCAATCCCTCCATTCGTCGCTTGTGTCACTATCTACTGAAATATTTATGCGCTTTGAGGTTTTTTTCTCTGCTTTTCTCTGTGCTTTTTTTAGTTTTTTTTGGATTTTGTCCTCATATTTCTCTCTTTGTTCTTCCGTCTTAATCCTTATCAGTTCAAGTTTCGCTCTAGCTCGCTCAATTTGTTCCCTCGCATTTTCCCCTAAATCGTTCAATCCTTCCGTTGTCTCCCCAATTTCCCTTAATAAATAAGTTCTTTCATCCTTCAAATCTTCTAAAGCTTCTCTTAAAGTTTCTTTAACTTCGTCTTTTGCGTCCCTAAGATCGTCTATGTCGTCCTCAAAATCCTCGTGTAATTCCTCTAATTCGCCCACAAGATCGTCTTTAATGTTGTCTAACTCGTATCTTATGTCTTCTCTTAGATCATCTAATTCCTGCTCATCTTTTTCGTTTTCGTTTTTTACTGGTTCTTTATACATATCAATTCCTCAATACTACTTGTTAGTTAATTTTCTTAACTTTTTTATTTCTATTTTAAATTTTTAATTTTTCTTTTAAAATAAAGATTTTATTCTATTTTTCTAAATTATCTTCAACAATCTCGGTAATTTGAATAGGAGCGTGAGCTAAAGTCGCTTTATCGTCAACTTCGATACTATCAACATAATATATCTTTCCTGAAATATCCGCTCGCTTACCGATTTTCACATTTCTTCCTTTTACATCCCCTTGAACAAATATATTATTAATTTCAACAATATTTGCTGCAAAAATATTACCATCAACTATATAGGGACGTTTAGATTTTTTTCTTCCTATTGATACAGATTGGTCACCAATATACACGTTATCTCCACTGATATCTCCTTTAATTATAGCTGATCCATTAATATCAATAGTTTTTTGTGAGAACAACCCTCCTCCAACTTTAGTTGAGCCTGAAAATCTTATACCTTGAAGTGCTTCAATTTTATCCCCACTCCTTAACGATCCAGAGTTTTCTAATAATCCTTTAATATTAATTTCCTCGCCGATTGTTGTCGAGCCCGAAAATCTAGCGTTCCCGTCTCCATGAAGGGCTCCCAAAATTCTGAACGAGCCCGAATTTTTAACGTCGCCGTGAGCTGTTAAACTTCCTTCCCCTCTCGTAGAACCAGAAGATCTAAAACCTTGACATTCAATATTTCCAGCCATTTTAACGGAACCTGATACTACTATATTATCTTTAATACTCATCTCAGAAAGTTTTCCCGATCCTGATATTTTCATTTTACTTTTCCTCCTTCTTATTTTTCTTAGTTTTCTTTTTTTTTTCTTTTTTCTTTAGATTTGAAATGTTATTCTTATTTCTCAATTATTAATTATTCTTTTACTAAGTTAATTGATTGTAATCTTGATTTGATTCTTGATTATTTGATTATTTTATGGATGTTAAAAAATACTACACATTATACACACTATAAAAAATTAATAAAAAAAAATTTATTTAGTGGCTAACATAAGAACTTGTTAAAATATGGGAATAAATCTTACATTTAACTTCGTCTAATACTATTTTCTTGTTATAAGTCATCATATTTTCCTCCAATTTGTTTTTTTTTTTGTTTTGTTTTATTATTTATTTTTATTATTTTGTTTCTAATTAGTATATTATTTTTTTCATATTTAAATGTTGTGTATTCGTGTGTATCATACACAACAAATTATATCAATCAAAAAGATGAGATTATTGAGAAACGCGTTTGATAATACTCTGAAAACGGTCACCGTCCAAACATTTAAATATGCCAATTTCTATTTATTTTATAGTAAGAAATAGCTTATTTTCAACATGGTGGGTGAAAAGGAAGGTGCATAAAAATAGCGAAGGTAAACCAAGAAACCACATGATGTTTGGAGTCAATTCAATATATCCCAATCCAGAATCTATTGAGATTCTACTTCAAATATTGTTGAAAATATGTGAATCAGACGTAGTTGCGGCTATTGGATGCATTCATTTTAGGTTGGATAATATTGATTTACAATCTCCTGACACATGTGGTTTTGATAATGTTAGCGCTAATGGGGGTGAAAGAAAGTACGAATTAAAAACTGGTTTCGATGTGAAACGAAATAAACTAGCAGGACTCTATGTTGAAAGGGAAGAAGAAGCAAGAAAACGTATGAGTAAAACTAAAATTAATGCCTCTCATTACATAGAACCTGGTTTAAATGGAATAAGAAAAGGTATAAGTTATATTAAATCGCTTTACAAAGAAGAAAAAGACAATATACCTCGTTATTTAAGGGAAGTTAGTATGAAATATATTCGATTTTCTATAGGTGTTATTTGGGATATGAAAAAAGATAATAAAGAGATGGAGGATGGAACTTTTCAGTACATTAATTGTGAACGAGAAGATATTAGTGGGATGTGCGATCTTTCAGGTTGTCGGCTTCATTTTTATAATCCTGATTGGGATGAGTATTACATTTACAACAAACCTTACTTTATTAATCATCTCAATAAAATTCAAAAGATTTTAGACGATATATCTCCTGGAAAATATGAAGTTCGCCCTGAGGGAGAATATTATACTTTGCTAAAGCTTGGAATAATAAATCGGAAAGGAAGAGAGTTCTATACTATTGACGAAAAGCTTTTCGAAGAAGCAGTGCATTTACATATGGAGGAAATAAATGAAGAAATTCAAGAAGATCTTAAGCTGTCGATGGAAAAGTTTGAAAAAATTATGGTTAAATATAACAAAAAAGTATTAAAAGGGGAAACTAAGTTCAAAGAGGCTGGAGAAAGACTTCAGCGGTTAAAGTATGTTGCAGAACATATGCTAGAAAAAACTGGAGAAAATGAAGAAAATGGTGATTAAGTGAAATTCTCATTTATTGATGATTAGTAAAGTGTGTATTACTCAATAAAAGAAAAAGTGAAAATGAAGCGTATTCGTTCTATATCCTTCATATTTTAAGTATTGTATCAAATTATGTTGTGAAAGGATAAAAGTTGAAATATAATTTTAAATAAAAAAAAAGTGTTTTTCAAAAAAAAAAATTATAGATGAGAATTAAGCCAATTAATTACATCCTGAAAAACTTCGTTGCGGTTAATTTCGTTAAAAATTTCGTGTCGAGCATCCTCATAAAATTTATACGTTACATCTTTCATCCCATATTTGCTAAGGCGATTAATCATAGCCATAACCGCTTTAGTTTTATTTCCTATAACGCATAACGCTCCAGAAATGAAGTGTATTGGTAATTCCTTTGGAATATTTTGCTCTTGTTTCGAATCATATATTTTCTCAAATCCGTGAAGGAATTCTAGCCAGAGACTGGCGGGACTCACAAATCCGCACCATGG
>Ga0209121_10002995_pt1 | contig 16645 bp, 23 predicted proteins | sample Cruoilmetagenom3_FD_187292 | JGI IMG/M metagenome (GOLD analysis project Ga0209121, IMG submission 187292) | Oil polluted marine microbial communities from Coal Oil Point, Santa Barbara, California, USA - Sample 3 (SPAdes) (version 2) | ecosystem: Environmental > Aquatic > Marine > Oil seeps ... | reverse complement strand
TCCCGCCCGTGGCAAGCAGGTCATCCACTATCAGGACCGAGCTGCCGTAGGTCAGCGCGTCCTCGTGTATGCACAGCTTGTCCTCGCCGTACTCCTTCATGCAGACGGCCTCCTTAGTCTTGTAGGGCAGCTTCCCCGGCTTCCTTATGGGTACGAAGCCCGCCCCCAACTTTAGGGCCAGCGGCGCGCCGAAGATGAACCCGCGCGCCTCCATGGAGACCACGTAGTCAAACTTCTTGTGCTTGACTGCATTGTACATCTCAACTATGGCCTGATTGAAGGCGTCCGGGTTTTGTAGAAGCGGCGTTATGTCCTTGAACACTATCCCCTCCTTGGGAAAATCGGGTATGTCACGGATAAACTTCTTTAACTCCATTTTAAGCGGTTTTGCTGATAATTAAGCGCGTCAGGATTAAAAATGCTTTCTCTCATAGGTCTCGGGCTGCACGACGAGAAGGATGTCACGCTTAAGGGCATCGAGGCGGCCAAGAAGTGTGGCAGGGTCTACGCCGAGCTCTACACCTCCCCCTGGCAGGGCTCGCTGAAAGCCTTGGAGAAAAGCATAGGAAAGAAGATAGTTACACTACAAAGGTATGATCTGGAAGAGGGCTCGAAGAAGCTCATTGACGAGTCGGAGAAGCAAGACATCGCGCTTTTCGTCTCCGGCGACCCGCTTGTTGCGACGACGCATTCCTCGCTCATCACGGACGCGCGCAAGAGGGGGGTCGAGGTCAGGATAATCCACTCCTCATCCGTCTTCTCCGCCATCGCCGAGACGGGGCTGCACATCTACAAGTTCGGCAAGACTGCCACAATCGCTTACCCTGAGGACAACTTCTACCCCAAGACACCCTACAAGGTCCTGGCCAAGAACCTGAAGGAGGGCGCGCATACGATTCTCCTCCTGGACGTGAAATCTGAGAAGAACTTGTATATGACGGTGGGCGAGGCCATCGGGATAATGCTCGATATTGAGGGTATGGAGAAAAAGGGGGTTTTCACGAGGGATACTAACTGTTTGGGCGTGGCAAGGCTCGGGGGAAATACCCTAATCGGATATGGGACGGCCGAAGAGCTGAGGAAGAAGAGCTTTGGGAGCCCGCCCCATGTCTTGATAGTCCCGGGCAAGCTTCACTTTTCAGAAGAGGAATATTTAGAAAACCTATAGCCAGTCTAGATACTTCCTCTTCTCGAGCAACTCTATCTGCGGCTTGCTGTAGGTGAGAACCAGATCGCCGCGCTCGTTCTCCTGGACGGACCAGGGCTCGACCATCACAATATCACCCTCCCGCGTCCACATCCTCCTCCTGACGCGGCCGGGTATGCGGCAAATCCTTATGTGCCCGTCGCTGCACCTGACCTTGGAACGCCGGTTGCCGAGACGCTCCTCTATGATGCCAAGCAATTGACCCTCTCTCGGCGTCTTGACTCTGATCGGACCATCCTGTTGGCCCTTTTTCTTCCCGCCATGGGGCTTCCTATATACCATCGTGCCTAAATTGCCTTTACAAGCTTAAAAGCCCACGCCAGCGCTCAAAGTCGTATGAGATAATAGAAGCGGTTCTTGCTCTTGCTGCTCTGGCGGTCCAGGCCCACCTGTTCAAAGCTCTTCTTCATCTCCGCTTTACCCCTGAACTCCCTGACTATCTTCTCGGCGGACTTCTTGCTCCCGAGGTAGATGTCATAGCCGCCCGGGACCTTCTTGACGTCACTTATGAAGGAGAACCGGTCCTTGTGCTTCCCCACTTTTTCGACTATGTCCTCAATTGTTCTCCTGCTGATACCGCCCCTGAGCTGCAGAACCGCTTCATAATAACCGCCTGCAAGCCTGCTGCAGTCCGGGCAGGTGGCGTTCTTCACAAGAACGGTTGCGCGCATCTTGGTCTCTGACTCGCCCAGGGAGATGGTCACTGTGATGTCGTATCCTCCCTGGCCCGTTTCCGCTTTGATACTTACCGCGCCCGTCTTCTCAAGGCGCTTGATGTTCGTCTTGAGCGAACTTTGTGCGGCCTTGATTACTGCGTCCTCCTCTTTTAATCCCTTCAACCATTTACCGCTTAGGAGGTAGGCGCCGCATCCTTTGCAATGCCTCAGCTCGATGACGCTGGGTAACTCTACCTTCAAATTCCTTTTCAGGTAGCACTCGGAGCAGAACATGCCTACCTCAGACTTCTTGCCGCAGAGTGGACAGACCATGAGAGAATTTGTCGGGCGGGGCTTATATATTGGAGAGTCAATCAAAAAAGCTCAAAAATCAAAACCCGGAAATCAGATTGCCCACTTGCTCCTCAGCCCCAGCCAGAAGGCCGAGAGGATGAGGATGAAGATGCCGGCGTAGGACACGTTCAGGCTGCCTGCCATGACCCCACCAGCGATGAGAAGGCCGCCACCAAAGATGGCTATGAAGCCGCTCTGCTTGCTGTAGTCGCGCGCCTTCTTGGCCGAGAGCAGGACCAGAGCAGCGCCCGCGACGAGGAGAAGCAGGCCGAACTCCATGACCGAGGCGTCGCCTATGGGCGTGGAGAGCCCGGCCAGCGAGATGAAGAAGACGCCGAATATCATGGCCATCAAACCCGTGAAGAAGTATCCCTGCCGCAGGAACAACTCCTTCATAGTGTGCTCCTCCGTTATGACGGCATAGAAGAACGCCAGGCTCCCTACCCAGATGAGCACCAGGCCGTAGATGGTCGGCTCCACGTCAGTGGAGGCCAGAACCGCGGTCAGCGTGAATATCGCAGCGCCTACGGCGACTATGATGATGGCCAGCGCGATAAGCAAGGTCTTAGTCATGCCCCTGTCTATGGGTCTGAGAAGGTCGTGGAAGCCCATGGGTTAATAACATATGGGGGCTTAAAAATCACAGGCGGTACACCTGCAGGTGGGGGACACCTTCGACGACTATGATGCACTCTTCAGCCTCCGGGTTCGCCTTGCAGTATGCCTTCACGACCCTCTCACCCACAAGGTTGGCAGTCAGGCAACCCTCCAGCAGCTTGACCAGATCCTCTGGCCTGGCGCGCTTGCTGAAGTAGAACTCCTCCGAGATGTGCAGCTTCAGCTCGCCCTCGCTGAGGCTCTTCCCGAGCAGCTCGATGTCGCAGGCGCCGACGACTGCACCCTTCGCGGTCTCGTGCACCTTGACGGCTATAAGCTCTTCCATTATGTGGCTTCCACAATGCGTACTACGTGATATTGCGGAGCAATAGCACCATTCTCGTCGGGAATTTCCGACCTATATGTTCTTCAGCGGCTTCCATCCCCCACACGCCTCGCACTTGAGTATCTTGACACCCTCTAATGTGGTGAAGACGGTGTCTGGCTTCCCGCACTGCGGGCACAAGACGTACTCGATTGAGTACTTCTTCACCGAATCGCCGATCTTCTTGCCGAACAGCTTCTTGTTGAATATCAAACGCTCACCAGCCAGCATCGAATAGGCGCCCAAATCCTTGGTCAAATACTTCTGGAGGTGCGCCTCGTCGCGCCCCAGTATCTTGGCCACCTGCGAGAAGTTCTTCAGGATGGTCTTGTTGCCCTCGAAGAACACCTCGACCTGGGGCATCTCGAACCTCACAGTGGTCTTGGTCTTGTCCGGAAGCTGCGCGTAAGCCCTATCTAAAAGCTTGTCGTAATCAGAGAAATCCATCGCTTAATTTGCCGCTAATCGGTTAAAAAGCGGGGCTTTAAAGCATCAAACCAAAAAATAGCCTATGACTAACCCCGGCAGGGAGGCGACCCTCATCGGGATAGCCGCAAACGCCCTTCTGTTCACTATAAAGCTCTTTGGGGGGCTCATCACCGGCAGCCTCGCCCTGATGTCGGACGCCCTGAACTCCTTCTCCGACACTGCATATTCCGTCGCAGTCTTCATAGCAGTCAGGGTCTCCCACCAGAAGGCGGATAAGGACCATCCCTTCGGCCATCACCGCGCCGAGCCCGTGGCTGGTTTGCTGATAGCCATACTGGCTGGCATAATAGGATTCGAGATAATCAAAGAGGGTGCGATGGGCCTGATGCTTGACGCCCACCACATATTCAGCTTATTGGGTGTGGGCATTCTTCTGGCGAGCATGTCTATAAAGGCCTTCATGTGGCTCTACTTCCGGAATGTCGCCAGGCGGATACGCAGCCCGGCCATACATGCCAGCGCCATAGACAGCAGGAACGACATTCTAATCTCTCTTGTCGCCCTTTTTGGCTTCTCTGCCCCCATCCTGGGCTTCGCCCACATGGACTCCTACGCAGGGATGTTGATAGGCCTCTTCATAATCTGGTCCGGCTACAGGATAGGAGTCGAGAACATAGACTACCTCATGGGCAAGGCGCCGAGGAAGGAGATACTGGATGAGATATATAAGAGGGCGAGCAAGGTCCAGGGAGTCAGGGGTGTCCATGATGTGCGCGCACACTACGTGGGCAATTATCTCCACGTCCAGGTGCACATCGAGGTGGACAAGGACTTACACACGGACGTAGCCCATGCCATAGGGAAGGGCGTCCAGAAATCCGTCGAGGGCATGCCCTCCGTGGACAATGCCTTCATACATATAGACCCCAGGTAGTTCGCAATAGAGTTAAAGGCTTTTTTAAAGCAAACCCACAAAATAAGCCGGAGTTCAAAATGGTGAAAATCGAACAGACAACAGGGGATTGCATCGGATGCGGAGCTTGCGTGGCCGTTTGCGATAACTGGGAGATGGGTTCGGATGGCAAGTCACACCCTAAGAAGACGGAGCTCGCAGAGGTCGGCTGCAACAAGGAAGCGGCGGACGTCTGCCCGGTCGGATGCATACACATAAAGTAGGCCCAAGAACCTTATCTATTTTTATTTCAATAATTATTTTTCTATAATGCCCTCCTAGAGATACATGGCCGACATACTGGTAGATTGCAAGAACGAGATATGCCCAGTACCCCTGATTGAGACGAGAAAGGTGATAAACTCGGTCAAAGAGGGCCAGGTGATAGAAATCGTGGGGACATACCTCAAGGAGGCCAGCGAGTCGGACATAACGCTATTTATATGAGCAGAAGTAATAATATGCTCGTTCAGATATTAAATTAGTGCACCCAAACTATCATGGAAACTGTCAAGGGCTGTCCCAAGTTCCTGAAGAACGGGCCGTGCGGAGGCTACAAGGACAGCCGCTGCGAGGTCGAGCCGGGCAAGAAGTGCCTGTTCATCGCCGCCTGGGAGAGGAACCCTGACAGCCTGAGGAGGGAGCTATGACATTCGTCGAGAAGCTGGGGAAGGAGTTCGTTGTGACAGGGGAGGTCGAGCCGGAGGCAGCCGTGTCCGAATCGTTCCTAAAGAAGGCCGAGAAGTTCAAACCATATGCGGACGCCATCAACGTCATAGACTCGCCGCTTGGCATCCCCCAAGTCTCCTCACTCGCCGCGTCATACGTCCTCAAGCAGAACGGCTTCGAGCCGATTCTCCAGCTCTGCGCGCGCGACAGGAACAAGACGGCGATAATAAACGACCTGCTGGGAGCCAAACTCCTGGGCATAGAGAACGTGCTGGCGATAACGGGCGATTATCCGCAGGATGCGAAGCCAGTGTACGAGCTGGATTCTGTCAGCCTCCTGAGGCTTATCAAAAAGGAGATGCCTAAGAAGTTCAAGGGCTTCAAAATGAACGCGGGTGCCGCCTACAACCCGATGGCGCAGCCCAATGAGCCTGAACAGATAAAGCTTGAGAAGAAGCTGAAGTACGCGGATTTCATCCAGACGCAGATGGTCTTCGACCTGGACCAACTGGAGAATGAAGTCGCTAAGAATAATAGGAAGGAGATACTTGTTGGAATATTCCCCCTCGCTCCCAGGCATGCCGAATACTTCAACAAGAACGTACCTGGGATATCTATAACGAAAGAGGTCTCCAAGCTCATCAAGACGGTAGACGACGGCATCAGGCTTGCGAACGAGCTCGCGCGCGGTGTCAGGGAGCGCGGCTTTGCGGGAATCCACCTGATGCTCTTCGGGGTTGAGGACAGGATAGGCGAGATACTGGAAGGGGTAGTATAAGTTTTATCTGGAGAGCTCTCTCGCAAGGACTAACGCGTCGTTGTAGTCGAAAAACTTGGTCTCATCAAGCGCTTTCTTGAGCATCTCTGTCTCCACGAGATTTTTCAAATCCCCGATAGTGCACGGACCCAGACCCTTCGCGCCCCCGACATCGTCGCCGTCCATGTCCGGCGTTATGTCATCTATTCCGTATGGCTGGATGGCGTTCACATCCGCGATTATCTCAGGCTTCAGCTTTCCGAGGGCCTCTGATTCCAGGAGCTGTGTGGCTTTGGCCCCAGTGGCCAGGATTATCTCAGCGTCCTTGCACGCGTCTGCCCGCTCATTGGGCGTCGAGCCCTGTAGCCCACTGACCTTGCCCCTGACGTCATCCGACAGCCGGTTGGAGATTTTGGTAGCCTTCTCTTTCGTCCGGGAGGTTATGCACACCTCTGCGCTTAGGTTCCTCAGGAGCAGTGCGGATATCTGGCCTATGGGTCCGGTGCCCGCCAGGATAGTGACCTTCTTTCCGCGCACACTGCCAGCCAGCTGCTCGATTTTTGCGATGGTCGCGGCCGCTGTCGTGCATGCCCCGTTGGGGTCCAATATCACGGACATGTCGAACGGCGCGCGCAGCATGCGCTTCAGCTTCTGGAAGATCTTTTCGGACTCCCCCAGACTGCCCCCCACCATTATGACTGTGTTCCTTCTTCCCTCGTCGCTGCGCGCGAATATGGCGTTGTGGATGATGTAGTCAAGGTTCTCCTCACTCACGCCCGCGTAGGGCAAGACCGCGTCATAGTCAGCGTCCAGCGCCAAGAGTGGGTCGAACGGGTTCGCTACCTTGTTCGTGTCCAAGTAGAGCAGAACCTTCTTCATTTAGCCTTACTCCCAATGAGTCCTATAAAGGTCGGTGTCCTCCCCCAGCAGCGTCAGGAACTCCCTCGCAGCCCTTTCAGGATCTTTGGACTGTGTGATGTACCTGCCGACGATGAGGATGTCCGCACCGTTTATCAGCGCTTGCTTGGCAGTCTTTGGGTTTATGCCCCCAGCCACCGCAAACAGTATCTTGTCTGAGACCTCGCCCTTTATCTCCTTGATGAGCTTCCAGCGCGCGTCCTCCGCCTGGTTCTCCTTGCCCCTGCCAGAGTCGACGTTCCTGTGTAGAATGACCACATCCGGCCGCTCTCTGAGGCTCTTGACGACGCCCTTCGGGTCGGCCACGTTCATCATGTCGATGTAGGCATAGATGCCCATCCTGTGGGCCTCATATATGACATTGTCGATAGTCTCCTTGGTAGACAACCCCGAAACGACTACTGCATCAGCCTCCTGGTTGTAGGCCAGGTCCACCTCGACCTTGCCGACATCCAGAGTCTTCAAGTCAGCTATTAGGAATGTCTCCTGCCTGAGCTTCCTTATGTTCTTCAGCCCCCTGACGCCCCACTCCTTTATGAATGGGGTGCCAGCTTCCAGAATGACCATGTCGTTCCTCGGTATCTGCTCGATAACGCGCTTTATAGTTGACAGGTCCGTTATGTCTAGGGCTATCTGCAGGTATGGCGGCCTCCACAGCCGCGTCATCTTAACGCCAGCTATCGCGTGTGTGGCCCTGTCCTTCTCGAAATTTATCTTCTTCAGGTTCGGGTACTGGTCGAGGGCCCTCTTGATGCACATCTTCGTGGCGGAGTAGTTGTACCTGTAGATCTTCTCGTAGCTCTCCGCTTCCGGGTGTACAAAGACTGATGCTATTATCACGTACTCCTCTGCATACTCCTCAGGTATGGTACCCTCTGACACGGCGTCAGCGACAGCCTTTGCCACGGCGGCTTGCGCGGGACCGAAGATCTTACTTGCATCGTCCAGGTTCTTGATGGTGACCTTGGGTATTATGAGTGTTGCGGGCTTGGGTATCAGGTTCGGCCTTATGACCGCGAGCAGAGGGGTGTGGCCTTGCGAAAGCTGGGTCATGCCGTTCAGGAAGGCTGCCCCCACGGGGCCGTCCTTCTTCCCCATGGTCAAATCAATATGCGCTACCTCATTGCCTTCGCCAACCAATGCCTCACCAATCATAAAGTCGTTTTCCATGATGTCCTCCAGCTATTAAACCTTCTTTGAAAGCTTGACTGCAGCCTCGACGCCCCTCTTGGCGTACTCATCTATCCTTGACATTGCCTGTGCCCGCGTCTGGCCGGGCCCGCTCACGCCCAAGCCCACCGGCTTGTCGGACTCGAGGGACAGGTCCATCAGCTTCCTAGCCAACTGTCCTGCTATCACCTCGTCATGCCCCGTTTCGCCCTCGATTATTGCGCCTAGGGCAACCACTGCATCTATCTCCTTCTTCTGAAGAAGCCTCTTGACCATGATGGGAATGTCATAAGAGCCTGGTGCGGTCGCGACCTCTATCACCTTCGCACCGAGCAGTTTAGCGTGCTCCTCCGCCCTCTTCAGCATGGCGTTGGTTATGTCGGAATTGAATTCAGAGACAACTATACCGAGATTTGTCATTTTAGAAACCCCTATAATTTGTTTTTGATTGAATTTAAATCACATCAACTCTTTGACTGTGTAGTGTGTCCCGCCGAGTATGGCCAGCCCGATGATTATGGACACTACAAAACTCATCCTGGGGTCTTCGGGAATCAAATGCGCATCCATAAGCCCCCACAGCCCCCGCCAGAAGGATACCCACCAATCGCTATGATGATGGCCAGCAGGGTCTGTTTGTATAGAGCCAGCTTTAAAATCTTTCCGAGCATCTTATTCTATCCCCCCGACATCTTCCCGCCCCTGGCGTGCGCCGGAGGCGGCGCGTTTTCTAAGGTTTTCCGGCTTAAAAATCAAATCCACGGCGTTGCGCGCATGTTTCACGGCGCGGTTCTTGCAGATTTCTAGCAAATCCTTCTCGTCTTTCGCCTCATCCCCGTGTACGAAGACCTCGATTATGTGTTTGTTTGCCATCAGTTGCGCCTGGATTATCCCCTGCGAGGCCTCATGCGCGCACTGCTTGTCGATTTCCTCCTTCCCCGGCATGCCGAAGGTCATGACTATGTCGCAGCCCATATCTAGGAGTATCTTGCACTCCGCTGGCAAATCCTTTATGCCCGGGACAGTCCTCTGGACAATCTTGATGCTAGGATAGTTCTCCTCAATCTCCCTCTTGGCGTAGGAAGCCATGTCGACGCGAGCGAATGTCGTGTCTACCAATCCTATTTTCATCGTAGCATAATCTGTATCACCTCGGTGAAAAGACGCTTCACTGAATGCGAAGCGCAGATTTTCATCGTAGAAGCAGTGTTAATTTTGCTTTGACAGAGTTAAAAAGTGAGGTGATAGCCAATATTATCCCAAGTAATATCACTCCTCGAAGTGCCCTAGCTTCTCCTTCTTGGTCTTAATGTACCGTTCGTTGTGGGGATTGGTAGGCAGGTATATCGGCTCCCTGCCCGTGATTTCCAGCCCGTAACCCTCCAGCCCCACGATTTTTCGCGGGTTGTTGGTCATGAGCCTGATGCTAGTCAGACCCAGATCCCTCAGTATCTGCGCCCCGATGCCATAGTCGCGCAAATCGTCGGCGAAGCCCAGGGCATGGTTCGCCTCCACGGTGTCCAGGCCCTCGTCCTGGAGGCTGTAGGCCCTTATCTTGTTCCTCAGCCCGATGCCCCGCCCCTCCTGCCGCATGTAGAGTATGACGCCCATGCCCTCCTCATCTATCCTCTTCATCGCCTCATGCAGCTGGTCGCCGCAGTCGCATCTCAGCGAGCCGAACAAATCCCCGGTCAGGCACTCCGAGTGCACGCGCACCAGGACGTCTTTTTTGCCCTGGATGTCCCCCTTCACTAGCGCGATGTGGTCCTTGTCGTCCACTATGGAGCGATACATCACCATCTTGAAGCTCCCATACTTGGTGGGCATTTTGACCTCGGTCACCCTTTCAATCAGTGGCTCTTTGCTCTTCCCGACATGCGTCTTGTCGTGCCGTATCCTGTAGTCAATCAGGTCTTTGATGGTGATTATCTTAAGGTCGTGCTCCCTAGCGAACTCCTCTAGCTGGGGCAGCCTAGCCATTGTGCCGTCCCCATTGATTATCTCGCATATGACTCCTGCCGGGAAGAGGCCCGCCAGCCGCGCCAGGTCCACCGAGGCCTCTGTGTGTCCCGCCCTTTTGAGGACGCCCCCCTCCTTTGCGCGCAGAGGGAAGATATGGCCGGGGCGTGTGAAATCCTCTGGCCGCGCAAGCGGGTCTAGGAATTTTTGTATGGTGCGCGCGCGGTCATATGCGGAAATGCCAGTAGTCGTGCCCTCCCTTGCGTCTATGGAGACCGTGAACGCAGTCTCCTTCTTGTCCGTGTTATTCCTCACCATGGCCCGGATGTCCAGTTCGTCCAGCCTCTGGGCGGTCGAGGCCACGCAGACAAGGCCACGCCCCTCCTTTATCATGAAATTCACGGCTTCCGGACCAGCCTTCTCGGCGGCTATGACCAGGTCGCCCTCGTTCTCCCTGTTCTCATCGTCCACGACTATGACGAACCTACTCCCCTTCAAATCCTCAATGGCCTCTTCGATGCTGTTCATTTGCTAGGGTATCCGAGGAGGAGGAAATCCGCCCCCACCTTCTTCATCTCCACCCGCTCCAATGGAATCGCGTCGCTTATGCTCTGCGCGCCCTCCCCACTTATAGTGACTCCCTTGCCCCCGATTATCTTCGGGGCGATGAAAAGCATGACCTTGTCCACAATCCGCGCGTCGAAGGCCGAGCCTATGAGCCTGCCGCCCCCCTCGATCATTATCGAGGTTATGCCCTCAGAGACCAGCTCCTTCAGCAGCCTCTTCAGGTCCACACCCCCCTCACCCTCCACCACGACCACCTTCACGCCGAGCTTCCTGAGGATGTCAATCTTGTCCATGGGGGCATTTTTGGTAGTCGCTATGATGGTCCTCGCTTCGTTGTTCAGGACCTTCGCACTGACCTTTATCCTCAACCTGGAGTCGACGATTATGCGCTTGGGGTTTTTGCACTCTTGGATGCGGCAGGTCAGCGAGGGGTTGTCCTTGATGACCGTCTCGATGCCCACCATGATGGCGTCCACCTGCCCGCGGAGCTCCTGGACCGCCTGCTTGGCATCCTCACCAGTTATCCACTTAGAGCTGCCGTCAGACGCGGTCATCTTGCCGTCTGCTGACAGCGCCGCCTTGACTATCACGAACGGCTCCTTTGTGGTTATGAACTTCTCATATGCCTCATTCATCATCTTAGCTTGCTTTTCTAGAATCCCGGATTCTATTTGTATGCCTGCGCGCGCAAGATGCGCCAGCCCCTTGCCCGAAACCAGAGAGTTCGGGTCCTGCGCGCCGACTACCACCCTCGACACGCCCGCCTCGATTATCGCGTTTGTACAGGCGGGAGTCTTCCCCCGATGGTCGCAGGGCTCCAGCGTGACGTACATAGTGGCCCCTTTTGCCTCATCACCCGCTTCGGCCAACGCGTTCACCTCGGCGTGAGCCTCACCGGCCTTCTCGTGGAACCCCCTGCCTATAACTTTGCCGTTCTTGACTAAAATACTGCCTACGGCCGGGTTCGGAGAAGTCTTACCCAAACCCTTTTTAGCTAGTTCTAATGCCCCCTCCATGTAATCTTTGTCAGAAGCCATCTCACCTATCCTATTATCCCCCTTCTTCTCAACAAGCTCGACTTTTCCTCTTCGTTCAGACCTTTAAGGGATCTCACAAGACTCACGTTCGCCCTCCAATTGTAAAGGACTTCCTCCAGGGTTACGTCAGAGTCGTGCCTTCTTGCGAAGGAGACCATCGCGCTTGCTGCGGAAATGTCCCTCCACGTCCTCCTCATGTGCTCCTCGCTCATGCCTGTGAGTTCCGCCATCCTCCTGGCATTGCCTTTATGCTGCCCCCTAGTACGCAACAAAAACATCCTCATCTCAGTTAACAAGTGGACGCCTGCTCTATCTAGCCGAGCCACGACAGTTCCATGAGACAAGCCGAGTTTCCTTCCTATCTTCTCGACGTTGAATCTGTTTGTGGGGTCTCTAGCCGCGGCTTCCACCTCCCGCATTTGCCTTTTTATTACCTGCTTTGGGGTGCGGTGTTCCCTCTCTCCGCCCCAAGTGGGATGCACCCCCAACCTCTCATCGCTGATTCCATATTCTTTAGCCCATCGTCTGACTAACTGTCTAACCCCTTCAAGGCTTCTCGGCCCGCCCATCTCTCTTATTGCTGGAAGGTGGGTTCTCAGATGCACCATGAACGTCGTTTCAGGAGGGGTCCTAAAGACAACATCCTTTAAGTGTCTGTGAATAGCTCTCTCCGCAGCGCTTCCAGGTCTTATCATCCTCTTTATTATTATCATCTGTAAACACTAAAAACAGGCTTTTCTTTCTTAACGGGAGAAAGAATTGTGGACAAACTCCTTCTCATCACAGGGAAACTCGCAGAGCCACAGGTGCGCGAATGCGCGCAAGAGCTGAAGGCGGACGTTTTGGTCCTCCCGGTCAGCGTAGCGCAGTTCATAACCCCTCAGCTGGCGATTTCCGGGATAAAGGCGCTGGGCAAGAGCTACGATAAGGTCATCTTCCCCGGGCTGACGAGATTCGATGTCTCTAAGGTCGAGACGGTCGTCAAGATGCCCTGCTTCAAGGGGCCGGAGCACCCGTCCGACCTGCTTGAGGTCATCGGGAAGTGCACTCCCTTATCCAAGACTAAATCCGCGAACTTCCTGCTCGCGAAAAAGGGGGCTGAGGCATACGAAGAAGCTGCTGCCGCATCGGAGAAAAAGGTCGCGAGGTTCACGATTGGCGGCTTGAAGATAGGCATCGGGTTCCCGCCGAGGATAATCGCCGAGATAGTCGATGCCCCGCTGCTCACGGACGAACAGGCCCTAAGCCGCGCGCAGTACTATCTTGCTTCGGGGGCAGACATAATTGACGCCGGGGCGATTGCTGCCGAGGACAACTCGGAAAGGCTGGCTGAGCTTGTCAAGCTGCTGAAGAAAGAGCTCGGCGTGCCTATAAGCATAGACTCCCTCAACCCTAAGGAGATAAACGCGGCTATAAACGCGGGCGCCGAATTAGTCCTGAGCCTTTGCGCGCGCAACATGGGCCTGGTGGAGAAGTCGAAGGGCGTCGCTTACGTCGTAATAGCCGAAGATAGGGATGAGAAGCTTGAGGACAACCTGAAGCGTGCGCAGGAGTTCGGCTTCAACAACCTCATCGCAGACCCCCTCCTTGCGCCCCCCTTCAGGATTGCCGAGTCAATCTCAAGATACTACGCCTTTCGCAAAGCCAGCGCGCAGCCCATGATGCTGGGCGTGGGCAACGTAGTGGAGCTGATGGACGTGGATTCTCCGGGCTTGAACGGACTCCTCGCGGCCATAGCCGTCGAGCTGGATGTTTCCCTGCTGCTGACCACAGAGAACAGCCAGAAGGCGCGCAACGAGGTGAGAGAGCTCAAGCGCGCAATAGAGATGGCCTTTTTGGCCAAGAGCAAGGGTTCATTGCCAAAGGACCTGGGCTTCGACCTCCTCCTGGCGAAAAGCAAGAGTGGGGGTGTGGATTTTGACATAGGTAAGGTCAAGGTGGTTCGGGTGCCAGACGCGAATCCGAGCATAGAGCTGGATCCGAATGGCTACTTCAATATCTTCGTGGATTTCAAAAAGGGCCAGATACTAGCTGCCCACTTCAGGGACAAGTACGACCGCGTGTTCTCCGGGACGAGCGCCGAAGCGGTCTCCAAGGAGATAATAGACAAGGGTCTCGTATCCGACCTGAAGCATGCGGCATACCTCGGAAGGGAGCTTCAGAAGGCTGAGATGTACCTCAAGCTGGGCAGGGGGTACATTCAGGACGAGGACTTCTCGGGCCTGTGAACGATAGACGACTTCTCTATGAGCAGGATGGCCAGTATCGCGGCCAGCGCTATCACCATCATGACGCTGGCGTTTACGACAGTGCTGGGCCAGCCCACGACCGTCCCATAGACCAGTATGGAGGATATGGACCCTACTACGAATAGCACATAGACCAGCTCAAGGAGCTTTTTGTGGGTCTGAGGCAGTTCGAAGTGGAGTGGGTCGGGCATCTTACTCAGTGACTCCTTGATGGCGTCGTTCATGCTCCCCCTCCCTGCGTTAGACCTTAGAGCCATCTTTCTCGCGTATCTTCTTGAACTCTGCCATGAGCTTTTTGGTCATCGCACCCGGCTTGCCGTCACCTATCCTGCGCGCGTCCGCCTCTATTATCGGTATGACCTCCGCCGCTGTCCCGGTCATGAATGCCTCGTCGGCGGTGTAGACGTCGAAGAGCGTGAGGTTCTTCTCGGAGACCTTTATCCTGACCTTCTTTGCTAGCTCCATTATCGCCCCGCGCGTTATGCCTACCAGCACGCCCGCGCCCGTGGGGGGGGTGCTGAGCTCACTGTCCTTGACGATGAAGAAGTTGTCCCCGGTCCCTTCACAGACATGACCAGTAGTATTCAACATAAGGGCCTCATCACAGCCTGCTAGATTAGCCTGTATCTTACCCATAATGTTGTTGAGATAGTTGAGTGTTTTGGCCTTGACATCCAGCGCGTCCCATGCTATCCTGCGTGTTCCGACTGTGACTATCTTTATGCCCTTATCATAGAGGTCGCCATACAAGGGGGCGAACTGCTGCGCTATGCATATTACAGTCGGATTCGGGCATTTGTTCGGATCAAGCCCGAGGTCGCCGACCCCCCTGGTGACGATAAGCCTGACATAAGCGTCCTTTAGACCGTTCTTCCTCAGACTCTTCAGGACCGTCTTTGCCATCTCCTCTTTTGAGGCGCGTATCTTTAGGTTTATACCCTTAGCGCTGTCGTAGAGGCGGTCTATGTGCTGCTTCAATCTGAAGACGTTGCCATTGTAACACCTTATGCCCTCAAAGACACCGTCGCCGTAGAGCAGGCCGTGGTCGTAGACCGATATCTTTGCTTCCCCTTTGGGATAAAACTTGCCGTCTATGTAAATAACCTGTTCAGAACTCATTCTGGTATATTTCGGTCAGAGGCTAGAAAAATGAGATTAGCCCTTGATTGATATCATCGGCCTTACTACAGCCACCTTCTTGGCGATTCCTGAGTAGTGCATGACGTTGACCACATCATCCACGTCCTTGTACGCCCCGGGCGCCTCCTCCGCCACCCCGGCCAGGCTGTGGCCCCTGATGAGGATGCCCCTCTTGGCCAGCTTCTTGACCAGCTTCTCACCCCTCCACTGCCTCTTGGCCTGCTGCCGTGACATCTGCCTGCCAGCTCCATGACAGGCGCTACCAAAGGTCTCATCCATCCCCTGTTGCGTGCCATGGAGTATATAAGAGCAGGTTCCCATAGTGCCTCCTACCAGGACTGGCTGCCCAACCCTGCGGTAGGCCTTCGGCACCTCCTCCCGCCCCGGCCCGAATGCGCGCGTGCTGCCCTTCCTGAGGAGAAGGAGTTCCCTGCCCCCATGCTTCTCCAATTTGGCCGTGTTGTGGCCGATGTCATATAGCATCTTTAGGTCTTCCTCTGCGATTCCCATGACTTTCTTGAATGCCCCCCTCGTCAGATGGGTGAGGGCCTGCCGGTTGGCGAAGGCCGTGTTTATCCCGCAGTTGACTGCCGAGAAGTATGTCTGCCCCTCCTCGCTGCTGAACGGTGCGCAGACCAGCTCCTTCTCGCGGATGGGGATATCATACTTCCTGCTGGCAGCCTCCAGGACCTTCAAATAGTCCGTGCCTATCTGGTGCCCGAGCGCCCGCGAGCCGCAGTGGATGGATACTAAGATTTGTCCCTCTTTAAGGCCGTAGGCCTCAGCCACCTTCCCGTCGAAGATTCCCTCCACATACTGGACTTCAAGATAGTGGTTGCCGCTGCCCAGCGTGCCCACCTGCTTGAACTGCCGCTGCTTGGCCTGGCGGCTGACATTCTCGGGCTTGGCGCCCTTCACCCTGCCGCTCTCCTCCGTGTACTCCAAGTCTTCTTTGAAGCCGTAGCCCTGCTCGACGGCGTATTCCGCCCCCTTGACTAAGACCTCGTCTATCTGGTCTACTGACAGACGTATGTCGCCCGTGGAACCCAGGCCTGCTGGGATTGTCCCAAACAACGCATCAGCGAGCTCCTTCTTCTTTTTCTCGATGTCTTCGCGCGTCAAGTCAGTCTTGAGCGTCCTGACGCCGCAGTTGCAGTCAAAGCCTACGCCCGCCACACTAATCACGCCGTTTTCCGTGTCAAACGCCCCGACCCCGCCTATAGGGAAGCCGTAGCCCGGATGGACGTCGCTCATGGCAAGGCTGGCTTTTTGTATCCCAGGCAGGCAGGCCACATTGACGATTTGCTTCAGCGCGTTCCACTCCTTGCCCGCGCGCACATCAGCTGTCAAATGGTCAATAATCCTCTGGTCGCCATATATCCTGCCTGGTACCAGCATCTCGCCCTTCTTCGGCACTTCCCATCGATACTTGTCGATTCTATTAATCCCTATTTCATTCATCATATGTCCAGAACGCATTGAACGTGATGCTTGCCGCTGTCCGTCCAGCACTTCAAGCCTGAATAAGTAGCGGCTTTGACCTCCGTCTTGACGTTATGCCTCTTCTGGTCGAGCGGCTCGCCCCAGGCATCGGCCGTG
>Ga0209121_10002994_pt1 | contig 16646 bp, 14 predicted proteins | sample Cruoilmetagenom3_FD_187292 | JGI IMG/M metagenome (GOLD analysis project Ga0209121, IMG submission 187292) | Oil polluted marine microbial communities from Coal Oil Point, Santa Barbara, California, USA - Sample 3 (SPAdes) (version 2) | ecosystem: Environmental > Aquatic > Marine > Oil seeps ... | reverse complement strand
GATAAGCAAATAGGTTTTTTAAGTTTTAAATAGGTGTTTTCAACTTTAGTATCATCGGCGGTATTATCAAGACATACTTGTAAGCGAACTTTTTCAATAGGGTGTATAAGATTAGGAGCAATCTCAGCCAATGGAACCATCACAAACTTTCTTTTAAGCATTTCTTTATGAGGCACAATTAATTCTTTTGAAAAAATTATTTCATTGTCAAAAAGCAATATATCAATGTCAATAATTCTTGCTTTGTACTCTTTTTCTAATGTTCTTTTTCTACCTAAAGACAGTTCAATAGTGTGAATTGCGTTTAATAAACTTTCTGGATTTAAACTTGTTGAAACTTGTATGCAAATATTATAAAAGTCCTCACTTTTAAAACCCCAAGAAGTTGTTTTATAAACAGAAGAAATTTTAACAATTGAACCAATTTTTTCAGCAATTAAATCAACCGTTTGTTGTAAGTTATTTAGCTTGTCTCCTAGGTTTGTTCCTAATGATAAATATGTGGTTCTTATTATTTGCATAATGTGAATACAAAGAAAAGAAAAGTATCATTTAAAAACATATCTTTGTCAACCAACTTATAAACATTTGTTGTTTTTTTTTGAATTAAAAACTTATTTTTATATGAACTTTTTAAGAAATTTATTTGCATCAATTTTTGGAACATTAATTGCGTTAGGAATAATTTTAGTATTGTTTGTTTTAGCAGCAGCAACTTTAGGAGATACTAAACAAATAAAGATTGCAAAAAACTCAGTTTTAGAAATAAAACTTGAAACTTTGGTGAAAGATTATGCGCCAAAAAGCGAGGATCCTTTTGATGAAATTCTTGGATTCAATGATAAAAGAATAGGATTAAAATCTATAATTAACGCTATTGAAAATGCAAAAACTGATGAAAATATTAAAGGAATTAGTATTACTACATTAGGTGTTAATGCTGGTATTGCACAAACGCAAGCAATTAGAAATAAATTGTTAGAATTTAAAGAAACGGGTAAGTTTATAAAAGCATACGCAGATATTTATAATCAAAAATCTTATTATTTTAGTTCTGTGGCAGATTCTATTTTTATAAACCCAGTTGGAGCTATTGATTTTAAAGGATTGTCTTCAGAGATATTATTTTATAAAGATTTAGAAGACAAAACTGGCGTAAAAATGGAAGTGATTAGACACGGAAAATACAAAAGTGCAGTAGAACCATTTTTATACAACGAAATGAGTGATGATAATAGAGAACAAATCACAATATTTTTAAAATCAATTTGGGATGAAATGGTTGTTGATATCTCAAATAGTAGAAATTTAACTAGTTCAGTAATAAACAACATTGCAGATAATTTATTAGCCAGAAATGCAACCTTAGCTTTAGAAAACAATATTATTGACGGTGCTATTTATGTTGATGAATATGAAAATAAATTAAAGTTTGATACAGGGGTTTCTTTAGATGAAAAATTAAATAAAGTTTCAATTACAGATTACATTTCAACTGGTAAAGGAAGAGTTGTTTCAACTGCATCAGATAAAATAGCTGTTATTTATGCGCAAGGTGAAATTATCTATGGTAAAGGCGATGAAAATTTTATTGGACAAGATTTAATTATAAAGGCATTAAAAAAAGCAAGAAATACGGCTAGTGTAAAAGCTATAGTTTTAAGAGTTAATTCGCCTGGAGGGAGTGCTTTGGCAAGTGAATTAATTTGGAGAGAGCTAGAATTAACAAAAGAAAAATTACCATTAGTAGTTTCTATGGGGAATGTTGCTGCCTCTGGAGGTTATTACTTAGCCTGTAATGCAAATAAAATTTTTGCTGAACCTACTACAATTACAGGGTCTATAGGTGTTTTTGGAGTAATACCAAACTTTAGCAAATTAGCTGGTAATATTGGGGTTAATGCAGAGCAAGTAAGCACAAATACCGGTGCTAATTATAGTATTTTTGAACCTATGACCGATGAATTTAGGTTGGTAACTACTGAAGGTGTTGAAGCTGTTTATACTACATTTTTAGATAGGGTTGCTAAAGGAAGAAATATGACTATTGAGGAAGTAGATAAAGTAGCTCAAGGTAGAGTTTGGAGTGGCGTTGATGCTTTAAACAATGGTTTAGTTGATGAACTAGGAAATTTAGAGGATGCCATTTTATATGCAGCCGAGTTAGCTGAAATAACTGATTACAGAGTACGAAATTACCCAAGTTATAAGGTTGAATTAGAAGATAGATTTAGTGGTTTACCTTTTTTGAAAACTAAAGAAAAAGTTTTAATTGAAGAGTTAGGTGAAGAAAACTATAAAATTTACCAAAATATAAAGCAGTTTTCTAAGTTAAAGGGAATTCAAGCAAGGTTGCCTTTTGTTATTGATATTAAATAAATTATAAGCGTTCAAAAGTCACAAAACTATAATCATATTTATTTTTGTCATTTGCTTTAAAATCTTCTCTTAAAGTTTCTTTCCAAATTGTTTTATCAATTTCAGGGAAAAATGCATCAGCTTCAAAATTGTGATGTACAAATGTTAAGTCTAGCTTATCAGCAATTAAAATTGCTTGTTTATAAATTTCTGCACCACCTAAAATATAAGGGCTTTTATCTTCTTTAGCTGCTTCAATTGCATCTTGTAAAGAGTTCACAACAACACAACCTTCTGCTTTAAAATTTGCGTTTCGAGTAATTATTATATTAGTTCTATTAGGTAGTGGTTTACCAAGCGACTCATAGGTTTTTCTACCCATAATTACATGGTGGTTTGCGGTTACTTTTTTAAAGCGTTTTAAATCAGCAGGGATGTGCCATATTAATTTATTGTCTTTTCCTAAGGCATTGTTTTTAGCAATAGCAGCTATAATTGTAATCATTCTTCTGTTGAGTTGTTCTTGGGGTTTTCTTTTTTTTTAATCTCTTCAGCGTATTGCTCACTTTCAATTTTTAATTTGGCTTCATGAGCTATTTCTTTTTCTAATTTTGCTATTTTTAATTCTTGCTTTAAAACCAATTTATCAGTTTGTTTTCTTTCCCAATCTTTTCCCATAAATCGATTGGTAAAAAATACATTTATAAAATGAAGTATAAAAAAGAAACCCCAAATAACTATTGCCCAAATAAACCAGTTTGTAAAAAGTTTCTCCTCTAAATTTAAAACTTTATTTAGTATTATTAGAAATGTTGATACTACTATAAACACTATAAAATGGAAATACAGTCGCTTTTTTTGTAGTACACGAGTTCGTGCATATTCGTATAATTCATGTTGTTCATTCATAGCTTAAAATATTACATACTCTTAACCCATTCTTTGATATAAGTAGTGAAGTCTTCTATTTCATTTATATCTTGATTTTTTGACTTTTCATTTGAAAAAGCTAAAAATTTTGAAATGTTTTTATCTGAATTATTAAAAATATATTCAATAGATTTTAAGAGGTTTTCATCATCAATTTCAATGATTCTTTGAATTATTTTATTTTTAAGTTGTAGTGTGCTCATGATTATTCTTTTTTAATAGCTACAAATTTATTAAATGATTATTAATTAATCTATTAAAGGTATATTAATATTTTGTAAACGTCATGTTTTCTTTTTCCGTATACAAACTATAATTTTAATTGGATTTAAACAGAAACTTTACCTTTGATATGTGGATATGGATTGTAATTAGTTAAATTAAAATCATCAAAAGTAAAATCAAAGATATTTTTCACTTTAGGGTTAATCTCCATAATAGGTAATTTTCTAGGTGCTCTAGATAGTTGTAAGTCAATTTGCTCACTATGATTACTATAAATATGTGCATCTCCAAAAGTGTGAATAAAATCACCAGGTTTTAGGTTGCAAACTTGTGCCATCATCATGGTAAATAAGGCATAAGAAGCAATATTAAAAGGAACCCCTAAAAATATATCAGCGCTACGTTGGTATAATTGACAAGATAATTTTCCATTGGTTACATAAAATTGAAAAAAAGCATGACAAGGAGGTAATGCTGCTTTGTTATTAGCAACGTTTTCTGAAAAAGAAACTGAAGTATCTGGTAAAACACTTGGGTTCCAAGCTGAAATTAACATCCGTCTACTATCAGGGTTTGTTTTTATGGTTTCAATAACTTCAGAAATTTGATCTATACCTTCGCTATTCCAATTCCTCCATTGATGTCCGTAAACAGGTCCCAAATCACCATTTTCATCAGCCCAAGCATCCCAAATTTTCACATTGTGTTTCTTTAAATATTCAATATTAGTATCACCTTTTAAAAACCACAGTAATTCATAAATAATAGATTTTAAATGTAATTTCTTTGTTGTTAACATTGGAAAGCCTTCGCTTAAATCAAAACGCATCTGATAGCCGAAAACACTTTTTGTACCTGTTCCAGTTCTATCTTCTTTTAAAATTCCGTTATTGCTAACGTGTTTTATTAAATCTAAGTATTGTTTCATTTTTTGGTTTTTATCTAGTTACCCAATAATCATCCCTGCAATTGTTGCAGATAATAATGATGCTAAAGAACCACCAATTAATGCTTTCATCCCAAATTCAGAAAGTGTTTTACGTTGCCCTGGTGCTAAAGAACCAATTCCGCCAATTTGAATCCCAATAGAAGCAAAATTGGCAAAACCACACAACATATAAGTTGCCATTATTACAGACTTGCTGTAGGTAAAGTGTGTTGCGCTTGCAACATTTTTTAATTCAGCTAGCTGAATGTATCCAACAAATTCACTTGCTGCTAATTTTATACCTAATAATTGCCCCATTAACATCATATCTTCTTTTGCCACTCCAATTAACCACATAAGTGGCGCAAAAATGGTTCCTAAAATTGATTCTAATGTGAATTTTTGGTAAGGAGTATTTGCAGCCATCCAATCATTTAAGTTTGTAAGATTACCTATCCAGCCTAACATACCATTTAACATAGCAATTATAGCCACAAAAACTAAAAGCATTGCAGCAACATTAGCTGCCAATTTTAAACCTTCAGTAGTACCATTAGCTATTGCATCTAAAATGTTTGAGCCTATTTTGTCTTGTGAAACTTTTACATCCGTATTAATTTTTTCTGTTTGAGGGTATAACATTTTTGCAACAACTATAGCTCCAGGTGCTGCCATAACAGAGGCTGCTAATAGATGTTTGGCATAATGCAAACGTAAAACTGGGTCGTTTCCACCAAGAAACCCAATATAAGCGGCTAAAACACCACCGGCAACTGTTGCCATTCCTCCAATCATAACTAATAATATTTCTGAACGATTCATACGCTCTAAATATGCTTTAATCATTAAAGGTGCTTCTGTTTGACCTAAAAATATATTTCCTGCAACTGATAAACTTTCAGCACCAGATATTTTTAAAAGTTTGGTTAATAACAAAGCCATTCCTTTTACAACAATTTGGATAATTCCCAAATAAAATAATAAAGATGTTAATGCTGAGAAGAAGATAATTGTTGGTAAAATTTGAAATACAAATATGAATCCATAAGATTCAATATTCATTAAACCGCCAAATAAAAATTCGCTTCCAGCCATTGTGTAATCTAGAATGTTAGTAAAAATTCCACCAACAAATTCAAAGCCTTTTTGAATAAAAGGTACTTTTATAACACCAAATGCTATAATTAATTGAGCAGTTAAACCAGCACCAACAGTTTTCCAATTAATAGCTTTTCGATTACTACTAAATAAATAAGCAACTACTAATAGCGACACCATTCCTAAAATACCACGCCATAATGAGTTTATAGAAAAACCTTGATTATCTATAAGTGGAGTTGAAATTGTTTCTTGTGAGTATGTTGAAATTGAAATAAAAAGTAGAACTAGGGTAGATAAACTTAATTTTTTAAACATATAATAAAATTATTTGGATGTGCGTTTAGTTATTTCATCACGAAGTTTTGCAGCTAATTCGTAATCTTCTTGCTCAATAGCGTTATTTAATTTTTCATGTAATTTTTTAATGGTGAATTTATTAAAAGAATCTTCTTTTTTTTCAACCACAGGTTCATCTATTAAATTTTCGATACTTAAACGATCTTCATCAGTAGTTAAATTATCTTTCATTTTTAAATAGACACCGGCCTTATCTAAAATGTTTTCATAGGTGAAAATTGGAGCATTAAAACGGGTTGCTAATGCAATTGCATCAGAAGTTCTAGTGTCAATAATTTCTTCAATTTTATCTCTTTCACAAATTAAACTGGAATAAAAGACACCATCAACCAACTTGTGAATGATTACTTGTTTGATAATAATATGAAACCTATCAGCAAATGTTTTAAAAAGATCATGTGTTAATGGACGAGGAGGTTTAATTTCTTTTTCTAAAGCAATAGCAATAGATTGAGCTTCAAAAGCACCAATTACAATTGGTAAAGTTCTTGTGCCGTCTACTTCACTTAGTACTAATGCGTAAGCTCCGCTTTGTGTTTGACTATACGATATGCCTTTAATATTTAGACGAACTAAACTCATAAGTTAAAGTTAATAAAAAAGGCTGTCTAATCAAAGGACTTTGATGTCCAATAATTAGACAGCCTTATTAAGAGGCACAATTTAATAAAATTATGCGTTATTAGCTTTAAATTCTTTTAACTTTTCAATTAATTTTGGAACAACTTCAAAAGCATCACCTACAATACCATAATCTGCAGCTTTAAAGAAAGGTGCTTCAGGGTCAGTATTAATTACAACTTTTACTTTAGATGAATTTACACCTGCTAAATGTTGTATTGCTCCTGAAATTCCAACTGCAATGTATAAGTTTGAAGCTACAGGCTTACCTGTTTGTCCAACGTGTTCACTATGTGGTCTCCAACCTAAATCTGAAACAGGTTTTGAACAAGCACTTGCTGCACCTAAAACATCTGCTAATTCCTCTATCATTCCCCAGTTTTCAGGGCCTTTTAAACCTCTTCCTCCAGAAACCACAATATCAGCATCTGCAATAGTAACTTTCCCTGTAGTTTGTTCAACAGAATTTGAGGTTAAACCACTTTCTATAATTTCAGGTGAAAACTCTTCAGTACTTCCTGAAACTTCATTCTCTATTAAACCATAAGAATTTTTAGCTAATGAAAGCACCTTAATTTCAGTATTTAATGTAGTATTGTTAAATGCTTTATTTGAAAAAGTTTTTCTTTTAACGGTTAATGGTGAAGTTGAACTTGGTAGAGCAACTACATTACTTGCGTAACCTGCATTTAAATTAACAGCAACATTTGGTGCAAGGTATAAACCGTTTGTGCCTGAATCTAGAATTACAATTTGCGAACCTTCTTTTTCAGAAGCTTGTTTTATAATGTTTGCATATATTTTTGAGTTGAATGTTTTTAATGCATCGTTTGAAACAGTTAAAACTTTTTCAGCTCCATATTTATATAATAATGTAGGGTCACTCGCATTTATTGCTAATACAACCACGTTTGTTCCTAACTGCTCTGCAACTTTTTTTCCGTAAGAAGTTACTTCAAAAGCAGATTTTTTAAATTTTCCTTCGGATGTTTCGGTAAAAACTAAAACTGACATATATTTTGTTTGTTAAATTGTTAATCGTTTAATCGTTTAATTGTTAATCGTTTTTACACAGTTCAACATATAAACAATTCAACAGGAATTTATTAAATTACTTTTGCTTCATTATGTAGTAAACTAATAAGCTCATCTACATTATCAGCATCAACTATTTTACAAGCCGATTTTACTGCTTGTTTTTCAAAAGAAATAATTGATGTTGCTGGGCTACTATTTATAGGTTCAACAACATTTAATGGTTTTTTACGAGCCATCATAATTCCACGCATATTAGGTATACGTAAATCTTTTTCTTCAACTAATCCTTTTTGTCCTGCAATAATTAATGGTAAATTTGAAGATAAAATTTCTTTTCCACCATCAATTTCACGTGAAATGGTTGCTTTTTCTCCTTCAATTTCAAGTCCAATACACGCATTTACAAAACTATAGTCTAATAATGCAGCTAGCATTCCAGGAACCATTGCACCATTATAATCACTAGATTCTTTTCCAGCAAGAACTAAATCGTAATTTCCATTTTTTACAACTTCAGCTATTTCTTTAGCAACAGTAAGACCATCAGTGGGTATGGTATTTACTCTAATAGCATCATCTGCACCAATTGCCAAAGCTTTACGTAAAGTTGGTTCGGTTGAAACATCTCCCACATTAACTACAGTAACTGTAGCACCTTGTTTTTCTTTAAACCACATAGCTCTTGTTAGCGCAAACTCATCATACGGGTTTATTACATATTGCACGCCATTACTATCAAATTTTGAATCATTTTCGGTGAAATTAATTTTTGAAGTAGTGTCTGGAACGTGGCTTATACAAACTAATATTTTCATGTTATTATGTATTTTAAATATTTTGGTATAAAATTAAAAAGCTTTTTATTATAATGGTTACGAATATACTACTTTTTTTTAAAATACTATGCGTGCATAGTAAAATTTTATAAACTATTATTTTTTTGATTCTAATTTTAGAAATGCTTACTTTTGCAAATCTTAAAATAAGATATAATGAAGACGATACAATTTAGAGAAGCTATTTGTGAAGCAATGAGTGAAGAAATGAGACGAGATGAATCTATTTTCTTAATAGGTGAAGAGGTTGCTGAATATAATGGAGCATACAAAGCTTCAAAAGGAATGCTAGATGAATTTGGAGCAAAACGTGTAATAGATTCTCCAATTGCAGAATTAGGTTTTACAGGGATTGCAGTAGGTTCAGCAATGAACGGAAATAGACCAATTGTTGAGTTTATGACTTTTAACTTTTCATTAGTTGGAATTGATCAAATTATTAACAATGCGGCTAAAATCAGGCAAATGTCTGGTGGGCAATTGCCGTGTCCAATTGTTTTTAGAGGGCCTACAGGTTCAGCAGGTCAATTGGGAGCAACACATTCACAAGCTTTTGAAAACTGGTATGCAAATACACCTGGTTTAAAAGTAATTGTACCTTCAAATCCTTATGATGCAAAAGGATTGTTAAAAGCAGCTATTAGAGATGATGATCCAGTAATTTTTATGGAATCTGAACAAATGTATGGTGATAAAATGGAAATTCCTGAAGGTGATTATATCATTCCAATTGGTGTTGCCGATGTGAAGAGAGAAGGAACAGATGTTACTATTGTATCTTTTGGTAAAATAATTAAAGAAGCTTATAAAGCAGCAGAAGTTTTAGAAAAAGAAGGGATTTCGGTTGAAATTTTGGATATGCGTACGGTTAGACCAATGGATTTTGACGCGATATTTAAATCGGTTAAAAAAACGAACAGATTAGTTGTTTTGGAAGAAGCTTGGCCATTTGCTAGTATTTCTTCTGAAATTACATTTCAAGTACAAGAAAATGTTTTCGATTTTTTAGATGCACCAATTAAAAGAATTACAACTGCTGATACGCCAGCACCATATTCTCCAGTATTGCTAGAAGAATGGTTGCCAAATTTTAATGATGTTGTGAAGGCAGTTAAAGAAGTATTATATATAAAATAAAGGCATAATTTTTGCGTTATAAATTCCTTTCAAGCTAACCTTGAAGGGAATTTTTTATTATTATGAAAAAAACAAAATTACTTAGCTTATTTTTTCTCCTTGTTTTTTCTGTTGGTTTTTCACAGGTAAAAATAAGTGGTGTTGTTAAAGATCAACAAAATGAAACGATCCCTTTTGCTAACATTATTTTTGTTGGTTCTACAATAGGAACAGTTTCTGATGAAAATGGAAAATTTTATTTAGAATCTGATAAAACGTATACAAAAGTAGAAGTTTCATTTCTAGGTTTCGAAACTAAAATTGTTACAATAAATAGTAGGGATTTTAATTTAACAGTTACTTTGAAAGAAGCTGCTTCGCAACTAAAAGAAGTATTTATTTATAGTGGAAAAGTAAAGAAAAAAGGAAATCCAGCAATTGCAATTTTAAAAAAGATTTGGGCAAAAAAACGACAAAACGGAATTTATTTATTCGATCAATATGAATACGAAAAGTATGAAAAATTAGAATTCGATTTAAATAATGTTGATAGTGTAATGAAAAAAAGTAAACTTTTTAAAGGAATGGAGTTTGTTTTTGAAGGTATTGACACATCAAATATTACAGGTAAAGCATTTTTACCAATTTTTATAAATGAATCTGTTTATAAATCTTACGGGAAAAATAAAGATGGAAAAAGTTTTAGAGAAGATTTAATAGCTAACAAAAACTCTGGATTCGATTCTAATCAAAATGTAATAGCATTTATTAAAGACTTGTACGTAGATTATAATATTTACGATAGTTATATTAAAATTTTCGATAAAAGTTTTGTGAGTCCAATTTCTAAAGCATCGGGAATTTCAACATATAATTATGTATTAAGAGATAGTGCTTTTATTAATAATAAATGGTGTTACAATATTTTATACTATCCTCGTAGAAAAAATGAATTAACCTTTAAAGGTGACTTTTGGGTAAATGATACTACGTTTGCTGTGAAAGAAATTAATATGCAAGCTAACAGAAGCGCCAATATTAACTGGGTTAAAGATATTTATATTGAACAAGAATTTGATGTTTTAAACGATTCAGTATTTTTATTGAAACGCGATTATATGCTGTCTGATTTTAGTTTTAAGAAAAAGGAAAAATCGAAAGGAGTATATGGTAGAAGAACTACAATGTATAAGGATTATGCCTTTAATAAAGAAAGGGAAGCTAAATTTTATAGCAAAGAAATAAATGTTTACGATGATAAAATTTACAATAAAAAGGATGATTATTGGAATGTAAACAGACAAGAAAAGTTAAATAAAAATGAAGAAGGTATCTATAAAATGTTAGACACCTTAAAAACAGTTCCTAAGTTTAAACAAATTTATAATTTGGTTTCAATTTTAGGTTCAGGATATATTGAATTTAACAATTTTGATTTTGGACCAATATTTTCAACTTTTGGAAAAAATGATGTTGAAGGAACAAGAATACGTGTTGGAGGAAGAACTTTTTTTGGAAGTAATGATCTTTGGCGCTTGCAAGCATACACGGCTTACGGTTTTAAAGATGATAAATTTAAATATGGAGCTTCAGGAAAATGGATGCTAAATCCAAAAAGTAGATTTACAATTGGAGCCGGAAACAGGAGAGATGTAGAACAGATTGGTGTAAGTTTAACCACTACAAATGATGTTTTAGGAAGAAGTTTTGCTTCTTCATCATTATTTGCCAGTGGAGATAATAGTAAGTTAACAACCATTAATTTGTCAAATATTTATATGTCTATAGAACCTAAAAAAAATCTAGCCTTTAGATTGGGAGCTTCTTATAGAACTTTAAAATCAGCTTCACCTGAAACGTTTAATTTAGATTATTGGGTTGATGATGCTCAAACAATTACAGCATCTGAATTAAAACAATCTGAACTTGATTTTTCTATTAGATACACGCCAAATAGAAAAACCATTGGTTATGGTGTAGAACGTAATGAAGTAACAGACAATTACTCAACATTATTTTTAAATTATTCTAGAGGTATAAAAGGAGCTTTTAATAGTGATTTTGATTATGAAAAAATACAACTTTACTATCGGCAACCAATATTAATAGGTGGTTTTGGAAGAATGTTCACCACTTTTGAAGTTGGTAAAACATTTGGAGAGGTTCCTTTAGGTTTGTTAAGTGTTGTTCCTGGAAATCAATCATACTTTACAATTGGAGGAACTTACGCTCTATTAGATTATTATGAGTTTGTAACAGACACCTATGCTTCACTTCATGTAGAACATAATTTTAATGGAAGGTTATTTTCTAGAATACCATTGTTAAGAAAACTTAACTTGCGAGAATTGGTTGGTATAAAAGCCGTTTGGGGTGAACTTTCAGATAAAAATAAAGCATTAAACTCAACTAGTTCTATTAATTATATCGCGCCAACCAAAGGTTATTATGAATATAGCGTTGGTGTTGGAAATATATTTAAAGTTTTTAGAATAGATTTTAGTTGGAGAGGTAGTTATAAAGACAACCCAGGAGCAAATAATTTTGCTATAAAAGGAGCATTTGGCTTTCATTTTTAAAAATCATCAGAAATTAATGCGAGTACATTGTGAATTATGTACTTTTGTAAAATATTAAAATTAAAAAAGAATGAGTTCAAAAAAGGTTAAAACATTTGATGTATTAATTGAGATACCTAAAGGAAGTAGAAATAAATACGAATATGATTTTACGTTAAACAAAATTAGATTTGATAGAATGCTATTTTCATCTATGATGTATCCAGGTGATTATGGTTTTATTCCAGAAACATTGGCCTTAGATAAAGACCCTTTAGATATTTTGGTGTTAGGAAGTGAGCCTACCTTTCCAATGTGTGTAATGGAAGTGAAAGCAATTGGTGTTTTCCATATGACAGATGAAAAAGGTCCTGATGAAAAAATAATATGTGTACCTATTTCAGACCCAATATGGAATCAGTTAAATGATATTTCTGATATGAACCCACACCAAGTAAAAGAAATTGAACATTTTTTTCAAGTTTATAAAGATTTAGAAGAAAAGAAAGTTGATGTTGGTGGTTGGGGAGATGCAATTGAAGCGTATGATATTTTAGATAAATGTATTGAGCGTTACGATTTAAGTGAACATAAAAAAAAGAGAACATTTACAATATAAAATGTGTAATTTAAAACCCTTTCTTTGTTTGAAAGGGTTTTTTTTAACAAAAGCCTTGCGAAAACGTTTGAAAATACTACTTTTGGCAAAATAAAAAAATTACTAAACCAAACAATTATAAAATGGAATTAATAGTTAAATTTTTACCTTTATTTGGAGTTCTAGCACTTGTGTTTGTAATTATCAAAAATTCTTGGGTTTCTAAACAAGATGAAGGAAGTGAAAAAATGTCTAAAATTGCTAAATACATTGCAGATGGTGCAATGTCGTTTTTAAAAGCGGAATATAAAATACTTGCTATTTTCGTAGTAGCTGTTGCAATTTTATTGTTTTTTAAAGGAACCTATGAAGAAGGTTCAAATGGAATGGTAGCCTTATCATTTGTTGTTGGTGCAATTTGTTCAGCTTTGGCTGGTTTTATAGGTATGAAAGCAGCTACTAAAGCAAATGTTAGAACAACTCAAGCAGCAAGAACATCATTAGGGCAAGCTTTAGAAGTTGCTTTTGCAGGTGGTGCGGTAATGGGATTAGGAGTTGTTGGATTAGGTGTTTTAGGTTTAAGTGGTTTATTTATGATTTACCAATTTATGTGGCCTGGGACAGAAAACTTACCAATGGTATTAAATGTACTTTCAGGGTTTTCATTAGGAGCTTCATCAATTGCATTATTTGCACGTGTTGGTGGTGGAATTTATACAAAAGCAGCCGATGTTGGCGCAGATTTAGTAGGTAAAGTTGAAGCTGGTATTCCAGAAGATCACCCTTTAAACCCTGCAACTATTGCAGATAATGTTGGTGATAATGTAGGAGATGTTGCCGGTATGGGAGCAGATTTATTTGAATCGTATGTAGGTTCAATAATTGGAACAATGGTTTTAGGAGCATTTATTTTTACACCAGAATTTGATGGTTTAGGAGCGGTTTATTTACCTTTAGTTTTAGCAGCTGTTGGTATTATTGTATCAATAGTAGGAACATTTTTTGTGAAAGTAAAAGATGGAGGTTCACCTCATAAAGCATTAAATTTAGGTGAATTTGGATCTGGGTTTTTAATGATTGTAGCATCTTATTTTATTATTACCGCAATGTTACCAGAATCTGTAGAAGGATTGCCATTTGGAGCTATGGGTGTATTTTGGGCAACAGTAGCAGGTTTAATTGCAGGTTTTGGAGTTGGTAAAATAACAGAATATTATACAGGAACAGGAACAAAACCAGTATTGTCAATTGTAAAACAATCTGAAACAGGTTCTGCTACAAATATTATAGCAGGTTTAGGTGTTGGTATGATGTCAACTGCAGTTCCAATTATTTTAATTGCTGCTGCAATTATAGTTTCTCATCATTTTGCGGGTTTATACGGTATTGCAATTGCAGCTGTAGGAATGTTAGCAAATACAGGAATTCAATTAGCAGTTGATGCTTATGGACCAATTTCTGATAACGCAGGTGGTATTGCTGAAATGGCGGAATTACCTAAGGAAGTTCGTGAACGTACAGATAAATTAGATGCTGTTGGTAATACAACTGCAGCAATTGGTAAAGGTTTTGCTATTGCTTCTGCAGCTTTAACTGCACTAGCTTTATTTGCTGCTTTTATGAAAACAGCAAATGTAACTGCAATTGATGTTTCTCAACCAAAAATTATGGCAGGTTTACTTGTTGGAGGTATGTTGCCATTTGTTTTCTCAGCCTTATCTATGAACGCTGTAGGTCGTGCTGCAATGGCTATGATTGAAGAAGTTCGTCGTCAGTTTAGAGATATTCCACAATTGAAGGCAGCTCTAGAAGTTATGAGAAAACATGATTCTGATATGTCAAAAGCATCAGAAGAAGAGCGTAAAATATTTGATGCAGCCGATGGTTATGCTGAATATGAAAAATGTGTTGAAATCTCTACAGAAGCTTCAATTAAAGAAATGGTGTTACCAGGTTTATTAGCATTATTAGTGCCTGTTGTAATAGGATTTATTGGAGGAGCTGAAATGTTAGGAGGTTTACTAGCAGGTGTTACTACTTCTGGAGTTTTAATGGCTATATTTCAATCTAATGCAGGTGGCGCTTGGGATAATGCTAAAAAAATGATTGAAGAACAAGGTAAAAAAGGTACTGAAGCTCACAAAGCAGCTGTTGTTGGAGATACAGTTGGAGATCCATTTAAAGATACTTCAGGACCGTCATTAAATATCTTATTAAAATTAATGAGTGTTGTTGCATTGGTTATTGCACCAAGTATTGCTTTAGATGCTGTTGAAGTTACAGATTATTCAAAAGAAAAAGCAGCTACGGAAGTTGTTGCTAAAGAAATTTCTAAAGAAATTAAAGTAGAAATGACAACTAATGATGACGGAACAGTTAAAGCAACGGTTACAACAACCACAACTGAAAATGGTGAAGCTACAACGGATGTGAAAATTATAGAAGGAACTGAAGAAGAAGTTAAAGCTGAATTAGAAGCATTGAAAGATGTTAAAGTAAAAGTTAATGAGAAAAGAATTGAAGTTAAAAAGGTTATTGAAAAGAAATCTTAATACTTCAGACATATAAAAAAGCTCGCTATAAATATTTATAGCGAGCTTTTTTTATGAAGTTTATTTTTCTCTAAAATAAACCGTTTATCTGTGCGTCAATTTTTCCAATAACATTACCTAAATCTTCAGGATTATCAACAAAATTTAAATTATCAACATCTATAATTAATAATTTCCCTTTTGTGTATTTTGTAATCCAAGCTTCATACCGTTCATTTAATCTACTTAAATAATCAATACTTATTGAATTTTCATAATCACGTCCTCTTTTATGTATTTGCCCAACTAAAGTAGTAATTGAAGCTCTTAAATAAATTAATAAATCGGGTGGTGTAACCAAGCGCTCCATTAACTCAAATAGTGATTCATAGTTGTTAAAATCTCTATTAGGCATTAATCCCATTGCATGTAAGTTTGGAGCAAATATTCTAGCATCTTCATAAATAGTTCTGTCTTGGATAATGCTTTTTCCGCTCTCTCTAATTTCTAGTACTTGGCGAAATCTACTATTTAAAAAGTATACTTGTAAATTAAATGACCAACGTTCCATTTCGCCATAAAAATCGTCTAAGTACGGGTTTCCATCTACAGATTCGTAGTGAGGTTCCCATTTATAATGTTTCGCTAAAAGTTTTGTTAAAGTTGTTTTTCCTGCTCCTATATTTCCAGCAATTGCTACATGCATAATTAATCTTTAAGTAAAATTAAAAATGCTAATTTACTTAAAATTTTCTTTTTAAAGGGTCACTATTAAAAACTGTTAATAAATTAATTTATAACCGTAACCACGTACATTAATTATTTGGATAGAAGCATCGTTTTTTAGTTTTTTTCGAAGTTTAGTAATAAACACATCCATGCTTCTTGCATTAAAAAAATCATCATCACCCCATAATTTTTTTAAAACAAAGGATCGTTCTAAAACCTGATTCTTGTTTTTTATTAAGTAAAAAAGTAATTGGGCTTCTCTATGTGTTAATGTTTCAATAGTATCGTTTAGTTGAAGCGTTTGTTTTTTTAAGTTGAAAATATAATTTCCAATAGCAATATGTTCAGGATTATTTTCTTGTTCTTGTCTTTTCAGTAAGGAATTTATTCTTACAATAAGTTCTTCCATACTAAATGGTTTTTTTAAATAATCATTTCCGCCTAAATTAAAACCCTCTACAACATCATCGGTTTGTGATTTTGCAGTTAAAAATATTATTGGAATAGCTAAGTTTTCTTCTCTAATTTCTTTAGCCAATGTAAATCCATCTTTTTTAGGCATCATTACATCTAATACTAACAATAAAGGATTTTCAGTTTTATACGTTTTGTAGGCTATTTCTCCATCTTCACAAAGAAGCACTTCAAAATTACGTGTTTCTAAACTTTCCTTAATTATTTGTCCTAATGAAGGTTCGTCTTCAGCTAATAATATTTTAA
>Ga0209121_10002993_pt1 | contig 16647 bp, 17 predicted proteins | sample Cruoilmetagenom3_FD_187292 | JGI IMG/M metagenome (GOLD analysis project Ga0209121, IMG submission 187292) | Oil polluted marine microbial communities from Coal Oil Point, Santa Barbara, California, USA - Sample 3 (SPAdes) (version 2) | ecosystem: Environmental > Aquatic > Marine > Oil seeps ... | reverse complement strand
GACAGGGACTCCGGCGAACACGCAGGTGTACGCGCGGCCATAGGTTGGTCCTAGTGCGCTAGCCCGCCGCCAACTGTCTAGAATCGCCCCCGCCGCTACCTGACGATGAAGACCGGCATTCCGACTTCGACGCGGTCGAACAGATCCTCCACGTCCCAGCGGTGCATGCGCATGCAGCCGTGACTCGCGGCGTGCCCGATCGACCAGTCCTGGGTGGTCCCGTGGATGCGGATACCGGATGCGTTTATGTTGATCGCGCGGGTGCCGAGAGGGTTGCTGGGTCCGGCTGGGATGTAGGCAGGCATGTTCGCCGCCCACCCGCTGCCCGGGTTGCCCCACGTCGGCATGTAGCGCTTCAGGGTGATCACCCAGTTGCCCACCGGCGTCGAGTGTCCCGGCGAGCCGACCGCCACGCCGTACTCCTTCTCGACTGATGCGCCGTCGTAGAGGGTCAGGGAGCGCTCCGAAAGGTCCACGACGATCGATTTGCCCAGCTGGTCCGAGGTCATCGTCGGCTCCACAGAGGTGACGGGCAGATTAATTGAATCCGCTCCTTCACGTATCGCTTGAGAGATCGCATCTGCGGCTGCGGATCGGTCGGTCGTGTGGCCCACCTGATCCTGCAGGACGACGAGCTCTCCTGCTGAGACGGTCACGGTCGCATCGACCGCGCGGGTGTCGATTGTGGACGCGAGGGTGTCGATCCAGCTCAGCACGGACGAGCGATCGATCGACAGGTGAACGTCGACATCGTGATCCACGTCGGACTCCGAGATTCGACGGTACACGCGATCGACGAGCTTGGAGTCATCGCGGGGGCTGAAGGCTCTATGGATCATGGCGTCGAAATCGACGGTGATCGCGGGTGTGGGATCGAACTCATGCGTGGTACCGTTGAACTCAACGGAGACGGGTGTCATGAGTGACGAGACGACCGCGCTTTCCACCACGGAGCGCGCTTCGTTTCGCGAGAGTCCGCTGACATCCACTCCGGCAACGGCGGTACCCATGGGAGATACGTCGCGATTCGTGTAGTCATCAACGACCGCCCAAGTGAAGCCCAACGAGAGTGTGAGCAAGGTGAGAGCTGCGATCACGGCAGCGATATCTATAAGGATGCGGCGCACGTTGGTTCTCCGATTCATCTCACGAAATCATCTAGTCAGACCGATATCTTACAATGAACCCTGTTTCAGGGTCACTTCGGGGGAGGTTCGGTGACAGACGTCGAGGCTGGTCGAGTCTATCGGGGGAATCTGACTCGACTCATTGATAAGGTTCAGACGGATCGGGGCTTGGATCTGGGTCAGTATCGTCAGGCCTATGTCGAGCGTCGCGTCGCGTCGCGCCTGCGCACGCTCGACCTTCATTCGTATCGGCAGTACGTGGACTACCTCGACGCTCATCCGGAAGAGTACAGTGCGCTGCTTAGTATCCTCACCATCAATGTCACCGACTTCTACCGTGACTCCGAGGTCTACGACATCTTCCGCCGACGGATCATCCCCGATCTGCTCGACGAGAAGCTCCGCAGACGCAACCGGATGATCCGTGCCTGGTCTGCGGGGTGCGCTACCGGCGAGGAGCCGTACTCCATGACCATGTCCTTCGTCGAGGCCATGGGAAAGCAAGCCGAGTCGTTCCTTCTTAATGTGACCGGCACCGATATCGATGAGGCGGCTCTCAGTGCTGCGCGGACGGCGACATACGATGTCGAGAATCTGAAACGCATACCTAAGGCGCATCAGGTAAAATACATTGAGACGGACGGTGAAGTCTTTCGTATCAAGCCGGAAGTCGCTCGGCACGTGCGGTTCAAGCAGATGAATCTGTTCGAGGGTCACCCCGTCAGTGTGTATGACGTGATCTTCTGCAGGAACGTGTTCATCTACTTCACACGTGAGCAACAGGAACGCATTCTCGAGGTGTTCTGGTCTGCGCTCTCGCGAGGTGGGTACCTCGTTCTCGGCAGAAGCGAGAAGCTTTCACCGGCGATCGCGGAGCGACTGGAACTCATCGACGGCAGAGAACGGATATATCGCAAACCGCTCAGGCCGTAGGATCGGCGTAAAGAGGAGTTATCCGCCTTCAAGGTGGATCCAGGGGAGGAAGCAGCACATGGCAGATGAGCTTCGAAGCAGTACCGTCAAGCGGGGATTGTCCTTCACGTTCACATTGCTGACGTGGGCAAGTATCGCTCCAGCGATCACGGTCGGTCTCGTTCTCACGGCGGTCTACGCCTATTACAAGCTCGAACTTACCATGAGTGAGATGTTCCCGGTCATCGTTTTCGGGGCTGTGGTCATGCTGATCATCGCTCCGTTCGGAACCGTGATGTGGGGCAGCCAGTTCAAGAATCGCGTGCTCAGACCGCTTCGTGACCTGGGAAGTGTCATGAACGAGGCGGGGAAGGGGGACCTCACTGTCACGGCGGAGGTCGTTCGCCATGATGAGATCGGGATCCTCGCCGGCGAATGTAATGGGCTCATCGGCTCTTTGGCCGGTATCGCCGGGGGCGTGCGTCGGTCAGCCGAGTCCGTTTCCGCTGCGGCCTCACAGCTGTCCGCATCATCGCAGGAGATCAGTTCTTCCACCGTCGAGATATCCTCGTCGGTTCAGCAGATAGCACACGGTGCCGAGCTCCAGTCGCGCAAGGTCGAAGAAGCGACCATCGCCATGGAGTCGATCACCTCCACGACCGATGAGGTCGCAGGGCAGGCCGATGAGGCCGCTCGGACGAGCGAGGAAGCTGCCCGCGTGGCTGCTCGCGGCGAAGAGGCGACGAGCGAAGCGATCGTCAAGATATCCGAGATCCAGCAGGCCATCGAGACACTCGCCAGGTCAGTCGAGATTCTGGGCAAGCGCAGTTCCGAGATCGGTGGCATCGTCGACGTCATCACCTCGATCGCCGATCAGACCAACCTATTGTCGCTCAATGCAGCCATCGAGGCCGCTCGCGCCGGTGAGTCTGGACGTGGATTCTCCGTCGTGGCCGAGGAAGTCCGCAAGTTGGCCGAGGGTTCCGGTCGTGCTGCAGAGCAGATCGGCGAGCTGGTCAACGAGGTACAGGATGAGACCTCCAAGGCCGTTCGATACATGGAAATCGGCACGCGTGAGGTGGAGTTGGGGACAGAGGTCGTCGGCCGCACCAACGAGGCGCTGCGTCAGATCACTGACGCCGTGTCGCGCACCACGGTGCTGGCTGAGCAGATCGCCCACGCCATGTCCGCACAGACCAAGAAGACTTCGGGAGTCGATCGAGCGATGCACGATATCGCTGCTGTCGTCGAGGAGAATGCTGCATCAGCCGAGGAAACCGCGGCAGCGGCAGAGGAGCAGACGGCCTGCATGGAGGAAGTGTCCTCGTCGGCTCAGGAGTTGTCGGATATGGCACAGACTCTCGAGGACTCCGTCCACGAGTTCAGAGTCGAATAGGGGGCGCCTGTGTTCAGCGGCGTCGAGCAGACCGGTCAGAGCTTCGTCACCTTTCGTCTCGGACGAGAGGATTATGCGCTGCCCATAACAAAAGTCGAGAGCATCATTCGCTATGAGGTGTCAACGCCCGTGCCGCGCGCTCCGGCAGCAGTTGCCGGAGTCATCAACCTGCGCGGGCGGATCATTCCGGTCATCGACCTCTCGCGTCGGCTAAGAGACGTGGTGTTCGAGCCCGGTCCTCAGGCGCGGATCATCATCGCGGACGGTGAGGCCGGATCGGTGGGATTGGCAGTGGATGCTGCCAGTGAGGTGATCCGTGTGGCCGAGGAATCGATCCTCGAGCCACCCGAGAATATGCTCTCTGCAGGCATCATGGAAATGATCATCGGTGTGCTCGAAGTAAACGATAAGCTCGTGATCCTTCTCGATCTCGATCACGCGGTTCCCCACACCGAGTATGCGGGGATGGCAAGCACCATCGACCTGGAGGGCGAATCGGATGTCTAAGACGATTCTCGTTGTGGACGATGCAGCTTTCATGCGGATGATGATCAGGGACATCCTCTCCAAGGAGGGGTACGTGATCCATGAAGCGGTCAACGGGCGAGATGCTGTTGAGAAGTACGCAGAGGTCCGGCCGGATCTGGTCACTATGGATATCACCATGCCTGAGATGAGCGGGCTCGATGCACTGAGATTGATCAGGCAGGATCATCCGGCGGCGCGCGTGCTCATGGTGAGCGCGATGGGCCAGCAGAAGATGATCGTGGAGGCGCTGGAGTCCGGTGCCATGGACTTCCTTGTGAAGCCGTTCCAGCCGACCAAAGTGAGCGAGACCGTCAAGAAGTGTCTGCAAACCACCTCACAGTGATTCGGCGGAGTCGATGCCTTCAACCATCAGAGTTCTGATCGTCGATGACTCGGCGCTCATCCGCCAGATACTGACGCGCGCCCTGTCGGTCGATCCTCGTATCGAGATCGTGGGCGTGGCCAGAACGGGCATCGAGGCTATTGAGAAGGCTCGGGTACTCTTCCCTGATGTGATAACGCTCGACATCGAGATGCCTGAGCTCAGCGGACTCGAAGCTATTCCGCACCTCGCCAAGCACAGCGATGCACGGATCATCATGCTGAGCTCACTCGAAGACCCCGACACTACCTATCATGCCCTCTCGCAAGGCGCGGTCGATTTCATCGCCAAACCTCATGGGGGCTTCGCGACATCGATAACCGACCTCTCGGAGTTGCTTCTCAAGAAGATCAGGATCGCGTATCGCATCGATCCGGCCCGCACGGGTGCGACCACTGGAGATTCGGAGTCTCCTGTGGCGACCTCCAGGGGCGCCGCGGGATATGCATCGGACTTCAAGGCTGTTGTGGGGATTGGAGCATCGACGGGTGGCCCGCCCGCGCTGGAGCGCGTGTTCTCGGGTCTGTCGTTGGAGACTCCGGCCGCCTATCTTATCGTGCAGCACCTGCCGGCCGGCTTCACGGCATCGTTGGCTCGGAGACTTGGAAGTGTGAGTGACGTCGAGGTAATCGAGGCGAGCGATGGAGCGAGCATCGAGGTGGGGCATGCGTATCTTGCTCCGCATGGAGCGCATATGACCGTGAGCATGTCATCGGCAACAGGAAGAGCGTGTATACAGCTGGAGGACGAGCCTCCCGTGCACGGGGTACGCCCGGCTGTGGATCCACTTTTCTCTAGCATGGCCAAGGTGTTCGGTTCGCGGGGGGTGGGCATCCTGCTCACAGGTATGGGCCGAGATGGTGCACAGGGAATGGCGGAGATCAAGCAGGCCGGAGGGGACACCATAGCCCAGGACGAAGAGACAAGTGTTGTGTGGGGAATGCCCGGTGCAGCCGCGAAGGCGGGTGCGGTGAGGCATCTCGTGCCCGTCGGTCTTGTTGCGGCAGAGATACGGCGCACATTGCGTTCGTTGGAGGTGGACTGATGGGCGAGATGGACGCGTACAGGGATATCTTCATGTCGGAGAGCACCGACTACATCCAGGGCATCACTGACGGGCTGCTCGCGCTCGAGTCCGAGCCCAATGACCTTGAGCCCGTGGAGGTCGTCTTCCGTGGTTCACACAGTCTCAAGGGTATGGCCGCAGCCATGGGTTATAACGAGACTGCGGATCTCACGCACAAGATGGAAAGTCTCATGGATCGTGTGCGTCAGCGCGAGAGGCCGGCAGATGCGCAGCTCATCGACCTGATGCTTGAGGCGGTCGATACGGTCAAGGCGCTCATTGATGCGGAATCCGGTGATGGCTCGGTTGTCGATGCCGCGCCGCTCACGGCCAGACTTGTGGCAATGACAGACGGCAGCACCGATGGTGACGTGGCTTCTGAGAAGGATTCATCGGCGCAAGGCGCCGCTTCGGCTGTTGAGCCTGCCGCCGAGGAGACCCTGGATGTTTCAGATGAGAAGTCTGATGAGGGGGATGGCCGCGTTCTTCGGGTTGCCGTGACGCTCGAAGAGTCCTGCGTGCTCAAGGCTGTGCGTGCGTACATGGTGATGAAGCGGTTGAGCCACATGGGCACGGTCATCGAGACCGAGCCTTCTGCTCGCGAGATCGAGGATGAGGAGTTCGATCTCACCTTCACCGTCACCTTGCGTACGAATTTCGACGGCGACGCGGTTCGGAAGGCCGTTCTTGGCGTCAGCGAGATCGCCAGATGCTCGATATCTGAGGTCAGCGTCGAGAAGGTCGATGAAACCCCGGGGTTGCCGACGGACCTGCCTGCGACGGCCAAGCGCAGGGCGATCCCGAAACTCTCGGAGACTCAGACGGTCCGCGTGTCGATCGGTCACCTCGACACATTGGTGAATCTGGTCGGCGAGCTGGTGATTCTTCGATCTCGTATGGACAGACTGGCTGCGAACTCGTCTGATGTGGAACTCGCCAACGTGGTCGAGGCCCTTCACCGGGTATCAGGAGAGCTTCAGCACGAAGTCATGCAGACGCGCATGGTACCGGTGGGCAACATCTTCAACAGATTCCCACGCATGGTGCGCGATCTTGCGCGCGATCTGGGCAAAGAGGTCGAATTCACCATGGGAGGTCTGGAGATCGAGCTCGATCGTACCGTTCTCGACGAGATCGGGGATCCCATTGTGCACCTGTTGCGCAACGGCATCGATCACGGGATTGGAACCGCCGATGAGCGGGAATCTCGCGGCAAGCCGAGAACGGGAAAGGTGAGACTTACTGCCAGTCGTGAACGTGAGCACGTGATCATCACAGTTGCAGATGACGGCAAGGGAATCGACCCGGAAGTGATTTGGAGAAAGGCTGTAGAGCGCGGGCTCGCAGAAGCAGATGAACGTGCGGAGTATTCCACGAGTGACATTCTCCTCTTCACCTGTGTGCCCGGCTTCTCCACCGCAGAGGTGGCGACCAAGGTCTCGGGTCGCGGCGTGGGAATGGATGTCGTCAAGGGCAAGATCGAGCACTTGGGAGGAATGGTCTCCATCTCCTCTGCTCCCGGCCAGGGGACCACGTTCACTCTGCGTCTGCCGCTCACTCTGGCGATCATTCAGGCGTTGATGGTGCGTACACACGATAATCAGACGTTCGCGATTCCGTTGTCGTCGGTCGACGAGGTCTTGGATCCGGTGGATCAGAGGATCGATACGGTCGACGGCGCGCCAGTGACGGTATTGCGCGATGGGCGAGTCGTTCCGCTTCATCGGCTCGACGTGCTCCTGGGCGTGTCGAGCGGTGCTCAGCGACCCCCCGAGCCGGGGGAACACATTGTTCTAGTGGATGTGGCCGGGATACCCAAGTCACTCGTGGTGAATGAGATCGTCGGCCGACAGGAGATCGTCATCAAGCCCTTGTCCCGGATGTTCCGGGAGACACGGGGGCTGGGCGGGGCGACTGTTCTGGGCGATGGCAACGTCGCGCTCATCCTCGATCCGCGAACGATGTTCCCCACAAAGGAGGACCTATCATGAGACTCTCGGATCTCTCTGAGCTACAGATCGACGCGTTGCGTGAGGTCGGCAACATCGGTGCCGGTCATGCCGCGACTGCGTTGTCTCAGTTGGTGGGCAAGCCCATCAATCTCTCTCCGCCGACACTCGAGCTCATCTCCCTCCAGGAGATTCCCCGCGTGCTGGGCGGTCCAGAGAAGCTTGTAGGTGCGGTGTATTCAAGGTTCCTTGGCGACATCGAGGGGGGCATGCTCTTCATGGCGCCGCGAGACGCGTCGCTCGCCCTCGCCGACCTCATGCACGGGCGTGAGGTGGGAACATCGCGGTCCTTCGGCCATGACGAAGAGGCGCTCATCACACACACTGGCTCGATTCTAGCGGCGGCGTATCTGGCTGCGATCGCGCGGTTCAGTGATCTCAACGTACTGCCTTCCAAGCCCGCATTTGCCTTGGATATGGCGGGGGCAGTTCTGGAAGTCGCCACCGTGGAAGTGGGGCTCAAGGGAGACACGGCGCTCCTTCTTCGCACCAACTTCAGTGACGAGGACACTTCGGTGGAGGTCGTGCTGTTCTTCCTGCCCGAGCAGGACAGTCTTGATACCATGCTCGGCCGGCTTGGTGTGGTCTGACGCGTGGCCACCAAGCCAACGACATTCGAGGACTTCCCTCTATCGAATCCGAATGCGATCGAAGTCGGCGTGGGCGAGCTCGCCGTCGCACGCTCGCCCAAGTTCTTGATAACCATGGCACTCGGTTCATGCGTGGGTGTGGCGCTGTGGGATTCGACCACGAAACAGGGAGGGCTTGCTCACGTGATGTTGCCGAGCCCTCTCGAATCTTTGCCGGACGCAACAGGGCACAGGTTCGCTTCCGTGGCGATTCCAGAGTTGGCCAAGTTGCTCGTGGCCCAGGGCGCGAGCCGCCGACGACTAGTGGCGAAGATCGCCGGTGGTGCTGCGATGTTCGCATCGGAGACGTCGCTCGCGACCATTGGTGACCGCAATGCCGATGAGGTCAAACACCAGCTCGAACTCCTGAAGATCCCGCTGATTGCCGAAGATACAGGTGGGGGGCATGCGAGGACGGTTGAGCTATACCCCGATGACGGAGTCTTCAAGGTCCGCAGTTATTTGTACGGCATCAGGGAATTGTGAGAGGCTCGGAGAGAGATCAAAGAGGATGGAACGGTCAATGAGAGAGCTCGAGATGGTGCCAAACCGTGACGGGGTCGGTACCGAACGTCTGACGATCGCGATTGTGGGCGGCAGCCTTCGGGCAGCCTCCATTCTTCGCTTGCTGAGCGAGGTCGAGAACATCGATGTCGCGGCTCTCTCGTGCGCGAACCCTTCCGCGCCGGCTGTTCGTCTCGCTGAGGACCTAGGGCTTTTCGCGACTCGTGACTTCACCGAGGTGTACCAACTGCCCGGACTCGATCTCATCATCGACATGTCCGAGGACGATATCGTGCACGCCGCGCTGCAGGAACAGCGGCCTGCGCACGTCGAGATGGTCGGCATGAGCGGTTCCGAACTTGTGTGGGACCTGCTTGTGGCGAAAAAGCGCGGGGAAGAGCAGGAGAAGCTCTTCGTCGAGCTTCAGGTTGCGTATGACAAGATCCGCAGCCACGAGCGGCGCCTTCAGTCGAGCAAGGAAGCGCTCGAGCGTGCCAATGAGGAACTCGAGAGCCGGCTCGCTGAGATCTTTTTCACGCACGAGTTCTTCAAAGCGCTCACCACGTTCTCATCTGTTGATGATGTGGCCTCGCTCATTGTCGATGGTGCCAACGGGATCTTGGGTGCTGAGATCTCCTGTGTGTATCTGTTCGAGCGTGATGATTGGACGTTGTGCCTGAAGGCCAGTCAGGGTCGCCCGGAGGACGCGTTCAGGGCGGTCGTGCCCGTCTCCGAGACCATTCTGGGCACTGCGTTCAATGAGGGCATCTGCCAGGAGGCGGATGTTCCACTCGGGGCTTCGTCGGCTGCTTGGTTCAATAATATCGAGGAGATCCGCTCGCAAGTTGCGCTGCCCATTCGTACCGGTGACCACATGATCGGTGTGCTGGTGATCGCGTCGGCCAACTTCCGGGAGTTCACAGGGGCTGAACTCGAGAGACTCCAAGTGATCGGCAACCAGTCCTCGATCACCCTTCAGAACGCATTGCTGCACGGGGAGCTTGAACGCCTGTCCGTGACCGATCGCCTTACTGAACTCTACAACCATGGCTACTTCCAGCAGCGACTGGAGGAGGAGCTGGCCCGCGCACAACGATTTGGGCACACCATGTCACTCATCATGCTCGACATTGATGATTTCAAGGAGTTCAACGACACCTACGGGCACCCGCGTGGAGATACGGTTCTGAAGGCGGTCAGCGCCACTATCCGACAGAATCTCCGCGATATGGATGTGGCCGCTCGCTATGGCGGCGAGGAGTTCGTCATCGTGCTTCCTGAAACCGATGCAGAGGGCGCGGCTGCGGTGGCAGAGCGGATTCGTGAAGGGGTACAGGAGTATCCCTTCGTCGGCGGTGAAGGGATTCCCACGGTCCACAAGTCGATCTCAATGGGAGTTGCATCGTTTCCCGAGCATGCCGAAGTACAGAGTCGCTTGATCGAAGCGGCCGATCGTGCGATGTATGCTGCGAAACGGGCGGGAAAGAATCAGGTGAGGATAGCCGAATAAGGGCTATACGTGAGCGATGGGCAGGACCCCCCAATGACCCTGCGCAAGGCACTGGAGCGTATTCCAACGGATCGAACGACGAAGGCTGCGCTCAAAGATGCCCTCACGATGATCAGGCATCACGAGGGCGAGCCATTGTCGTCTCTTGGGGTATCACAAGCTATAGGACGTGATCTCCGGCAGGTTGAGACCCTAATGGACGTCTTGGCGGAATCGTTCGTGCTAGACTTCGACAGCGCCACACAGAGTTATACGTACGGACGCGACGTTCTTGTTGAAGTCGAGATCGATCGTTATCTTCGATACGCACATGAACACTCTGGACGGATTCAGAACAACGTCGAGAGATTCCGCCAGCGCTACGGGGGCAAGTGATCGAGCGCTTCAGGAGGTAGATGCAGTGAAATCCGTCCGTCCCGGAGCACGTGGCCCGGCGGTCGAGGATATACAGAGACGCCTGCTCGTTCTCGGGTTCGATCTCGGGTCGACAGGCGTTGATGGCGTGTTCATGGGCGCGACGGCGGACGCCGTCGTGGAGTTCCAGTCAGGCACGTCTCTCAGCGCGGACGGGGTTGTCGATGAAGCCACGTGGTCCGCTCTCGTGGATGCCACGTTCATGCTCGGCGATCGCATGCTGTATCTGCGGTTGCCTCACTTTCACGGGCGTGATGTGACGATCCTTCAAGAGGCCCTCAACGTGCTCGGCTTCTCCTGTGGGAAGCCGGACGCGATCTTCGGAGCACACACAGAGCACGCGGTTCGGGAGTTCCAGGCCAACTGTGGGCAGGCGGCCGACGGTATCGTGGGACTCGACACAGTCAGGTCCGTTCTCAACTTGCGACATGTGTGGGACGGCAAGGATGGCATACCCCCCGAGGCGGCCAGGCTCTCTTTGGCCCGGGCGGGAGAGGTTCTGCTATCGACGACGATCTCCGTGCGAGGTCGCGACGATGTTGCGCGAGATGTGGCTGATCGATTCATCAATCTCGCCAAGGCGACGCAAAGTGACGCGCGGGTATGGGCGCACACTGAGGATGTGCCTGCGGCAACGGTCTCGGTGGAGATTATTTCGACCGGATCGATCCCCGAGAATGTCCCTGTCGTGGTGGTGACGCTCGATGCCGCCGAACTGGTTGGGCGGATCATGACGGCGCTCGCCGGTCAGGGGAGTGGCGGGGGCGCATTCGTGGTGAGCGTGGATTCTGCAAGCGATGAGCATGGCCGACAGGCAGTTGCGGTGCAGTTGCTCGACGCGGTCTGTGGAGCTTTGTCCCTCTCGTCGTAAATGGCTCAGGGTTTGCTCCCGTGCTATCATTGTATGGTTTTTCGTGTACGGATCTAACCGTGGAGGCGAAGCTCTGGACGTGCGGAGTAGAACATATATAACTTTGATTCTCGTTGTCGTGATGGTTATGACTGTGGTGCCTGCGTATGCGGCGCCCTCGATCACGGACAAGCGCGCTGAGGCGTCAGAGGTCCAGAAACAGATAGACGAACTCGACATCGAGGTCGAGATAGCGTCAGAGGCATACAACGAAGCCCGTATGGCCCATGAGGCCCTCGTCGAGGATATCTCCGCGACCGAGGACCGTATCGCTGAGGCTGACTGTCGTGTCGCGGAGCTTGATGAGTCGCTGGACGGGCGTGCCCGCTCCATGTACCGCAACGGCCCTCTTTCCATCCTCGAGGTGCTCTTCGGTTCCACGAGTTTCAGCGAGTTCGCCTCCACGTGGGACTTCCTGCAGAACCTCAACGAGAATGACGCGGACATGATCGATGGATATCGTGAGGCCATCGCGGAGGCTGAGGCTGCTCGCGACGAACTCGCAGTCTCTGAGGTTCGCGCCAAGAAGGCGCTCGATGAGATGACCGCTCAGAAGAACGCCATCGAGTCGCAGTTGAGCGATCGCTCGCGCATGTTGGCGGGCATCGAAAGTGAGATCTCGACTCTTGAGGCAGCCGCAGCGGCTCGCGCAGCCGCAGCCGCAGCCGCAACAGTGTCGCGTTCCGGCTCTTCGAGTTCGGGCAAGAGTTATCCTGCTCCGACCAACGCGCCTCGCAGCGAGGTCGTCAACATCGCCAAGAAGTATCTCGGGGCTCCCTACAAGTGGGCCGCTGCTGGTCCCAACTCATTCGACTGCTCCGGTCTCACCATGTTCGTCTACAAGCAGGTCGGTGTGAGCCTGCCGCACTCGTCGCGCTCACAGATTCGCGTGGGGCAGCGTGTCAGTCGAGCGGATCTTCAGCCTGGCGATCTTGTCTTCTTCGGATCCCCCATTCATCACGTGGGCATCTATGTGGGCAACAATCAGTACCTCCATGCCCCCCGCACGGGAGACGTCGTCAAGATCTCAAACATGACCCGAAGCGACTACGCAGGCGCAACCCGCCCGTAGTTCCGTTCTCGGATCCTCGGTATTACGTTCGGTCGATTACTTCGTGCGCCATCGGTGCGGTATCCTGTAGCCGCAACGTCAGTCGACACGAAGACGGCGGTTCCCGATGGCAGAGATCGACGGCATTCTCAAACTCATGACCGACAAGGGGAGTTCTGACCTGCATATCAAGGTCGGCAGCCCTCCGGCGATCCGCCTCAACGGCCGACTGCTGGTCCTCCGCGATCTCGAGCCCCTCACCGCCGAGCAGACCAAAGTGCTCGCCATGTGCATGATGGATGAGCGTCAGAAGCATTCCTTTGAGAATCATCGCGAGATCGACTTCGCCTATTCACTTGCAGGCGTCGGGCGATTCCGCGTCAACGTATTCCGTCAGCGAGGCAGTGTGGGAATGACGCTTCGCCGTGTCGCGACAGACCGTGCCGCCATTGAGGATCTCGGTCTTCCACCCGTGGTTCGCCAACTTGCCGACGAGAGTCGTGGCCTTGTTCTGGTCACCGGTACAGCCGGCTCGGGAAAGACGACCACGCTTGCTGCCATGATCGATCACATCAACTCAACTCGTGAGGGACACATCGTCACGGTCGAGGATCCCATTGAGGTCCTACACAAGGATAAGAAGTGCATCGTCAATCAGCGTGAGATCGGTATCGATACCGACAGTTATGCGGACGCGCTGCGCCATGTCGTGCGTCAGGATCCCGATGTGATCCTCATCGGCGAGATGCGTGACCATGAGACGGTCGCTGCGGCGCTCACCGCCGCCGAGATAGGCAACCTCGTCTTCTCGACCCTGCACACCATCGATGCGACTGAGACCATCAGCCGCATCATCGACTTCTTCCCCCCGTACCAGCAGAAACAGACGCGGCTCATGCTCGCCTCTACACTCAGGGGTATCGTCTCGCTGCGTCTGATCCCGTCGATCAACGGGGGCCTTGTTCCCGCGGTCGAGGTCATGGTCATGACCGGTACGATCCGCGAATACATCATCGACGCGGAGCAGACCTACAAGATCCGGGATGCGATGGAAGAGGGCCAGTACTACGGCATGCAGACGTTCGACCAGAGCTTGCTGAGCCTTTACCAGAACAGGCTGATCACGCTCGATGATGCGATGGCCATGGCTGGCAACGCGCACGACTTCAAGATCAAAGTGCGCCAGCTGGGCGTCGATCCGAGCGCTGCGGCCCAGAGCGGCATCTACTAGAGGCGTGACTTCTGGTTCTGTTGCGTTCGTGCGTGCCCATGGCCCAAGCGATCTCAGCCGAACAGTCGTGCCACTTCTGCCGGCATCTTTCCCAGTCCTCCCATGTACTGCTTCAGGTATGAGTTCTCCATGAGCAGCTTCATGGTGATCATGAAGTAGTCGCGCTTGAACGGGCTCATCGTGGGCACTCGCTTGAGCTTGCCCATATAGAACTTGCGATAGCAGTTGATGATCTCCTTCATGAGTTCATCGGTGGTCATCGCAGTGGGTTTGACCACAGGAGCGACAAGGTTGTAGTCCTCGTAGTCATAGCTCACGATATGCGGTTTGAGATCCTCGTAAATGTCTGCGTACGGCCACGGTGAGATGGTCAGGAAGAATGCCAGATCCGGGTCGTAGTGCGCAGCCAGGTCGAACGTCGCCCTGATGGTCTCGGGTGTGTCGGTGGGCAGGCCCAGGACGAGACTAGTCTCTGAGATCATGTCGTGGCTGTTGATGAGATCGATGGCCTTCTTGCCCATCTGGACCTCGGTGTTCTTCTTGAACAGATCGAGAGTGGCCTGATCGGTTCGCTCCACGCCCACGTAGATGTGATCGACGCCCGCCTGATGGTAGCGCCCAATGAGGGCCTCATCGCGTAGCACGTCGTCGACACGCGTCTCCATGAGCAGGCTCAGGCCCAGATCGCGCTCGATCAGGAGATCGAGGATGCGATGCCAGCGAACGGGGTCGAGGGTGGGTGTCTCGTCGGAGAGCATCATCACGCCTACGCCGAAAGTGTCGCGTAGCATCTCGAGCTCGTCCACGAAGTGCTCTGCGCTGCGAGCTCGCCAGGAGCGTTTCCAGAACGCCTGTTGACTGCAGAAGGAACAAGCCTGATCGCAGCCCCGTGATGATGAGACGATCGCCAGGTTGGTGTCGGGCATGGGGTAGAAGGAGTAGATGCCCCAGTCGACCAAGTCCCATGCGGTGGGAAGCGTGTCCAGGTCGTGGGCGAAGGGTCGCTCGGGCGTCGCATGCGGGGCACCGTCGCGGTTGAAGGCGATGCCCGAGACCTTTGCGGGGTCGTCCTTTGCGTTGAGACATGCGAGCAGTGAAGGAGTGGTCACTTCTCCCTCGCCGCGGATCACGTAGTCGACCGCGTCGCCGTCGCGCGTGAGCACCTCGTCATACATGAAGTGCGAGTGCACACCGCCAATGCCCGTGATCACCCCGGGAAGAGTCTCTTTTGCCACCCGCAGCAGTTCGACGCCCTTGGGATATGACGGGGTGTAGCAGCTGGTGAGAACCACGTCGGGGCACATTCGCTGGAGTTCAGCGGTGATGTCCTCGATCGTGTGATTCAACGTCATTGCGTCGTAGATGATGGGATCGAAGCCGGCTTCTCGGAGAGCTCCGGCTATGTATACGAACGCGACATTGGGCCACTTGCCGGCGGTTTCGACGACACCGCTGTGGTACGGCGGAGTGATGAGTGCGACTCGTTTGATCATGCGTTCTCCCCGGGTCGAGTATCCTATTACCTCAGCCTGCGCGCGGGGGGAGTCACGGAGACCACGAGAATTCTAGCACTCGTACGGCGGAATCAATGCTAGGCGTATCGAGCGACACGAGATTACCGTTGTCTCTTGTGAGGCCGCGGTTCGAGGGAGCGATGAGCGAGCGGCATATTGACAGACTGGTGAAGCGGGCGATTCGTGGTGACACGGAGGCGTTTGGCGTGCTGTACGACCTGCATGTGAACCGCGTGTATACGTTCGTGCTCTCTCGAGTTGGCGATGTTCATGAAGCCGAGGACATAACCGAGACCACGTTCGTGAAGGCGTTCGAGGGCATCAGGACCTACCGACGCCGTGGGTTGCCGTTCGGTGCATGGCTCTTCCGTGTGGCGCGAAATGCGACCATCGATCATGTGAGGAAGAGCGCACGCATCCCGGATCCCATGGATACGACTGATGTGGAGTTGGCCGATACGCAGCGTCCATTCGATGAGAGCGTGATCGCCTCAGTCGATGGTGAACGCGTGCGGGAAGCGGTACGAGCGCTAACAGAGGACCAGGCTGCAGTGATCGCATGCAGGTTCTTCTGGGATATGGATATTCGTCAGACCGCCCGTGCGGTCGGTAAAACGGAAGGCGCCGTTAAGGCGCTGCAGCATCGGGCAATGGAGAGCCTGGCAAGATTGCTGGGAGGCGCGGAACATGAGTGAGAACAGGCGAGAGTCAGCCAATGAGGGCGCATTCTTGGCAGATGCCATGGTGTCCATCGATACCGATGCGCGCGCGGAGATGCGCGGACGCGTCATGGGCCGGATATCATCCGAGGGCTTCAGGCGCAGGGCGAGAACGGCTAGTCGTCGAGCGACCTCATCACTCATGCTCACCGTCATGTTGTTCGGCAGTCTCGGTGTGGCGACCGCCTCATCGTTGCCCGGAGACATGCTGTACCCCATCAAGCTTGCAGCAGAGCAGGCCCATGTTGCGGTGACTCCTGCAGCGAGACGTTCGGACGTCTTGGTGAATGTGACAGGTGATCGACTCGATGAGATCGATTGGATCATCGAGAATGATGAGCGCCAGCGACTGGATGCTGCTGTCGAGAGTTTCGGCGAAGCTGTCGAGAGGGCTGTTGGCGAGCAGGAAACGCCTCAGAAATCAGAAGAGGTGCGAACTCGGATCATCAACAGGGTATCCAAGGAGGACGCACCGGTTCAGGCTGCGGTCGGGGAGGTTGTCTCCGAACCCGATGATCCGGGCATTGACGAGAGCCCGGGGACTGGAATCGGAGTTACCGACCCTCAAGTCGGCGCGAACCCGGATCCGGGGGAGGCTCCTGCGCAGGAAGTGGAGCAGACCTGGGAGCAAGAGGCCAATGGTACGGCCGATCCGCCGGGCGCACAGTCTCAGAAGCCGTGATCCTTTCGTGCGGACTCGCGTCCTCGCATCAACATGATCACGGCCGACCCGCCGATGATGGCG
>Ga0209121_10002990_pt1 | contig 16660 bp, 17 predicted proteins | sample Cruoilmetagenom3_FD_187292 | JGI IMG/M metagenome (GOLD analysis project Ga0209121, IMG submission 187292) | Oil polluted marine microbial communities from Coal Oil Point, Santa Barbara, California, USA - Sample 3 (SPAdes) (version 2) | ecosystem: Environmental > Aquatic > Marine > Oil seeps ... | reverse complement strand
AAATATGTATTAGCAATGAATAAAATTACTAAAGACCGTTATTTACCAACAGGCCCTGAAGTAACTCAATCGGCACAATTATATGATATTACAGGTGAAAAAATGGAATTATTGTTAGATTTTCCAACTATTGGAGAACCTCATTATGCTGCTGGTATACCAGCTGATTTATTAAAACCTAACTCTAAAAAAATATATAAGTTAGAAGAAAATAAGCATGAGTATGTAACAAAATCTGAAGCTGATGCTAAAGTTGTTAGAAATGGTAACCAAGTTCATATTTATATGACGATGATTCGTTCTCATTTTGCTCCTGATAATATTGAAGGAATTCAAGTTGGTGATGAAGTGTTTTTCCACGTAACAAACTTAGAACAAGATTATGATGTACCACATGGGGTTTCTATGATTGGTGCACAAACATCTGAATTATTAATTATGCCAGGACAAACAGAAACATTTAAATGGTTTCCTAAAAATGTAGGTGTATGGCCGTTTTACTGTACAGATTTCTGTTCTGCATTACACCAAGAAATGCAAGGCTATGTGAGAGTATCTCCAAAAGGGTCTAAAGTTCCAATATCATTTACTTTAGATGGTGATGCCGTTGATGTAGAATAAGTTCTTTTTAGATTGATTTGAAGAACTATAAGAGGGTAGGTATTATAATAATTTACGTACCCTTTTTATTAAAATTAATACAGAATTTAAATTTAATAAATTATGAAAAAACCTAAATTATTAATGATAATAGGTTCTTTATTGCTACTTGGTTTATTCGTATTCCCACTTTGGAATATTACATTAGAAGCACCACAATATCCAACTCCATTAGGAATGGATATACACATTAATAAATTTACCGACACGCATGAATTTGATATAAAAAACATCAATTTAATGAATCACTATGTTGGGATGCAATACATACCTGAAACTATTCCAGAGTTCAAAATATTTCCTTGGGTAATTGGAATAATGGTAGCATTAGGTGTGGTTTTTGGATTTTTTGGAAACCATAAATTATTTTTAACTTGGTTTATAATTATGAGTTTATTTGGTATTGCAGGAATGTATGATTTTTATTTATGGGAATATGATTATGGACATAATTTAGATCCAAAAGCAATTATGAATTTTAAAAATTCTGATGGATCTGTAATGGGGTTTCAACCGCCCTTATTTGGGTCAAAAGATATACTAAATTTTAAAGCGCATTCATATCCAAGACTTGGAGCTTATCTAATGTTTTTAGGAATGTCACTTACAGTAATTGCTTTCTTTATAGGTAAAAAAGAAGCAATAAAATAATAATATTTAACCTTGATAAAATATTATTAAAAACGAGTATGTTCATTAGATTGTACTCGTTTTTAATGTATATTTAGGAACTATTAAAATCAGAAATAATGAAAATTACTCTTTTAAAACCATTTATAGGTGTTGTAATATTAGTCCTAATAATTTCATGCAAAGTAGAACCAGAAGCTATTGAATATGGGAAAGATCAATGTAGTTTTTGTAAAATGAATGTTGTAGATAAAACTCATGCTGCACAGTATGTAACCAAAAAAGGAAAACAATTTAAGTTTGATGCTATTGAATGTATGGTTCATGATTTAAGCGAAAAAAATGAAGAAGATATAGCACTGTTTTTAGTCGCAAATTATGGTAATCCAGGTGAAATGATTGATGCCAAAATGGCTACATTTTTAATAAGTAAAGAAATTAAAAGCCCAATGGGAGCCAACTTATCAGCTTTTTCTTCAAAAAATAAAGCTGAAGAATTGCAACAAAAACATGGAGGTAAAAACTATACTTGGGAAACCTTAAAGCAAAAACTTTCAGATAAGTAATGAATTATAAAATCCTATTATTTTTCTTTTTTAGCACACTTACAATTTCAGCAAAACAAATTGAAGTTTGCAACAGTTGTAGTGTTAAAACCATAAAAGAAGCTATTGATTTAGCGGAAGATGGAGATGAAATTTTTATAAAAAAGGGAGTTTATAAAGAGAACAATATTATAATTAATAAAACAGTATCATTAATTGGCGAAAAAGGTGCTATTATTGATGGAGAACAAGCAGGTGGGATTATAATTTTCGAATCAGACAACTTTACAATTAGTGGCTTAAAAATTATAAATGTAGGAATGAGCTACACAATAGATTATGCGGCAATTAAAGTTATAAAAGCTAAAAATTTTATTATTGAAGACTGTATTTTAGAAAATGTTTTTTTTGGACTTTTAATTGAAAAATCTAAAAAAGGAATTATTCGAAATAATAAAATATCTGGGAATAGAAAAAGTGAGGCAAGTTCAGGAAACGGAATTCATATTTGGGATGGAAGTGAAATGGAAGTTTATAACAATCATCTTACAGGCTTACGTGACGGAATTTATTTTGAGTTTGTAAAAAAGAGTAAAGTTTACAAGAATAAAAGTCACAATAATATTCGTTACGGATTGCATTTTATGTTTTCAAATAATAATATTTACCATCATAATGAATTTAAAAACAATGGAGCAGGTGTAGCTGTTATGTTTTCTAAATTTATAACCATGCATCACAATACTTTTAAGTTAAATTGGGGTTCTGCTTCGTATGGATTACTATTAAAAGAAATTTATGATGCTGAGATTTATAATAATTTATTTGAAGAAAATACTATTGGAATAAATGGAGAAGGTTGTACAAGAATAAATTACAAAAACAATACATTTTTAAGAAATGGTTGGGCAATTAAAATTGCAGGAGCTTGTTATGCAAACATTTTTGAAAAGAATGATTTTATGCACAACTCGTTAGATTTAGCGTACAATACTAAAATAAACGATAACAAGTTTGATAATAATTATTGGAGTGAATACACAGGATATGATTTAGATAAAAATGGAATTGGAGATGTGCCATACCGCCCAGTAAAGTTGTTTTCATACATTGTAAATAAAACACCTGAAGCTTTGGTATTATTAAGAAGTTTATTTGTTGATATTATCAATTTTTCTGAAAAAGTTTCACCGGTTTTTACACCAGACGATTTAATGGATGAAAACCCTATAATGAAAAAAATTAATGATTGAATTTAAAAATTTACACAAGCGTTTTGGCAAACTAACTGTTTTAGATGGTTTAGATTTATCAATTAAAAAAGGAGGTATTTTTGCTATTCTTGGGCCAAATGGTTCAGGGAAAACAACATTAATTAAATGCTTGTTAGGAATGGTAATTCCAAATGCAGGAGATATAAATTTTAAGAGTGAAAGCGTTTTAAAAAAATGGGATTATAGAAATAATTTAAATTACTTACCTCAAATAGCTAATTTTCCGCCAAACTTAACGGTAATTGAACTGATTAATATGGTGAAAAATCTTCGCCCAAAAAAATCTAAAGAACAAGAACTAATTGAGCTTTTTGGTTTGGAAAGTTTTTTAAATAAAAAACTAGGAAACCTTTCAGGTGGGACAAAACAAAAAGTAAATATTGTACTTACATTTATGTTTGATAGTGAGTTAATTATTTTAGACGAACCAACTACTGGTTTAGACCCAATTGCTTTAATTCATTTAAAAGAATTAATTCATAAAGAAAAAGAGAAGGGAAAAACCATATTAATTACAACTCATATTATGAGTGTTGTTGATGAATTAGCCGATGAGATTGTGTTCTTATTAGATGGTAAAATTTATTTCAAAGGAAGTATTGATGCATTAAAAAAACAGACTGAAAATGATAATTTAGAGCATGCAATTGCCAACTTAATATCTAAACAATATGCTTAAAATATTAAAATATAGTTTTTACGATTTAATGCGTAGCCGTTGGAGTTACGTGTACTTTATTTTTTATTTATTACTTGGTTTTGTATTGCTATTTTTAAATAACGATGTATCAAAAGCAGTAATAACTTTAATGAATATTATTATAGTACTAACACCATTAATAGGAACAATTTTTGGTGTAATGTATTATTATAATTCGAAAGAATTTACTGAACTTTTGTTAGCGCAACCAATAAATAGAAACAAAATATTTATGGGGCAATACATTGGTATTTCATTGTCCTTAACACTAAGTTTAGTGTTAGGTTTAGGAATTCCGTTTATGGCGTATGGTCTCTTTAAATCAGCTGCAATTTTTGATTTTAGTTTACTATTAATTGTTGGTTCTTTTTTAAATTTTATTTTTGTAGCACTCTCATACAACATTGCCCTTTCAACCGAAAACAAAATAAAAGGATTTGGGTACGCCATCTTAATGTGGTTATTTTTAGCGGTAATTTATGATGGAATTTTTCTAATTTCATTGGTGTTTTTTAATGAATATCCATTAGATAAATTTTCATTGTTGGCAACCATGTTTAATCCAATTGACTTATCCAGAATTTTAATTTTATTAAAATTAGACATTTCTGCATTGTTAGGATATACAGGAGCCGTTTTTAGAAAGTTTTTTGGAACTAACGTTGGAATGTTACTCTCTATGTCAGTTCTAGTATTTTGGGTAATATTACCTGTTCTTAGAATGAATTTTAAACTAAGAAAGAAAGATTTTTAATCATTAAACAAAAACCTCAAAATATGCATTTTGAGGTTTTTGTTTTTTTATAGAAATTGGATTATTTTTTTTGATATTTAGTACTCAAGTTTTCTAACATAATTTCAGACATTTTTTCTAAGTCAATTTTATGTTTCCAACCCCAATCTTCTCTAGCTTTAGAATCATCAATACTTTTTGGCCAACTATCAGCAATATTCTGTCTAAAATCTGGATTATAAGAAATTTTAAATTCAGGAATTACTTTTTTAATTTCCTCACTAATTTCTTCAGGAGTAAAGCTTATCCCGGCTAAGTTATAAGAAGAACGGATTTTTATTTTTTCTTTGTTAGCTTCCATAATGTTTATGGTTGCTTCAATAGCATCATCAATATACATCATTGGTAATTTACTTTCTTCATTTAAAAAAGAACTGTAATTCCCTTCAAGTAATGCTTTATGGAAAATTTCAATGGCATAATCAGTTGTTCCTCCACCCGGATTTGCTTTCCAACTTATAATGCCTGGATAACGAATACTTCTAACATCAACACCAAATTTATTAAAATAATACTCACACCAACGTTCACCGGCTTGTTTGCTAATTCCATATACTGTTGATGGCTCCATGACAGTTTCTTGTGGAGTATTTTCTTTTGGAGTAGTTGGTCCAAAAACAGCAATTGAACTTGGCCAAAACACTTTTTTTATTTTTCCTGCTTTAGCTAAGTTAAGCACATTAAAAAGTGAGTTCATATTTAATTCCCATGCTTTTTCAGGAAATTTTTCACCAGTTGCTGAAAGCATAGCGGCCATTAAGTACACATCAGTTATTGAATATTTATGAACAATAGTTAAAATATTTTCAAAATTCATTGCATTTACAATCTCAAAAGGTCCAGATTGCATTAATTCACTACTTCCTTCATGAATGTCAGAAGCAATAACTGAATTTTCACCATTTATTTCACGTAATTTAAGTGTCAATTCGGTTCCAATTTGACCACAAGCGCCAATAATTAAAATGCTTTTACTCATAAAACTATGTATACTTTTTTAATAGTTTCAAAGATACTTAAAATATTTTTTGATTGTTAAGGGAATGGCTTTTTATGAAAATGATAATTTTTTAATTAAATAGTGTAATAATTAGTATTTTTGGCCTTATAAAGTTTTATTATGAAGCAGGTATTAAGTTTTTTATTAATCATTTTATTTTTTATTTTTTCTTGTAACAGATCTAAATCAGTACAAGAAGTTTCAGAAAATTCTGATTCATTAAAAGTTAGTTCAAATCGTATTGTAAACACGATTGATGAAACTTTAAATCCTGTAGCTAGAAAAGCAGTTTTAGAATGGAAAGAGTACAAAAATGTAGATGAATTTATAATAAAATATTATAATATTTCTACTACTGAAGCACTAGATTATGCTGAAGAACTTTCAGAATTAGTACAATTAATGAAGGATTCAGTTAGAGTTGAATTATTAAAAGAAAAGAATATTTCAGCACGTTTTAATGTTTTGCATAATGAAACATTAAGATTGGCAGATATGGCAACTATTTCTTCAATTACTGATAAAGAAATTATAGAAGAAGTAGAAAAAATTGTGGAAGTTTATTCAGCGGTAAACTCAAAAATAAATACAATTTATAAAGCTAAAGAATTACAAAATTCATTAGAGGTTGATACTGAAACTCCAAATTTAATTTTAGACGAAGAAAATGTTCCCGCAAGAAATAAAAATAAAAACAGAAAGCCTTTAATGAAGGAAAGAGTTGATAAAACAGAAGGGTTGGAAGTGAAAAGAATAGGTAAACCAGTAACATCAAGTCTTAAAAAAGTTAAACAATGAAAAAAGTTATTTATTTACTAGTAGTTGGAATGTTACTTTCTAATTGCGAAAGTAACATAGTTAAATCAGAAAAAGTGGATACAGTTCAAGAAAAAGAAGCTGTTACTATTTTATTAGATAATTGGCATAAAAGTGCTGCTGAAGCTAATTTTGAAACTTATTTTAATGCAATGACCGATAACAGTATATTTATTGGAACTGATGCTTCTGAAAATTGGAATTATACACAATTTAAAGAGTTTAGTAAACCATACTTTGACAAAGGAAAAGCTTGGAGTTTTACAGCAATACAGCGCAATATTTATGTTAAAAATAAAGTTGCTTGGTTTGATGAACTTTTAGATACCCATATGGGTATTTGTAGAGGTTCAGGAGTGCTTACTAAAAGTGAAAATAGTTGGGAAATTGAACACTACGTTTTGTCTTTAACTATACCAAATGATAATATTGATGAAATAAAGTTAATTAATAAAGAAAAAGATTCAATTTTCTTGAGCTCAGTTAAAAATCTTTATTAATTGAACCGTTTTTACCAACCTCAGTTATACTAATAATTTTATTATTATCATATTCAACTTTGGTTATTTTATTGTTATTCCAATAAGTCCAAATTCCAACTTTTACACCATAATTATAAGTTGCAATACATTTTCGGCTTCCATCCATGTTATAACTTTCCCAAGATGCATGTAATTTCCCATCTTTGGTATAAAAACCATGTTGCATAATAGTTCCATCTTCATAATACAATGTTACTTCAGATAGATCACCTTTTATTTCTGTTTTTCGCAAATTAGAATCTTGAGCAAAAGAAAATATGGTAACTAAAAGTAGTGCAAAAGTTAATAATGTATTTTTCATAATTTTGAGTTTTTAATTAGTTACTCAAATTTACAAAATGAAACATTGAAGATTACTGATTTAAATCAGTATTTTAAAAGTAGATTTCTATATTAAGCTATTAGTTACCTTATAAACCAAATTAGTTTCAAAGCCTTTTGAAATAAGATAAGTAGCTAATTTATTTTTTTTCTTGAAAGAATTAGGCTCTTTAATTATTGTTAATTTTTTTTCAGCAATTTGTTGTAATGTAGCTAAATAATCATCTTCATTAATTTCTTTTAAAGCTGTTTTAATATTGTAGGAAGAAATATTTTTGAATTTAAGTTCACTTACAATTTTAATTTTCCCCCATTTTTTTATGGAGAATTTACCTCTTACAAAAGCTTTAGCAAAGCGTTCTTCATTTAAAAAATTATGTTGTAACAAATGAAGTATAATTTGTTCTTTGGCTTCTGGAATCATTCTTAAATCATATAGCTTTTGCTCAACTTCTTTATGACATCGTTCTTGATATGCACAAAAATGTTCTAAAGCTTTTGTTGCTTCGTCAACTGTATATGATTTTTGGTTTTTCATTAAGTTTTAAAAGAGGTTGTTTAAATATATAAATAACCGTCATTCTGAATTTATTTCAGAATCTCATTATGAGAACCTGAATTAAGTTCAGGTTGACGAGACTACTAATTTTAAACAACCATAATCTACTTTGTTATTGCTTTTTATTTAACCACAGTTTAAAGTTGTTCAATATTGAAAACATTACTGGAACAATTATTAATGTTAAGAAAGTCGCAAATGTTAAACCAAAAATTATAGTCCAAGACATTGGTCCCCAAAAGGCAACATTTTCACCTCCGATATAAAATTGAGGGTTAAACTCAGTAAACAGCGTCATAAAATTAATGTTAATACCAATTGCCATTGGTAGCAATCCTAAAATAGTTGTAATTGCTGTTAATAAAACGGGTCTTAAACGTGTTTTACCACCTTCAACAATACTTTCGTAAATTAGTTCTTTGGTTAAAGTTTCTTCTTCTAAACCTAGCTCTAATCGTTTACGGCGCATAATTAATATTGTATAATCAATTAATACTATAGCATTATTTACAACAATACCAGCGAGTGAAATAATACCAATCATAGTCATCATTACAACAAATTCCATTCTAAAAGCAATTAACCCAAGTAGTACACCAATTAAACTTAAAATAACAGATAATGAAATTATAATTGGTGTTGAAGTTGAGTTAAATTGACCAACAAGAATTAAGAAAATTAAAAACACTGCAATTAATAATGCTTTGCTTAAAAAAGCCATTTCTTCGGCTTGTTTTTCTTGTTCTCCCGTGAAAGAAACAGCAACATTTTCTGGTAAATTGTAGTCTTCCAACACTTTTCTTATTTGGTCATTTACTTCGGTAGCATTGTAATTCTCAAGTACATTAGAAAATATGGTAATTACTCTTTTTAAATCTTTACGTTTTACAGCATTAAAAGTTGAAGATTTTTCAGCGTGTGCAATTGCAGAAATGGGTACTTGAACAATTTTACCATCACTTTGATTTCTAAAAGTAATTTTCTGATTAATAAGCGCATCTTTATTGTAACGATACTTATCCATTAAACGAATATTAATTGGATAATCATCTTCTCCACCTTTAAAGGTTGAAACTTCCTTTCCAAATATTGAAGTTCTTAAAGCATCACCAATTTGACTGGTTGATACATTTAAACGCCTTGCTTTTTGACGATCAATAATTATAGGTAATTCAGGTTTTCCTTGCTCAACATCTAATTTTAAATCTTCAATTCCTAAAATATTAGCTTCATTAATAAATTGTTTAATAGCTTCAGAGGTAACTAATAACTGATTGTAATCTTCACCAGAAACCTCAATGTTAATTGGAGCACCTGTTGGAGGTCCATCCGAAGGTCTATCAACAGTTATATTTACACCAGGATAATCTTGTAATAAGCTTCTAATTTCAATTAAAACATCGTTGGTATGTACATCATTTCGTTCCATAAATTTCACAAAATCAACGGTAATTCTAGCTTTGTTAGGAGTTGTACCACCTTGTTGCCCTCTATTTGGGTCACTTGTACCTTCTCCAACTTGCCCAATAACTGATGTAATTAGAAAATTATCTCCATTAATTTCATATTTTTTTAAATAGTCTTGAATTTTGTCTTCAATTTCAGTAGACAACTTATTGGTTACTTCAATATCGGTTCCAATAGGATACTCTATATAAACATACACTTGTTTTGGTGGTGTATCAGGAAAGAACAATACTTTAGGTGGAAATACACTAAAAAGCATAAAAGAAATTATTAGAAGTCCAAATGCTCCTACTAAGAAACCTCTAGGCCCGTATCCTTTTAGTGAATATCTTAAAGTTTTTTCATAAATCTTTTCTAAACGAGGTAAAAATACTTGTTGAAACCATGTGGTTGCAGGTGTGAGTATTTTAGTATTTATAACTCTAAGTAAACCCGCTAATACCAAAAATAAACCAAGTGCATTTAAAACTTTATTTCCAGTAACTAATCCTGAAATTATTGCAATAACTCCAACAAAAAATATGATAGCACTATAACGCAATAATTTTTTAAAATTAACTTCATCTTCTTTTATTTTCATTAAAACAGAAGTTAACATTGGGTTTATAATCAATGCAACAAACAGTGATGAACTTAATACAATAATTAGTGTAATTGGTAAGAAACGCATAAATTCACCCATCATACCTGGCCAAAAAGCCAATGGTAAAAAAGCGGCTAAAGTTGTTGCTGTTGAAGCAATAATAGGCATTGCAACTTCACCAACACCATATTTTGCAGCATCAATTTTTGAATAACCTTCATCTAATAATCTATATACATTTTCAACTACAACAATACCATTATCAACTAGCATTCCTAAGGCAATTACTAATGAGAATAACACCATCATATTTAAAGTTACACCCAATGCACTTAGTACAATAAATGAAATAAACATAGATAGCGGAATTGCAATTCCAACAAATAGTGCATTTCTAATTCCAAGGAAGAAAAGTAATACCAACACCACTAATATGATTCCTAAAACAATGCTATTTTCCAAATCGGCAACCATTGTTTTGGTGTCGTTGGTCATATCATTAGTTTTAGAAATGTATAAGTTTGAAGGAAAATAATTTTCTTTTGCTTTAGCAATAATTACATCAATTTGTTCAGATGCATTTATTAAATTTTCACCACCACGCTTAGTAACATCAAGCATAACTACAGACTGGGAAAACTCACGCGCATAACTTTGCTTTTCTTGTTCTTTAAAATTAACATTTGCAATATCACGTAAGTAAACTATATTTCCGTGTTCTTGTTTTACAATGATGTCAGCTATTTCTTTTGCCGATTTAAATTCGCCAATAATACGTACATTTCTACGCAATCCATTTTCTAATAAATCACCACCAGAAACGGTCATGTTTTCATTTTGAATAGCTTGTGCAATGTTATTAAAACTAATTTGTGAGACTTCCATTTTGTACAAGTCAACACTAATTTCCATTTCCTTATCTTGAATTCCACGAATATCAACTTTAGAAATTTCAGGAACTTTCTCAATTTCATCTTCTAAATATTCTCCATATTTTTTTAACTCATCCATAGAAAAATCTCCCGATAAATTAATGTTCATAATTGGCATTAATTCAGCGAAATTCATTTCTTGAACTGTTGGATCAGCAGGTAAGTCTGTTGGAAAATCTTTGTCTGATTTTGCAGTATCAACTTTATCTTTTACTTTACGCAAAGCTTCAGTAGGTGACATGCTAAAATCAAATTTTACTTGAATAGAAGAAAAACCTTCAATTGAAGTTGAAATAATTTCATCAACACCTGAAATTCCATTTATTTCTTTTTCTAATGGGCGTGTAATTAACTTTTCTATGTCAATTGCTGAGTTTCCAGGGTAAGCTGTTGATACAAATATTTGAGGAACAACAATTTCAGGAAAAGCCTCTCTAGGCATACTTTGATAAGAAAATATACCAGCGATAAAAATCATTCCAATCAACACAAAAACGGTCATTTTATTATGAATAGACCAAGTTGATAGCTTAAATTCTTTTAATACTTTACTCATTTGTAATACGGTTATAAGTTAGTTTGCAGATTTAATTAGTAATAATTTTTACAATTTCACCTGCTTGTACTTGTCGAGCTCCTTCATTTACAATAGTGTCATTTTTTGTTAACCCTTCACTAACATAAATTTCATGATTGTACTCTTTAGTAGCAGTAATATTATTTTTTACAATTGTGTGTTCACCATCTTCAGTTTTTATAGTAAATACATAATCATTCCCATTTTGATCTTGTTGAACCAAGTTTGAAGGGATAATAACGCCATCAGCTTTAAAATCTAAAAATTTAATATCAGCTAATAAATTTGGTTTGATGCTTTGATCTTTATTTGAAAGATTAATACGTGTTTTAAAACTTCTATTGTTTGGATTAATGAAGTTTCCAATTTGAGTAACTTTAGCTTCCATTTCTTTATGAATTGAAGGGAAATTAATAACCGTTTCTGTACCTTTTTTGATTACAGATAAATAAGTTTCTGTAACATCAGCTTCAACATATACATTGTTTAAATTTAGTAAACGAACTATGGGCATTTGTGGGTTTGTTAATTCACCATTTTTAGGAAAAATCTCATCAACAATACCGCTAAAAGGCGCTATAACTTTCATTTTTTTAGCTTGTGTTTTTAAATTTGCTAAATTGTTTTCTAAACTTTCTTTTTGTGCCTTAGCTTGTAAATATTGCATTTCAGAACCTATTTTTTGATTCCAAAGTCGCTCTTGACGTTCAAAAGTTGTATTAGCTAAATTTAATTGTGTGTTTAGCTCTGCAATACTAGTTTTTATTGAAGCATCGTCTAATTGAACTAAAGTTTGACCAGCAGTAACTTTCTGACCTTCTTTAACATAAATACGAGTTACAGTTCCACCTAATTCAGGTTTAATTTCAATATTTTTATCGGCCTGTACCACACCTTGTACTTCAACATAATGTTTAAAAGTGCCATTTTTTACAGGTATTGTTGTAATAACTTGTAGCTTTTCAGAGGTGTCTAATTTTGAAATTTCACTTTCAAGAGTTTTTAATTCTTTTGATAAGCTATCAATTTTACTTACTAAAGCAGTTTTTTGTTCGTTCATTTCTGCTAATGAAGATTTTTTAACTTCTTTAGCACAAGAAATTAAAAGTGCTGTAGTTACAAAAAGTGTTATTATTTTTTTCATTATTGTTGTTTTCTAGTTGTTAATTGGAGTGTTTAATGCGTTGTCTAATGCTGCTTTGTTTGCAATTATGGTTAACATAGCTTGTAAGTAATTTTGTTGCATTGTATATAATTGTCGTTGTGCTTCAGAGAGTTCAAAACTTGTTGAAATTCCTTCAAAAAATTTAATTTGTTGCTTTTTTTCAATACGTTCAGCTAAAGCTAAATTTTGTTTTGAAGTTTCAAATTCTTCAATACTATAATTGTATTCTGTTTTTGCTGTTTCTAATTGAAGTAACAATTTTTGCTCGGTTTGTGTAAGTTTTGTTCTAGCTTTTTCAAGTTCAATTTTAGCTTGTTGGGTTCTTGAACTACGAGATAAGCTGCTAAAAATTGGAATTTCTAAGCTTATACCAAGTAGTGAAGAATCAAACCATTGTTGTTCTTTTTTTAGAAAATCAAAATTTTCACCAAAACCAGCATAGCCAAAATTAACAAAACTACTTAATGAAGGTAATGCTTTACTTTGTTCTAATTTCATTAAAAGTTCGTTAGATTTCTCGGTGTTTTTAGCAATTTTAAAATCTACATGATTTTCTAAAGTTAAATCAGAAGATAGTAAGTCTAAATTTATATTTTCTTCGGCTAATTTGTTTAAAGTGTCTATCAATTTTACTGAAGTTTTAATGTCAATTCCTAAAGTAATATTCAACATTTTATAAGCAATGTTATTTAACTTTTTAGTTTTTGATAGCTGACTTTTAACTTGAGCAAGTGTAATTTTTAATTGTTCTACACTTTCTTCTTCAGCAAAACCATTTAAATAAATTTGATTAGTTTCATTTAAGTTTTTTTCTAAAGTTGCTATATTTCTCTCTAAAATAACAATGCTTTCTTCACTTAATAACACATTTCCATAGGCATTAATAACTGCTTCTCTAATGCCAAGTTCAGTTTTTTCTTTTGCATTTTCAGATATTTTTAGATAGGTTTTTGCAGATTGTAAGCCAACTAAATACGAGCCATCAAAAATTAATTGATTTAATGTGGCAGTTGCATTCATATTGTGTTTTGTCCCAAAAGCAATTTCAGCAAACTCACCTTCATTTCCACCAAAAAATTCAGCAGGAATTAGAGATACTTGCTGTTTTATCCAATTCTGGTATTCTAATTTTGCACTTATTTGGGGTAAACCAATGGTAGTAGTTTCCCATTTTTTCTTTTTGGCTGCATCAATATCTCTAGTTGCATTTATAGCTTCATAACTATTTATTAAAGCATAATCAATCGCTTGTTGCAGCGATAAAGAAATGTTTTCTTGTGCATTTATGCTAAAATTAAAAGATATTCCAATAAGTAGGAGTATTATTTTTTTCATTCTTAAAATTTATTTTTTTCTAATTGTTCTTCTAAAATTTGTATTCCTTTTGGTGTTGCAATAGATCTTGTGTGATATTCAAGAACACTGGTTTCAAGCTTGTTTAATGTGTTTTTATTGTAGGTGTATAAAGTTGCATCATGTACACTCATTGCTAATGAAAAGTAAAAGTTTGTTGTAAGTTCTTTATCCAAATCCTCCCTATATAAGCCCTCTTTTATACCTTTTTCAATATTATTTAAAATACAATCTTTAAACATAGTAAATTCTTTCGCCATAATTTTTGTGTGTATTTTTGGATAGTATTTTTTAAGCTGATACATTGGTGAATCATCAGAAATTTTGAATAAATCCTTAAACATTTTTTTAATTTCAAAGTTTTCTTGAATGGCATTAAATCCTTTTTCACAAATACACAATACAGATTTATGCATTGTTTCGTGTAAATGCACTGTAGTTTCATTTACTAATTCTTCTTTATTTTTAAAGTATTTGTAAATTGTTTTTTTTGATATGGATAGTTCATTAGCAATATCATCCATTGTTACACTTTTAAAGCCTAGCTTTAGAAAAATTTCACTTGCTTTTTGTAATATATCACATTTCATACATATTTTTTGTAAAAATAACGCGCAAATATACAAATGGAAACTTTAGAAACAAAAAAAGTTTCCTTGGTTTTAACAATTTTATAACATATAAAAATTTGAGTGAAAGATTAAAAGTAATTTCGAATCATGTATTTTTACAAAAATTATGTATTAAATGAATATGATTGAAACTTACAAGGAAGATTTTATTGCGTATTTAAATCAAAAAATTAACGTAAAAGAGCCAATAAATTTATACGAACCAATTCATTATATTTTACAATTAGGCGGTAAAAAATTACGTCCGGTTTTAACATTAATGACTTGTGAGATCTTTAATGGGAAGGCTAAAGAAGCTTATGATGCGGCTTTGGCTATTGAAGTATTTCATAATTTCACGTTAATTCATGATGATATTATGGATAGTGCACCAATTAGACGAGGAAAAACTACTGTGCATAAAAAATGGGACTTAAATACCGGGATTTTATCAGGTGATGCTATGCTAATTTTAGCATATCAATGTTTTGAAAGTTATGAGCCATATACATTTAAGAAATTACTAAAGTTGTTTAGCCAAACATCATTAGAAGTTTGTGAAGGTCAGCAATTAGATATGGATTTTGAAACTAGAAATGATGTTACAATTCCAGAGTATTTAAAAATGATTACTTATAAAACATCGGTTTTAGTTGCCGCAGCTATGAAAATGGGTGTAATAATTGCAAAAGCTAGTGATGAAGAAGCAAATGCAATATATAATTTTGGTTTAAACTTAGGTATTGCGTTTCAACTACAAGATGATTATTTAGATACGTTTGGTGATGCAGCAGTATTTGGAAAGCAAATAGGAGGTGATATTACTGAAAATAAAAAAACTTTTTTGTATTTAAAAGCCTTGGAAGTCTGTAAAACTAAAGACAAAGAAGCGTTACTTAATTTTTATAATTCTAATCAGAATAATGAAAGCAAAGTAGTTGAAGTAACTAAATTATTTATTGATAATAAATTGCCTGAAATTACTGTTAAAGAAATTGAATTATACACCAATAAAGCTTTTGAAATTTTAGAAAAACTTACAATATCAGAAGAAAAGAAATTAATTTTAAAAAATTTCGGATTGAATTTGATGAAAAGAACGATTTAATGTTACCTGTACAAAACACATTAGAATTATTAACTAAAGTTGAGGTTGAAAATTTATATCAAAATTTAATTATACAATTAAATAAAGATTTTCAATTATCTAATTTGAGTGAAACTTTTGTATTGTCAAGTACGCCAGTTGAATTAAAAGAGACATTAAATAAAATTTTATTTAAACTACTCACAAATAATTACGACGATTATTTGAATTTAATGTACAGAATAGATGTTCCTGAAAAAGAATTGGCAACTTTAAAAACTGAAAATTTAGAAACTACAATTGATCAAATTACATTTTTAATTTTAAAAAGAGAATATCAAAAAGTTTGGTTTAAAAATAGACTCTAAAAATAGGAGATAAAGCTGATGAGTAGATTACATTTGTATTTTTATCAAATAATACATCGTAACGTAACCCCATAGAAATATTACCAGTAACATATTCTGCCCCAATATATAATGCTGATTGCCATAAATCGGAATTATTTACAAATGCATACTTTTGATCAATTTTTAATTGCTCAAATTCTGTTGAGAATTGTAGGTTATTAATAGGTTTGTAAAGCGCTAAAACACTCCCTCCATAAATATTGGTTGTTGAATTTGCAAATGATTTGTTTTTAACATACACATAAGTTAAACTCAAACCAGCACTAAATTCATTTGAGAAATCATAAATAGCACTTGGAGATATTGAGAATGAAGTATAACTACTACCAGTACCCATATTAATTCCACCCCCAAAACGTACATCATCTATAAACCGATGCTTATCTAAATCTGAGTTTTGACTAAATAAATTAAAACTAGAAAAAATAAATACGGTAAGTAAAATAATGATTTTCTGCATGATAGTTCTTTTAATGCTAAGTTAATTTATTTTTTCTAATTTTTTGTGAAATAAATATTGTGCATCATATAAATAAGTATTATTTTTGCCACCTATTTTAGGTCTCATAGCTCAGTTGGTTAGAGCACCTGACTCATAATCAGGGGGTCCAAGGTTCGAGCCCTTGTGGGACCAC
>Ga0209121_10002989_pt1 | contig 16660 bp, 14 predicted proteins | sample Cruoilmetagenom3_FD_187292 | JGI IMG/M metagenome (GOLD analysis project Ga0209121, IMG submission 187292) | Oil polluted marine microbial communities from Coal Oil Point, Santa Barbara, California, USA - Sample 3 (SPAdes) (version 2) | ecosystem: Environmental > Aquatic > Marine > Oil seeps ... | reverse complement strand
TCAGCATCTCATACCAGATCCTGAAATAATACTGAATCAAGTTCAGCACAGGACCCAGGATGACAGCATTCTTTATTAGTTAATTCGTTATTATTCCCCCTTTGACTTCATCGCCCTTGATGGGAGAGGATTAAGGTGAGGGTGATTATGTAAATAAGCAATATGTTAAATAGTTTTCAAATTAATAGTAATAGATAAATCTATTACTGTTTTGCAGTGGCAAGGGAGGAGTAGTCATATTTGAATTTCTATAGCAAAAGTGGTAAGTATGTCTATACATATATCATTATCTATAACAATCTATTGACAGGGAATAAATTTCATATTATAAATGTCTATGACAAAATATAAAAAACTCTCGGTTTTTAATCCCTTAAAAGCAAATCTTTGCGAAGATTTACATATACCAATTTATATAAGCGATTTTGAAGGTAAGATATTATATGGTAACAAAGCATTTTGTAAATTATTTAATATAGATTCTTTTGATTCTATATCTCACAAATATCTCTTTGGTAAAGAAAACAGTATTAAAATTTTCAATATATATGATGAATTATGTGAAAAAGATAAAGCAATGATTGAAATTGAACATATTAATCATTTTTATGAAATTACATTTAGTAAACAGCAGAATTTCATTTCAGGAGTTATCAGGGACATTACATCCATTGTAAAAAATAGAAACCGAATAGTTAATTATAATTTATATTTAAATCTTGTTAGGGATACAATTACAACATTTATAGAAATGACTGATCCTGAAATGGCAATTAAGAGTATCATAAGTGATATTATGCACTATGCCGATTTATTTTATATACAACTATTTTTAAAACATAAGAATAAATTAAAATTATATAATTCCATAGGGGATGCCCCAAAAGGATTTAAACAAACAAAAGAGTTTGATATTGGAGAAGGAGTGCCCGGAACTTCATATCAGTTAAATAGAATAATGTTAATTAAAGACATTTCTTCGGATCCGCGTTTTAAATTAACAGATAAGAATAAAAATATATCAATAATTGTTATGCCCATTGTTCAAAACAATAAAACATTGGGAATTATTGAATTTTATGCTAATAGAATAATGGTTCCTAAAGAAAATGTTATATGGGATTTTATTCCTCAATTTTCAATAATAATAAGTCAACTCATATTACAGATAAAACATCAATAATATTCATTAAGAATATTCGAAATTTTATCAGACACAAAACCTCTCCTTAGAAGAAAATTATATAATTTGTCTCTGTTTATATCATTGTTTTTCATCTTCTTTTTTATCAATTTTCTTATCATTGTATTTTCATTTACCGAATTCTTAATAAAATAGTCATAGATTATACTATCAGGGATCCCCTTTCTCTTTAATTCGAATTTCATCTTTATTATGCCTTCTGGATGAAATTCAATCCTGTCCCTTACCCACAATCTGATATAGATTTTATCATTAACCAAATCTTCTTTTTTAAGTCTAACGATTAATGTATCAACAATATCTTCTCCGAATTTTCTTGATACCTTTGATCGTATTTCATTTTCCGTATATATTTTTCTTTTAATTATCAAATAACAATAAGATAAAGCTTTTTGCATTCTATCTTTATTGTTTATTTCATTGTTTTTACTATCGTTCATTTATCTGCGGATTCTTTTTCCACCTTTACAAGTCCAAGCTGCTTTCTTATCTCAATCTCAACTTCTGCCATTGCCTTGGGATTGTTGATTAAGTAATCCGATGCATTATCTTTTCCCTGTCCCATTTTGTCTCCTTTATATGAGTACCATGTTCCTAATTTCTCAATCAATCCAAAATTCGTACCAAGTGTTAATATTTCTCCAACCCTGGAAATTCCTTTATTATACATAAGATCAAAATGTGCTTCCTTAAAAGGTGGGGCAACTTTATTTTTCACGACCTTAACAAGTATATTATTTCCTACTGCCGTATCACCTTTCTTTATTGTTCCTATTCTTCTTATTTCCATTCTAACCGAAGAATGAAATTTCAAAGCAAGTCCTCCGGGTGTTGTCATTGGATTACCAAACATAACACCTATTTTATATCTCACTTGATTAATAAAAACCGCAGCAGTGTTAGATTTGTTTAAAACACCTGTTAATTTTCGTAGAGCTTGTGACATAAGACGAGCCTGAAGACCGACATGAACATCTCCCATCTCCCCTTCGATTTCAGCTTTAGGAACAAGTGCTGCAACAGAATCGATTACAACAATATCTATACCTCCACTCCTTATAAGTGTTTCGGCAATTTCAAGAGCTTGTTCACCCGTATCGGGTTGCGAGATATATAGATTGTCGATATCTACTCCCAATTTATTAGCATATACGGGATCAAGAGCATGTTCCGCATCAATAAAAACCGCTGTTCCACCTGCTTTTTGCGCCTGAGCTATTATATGAAGTGCCAATGTTGTTTTACCCGAAGCTTCAGTGCCATAGATTTCTATTGCTCTACCCCTTGGTATACCACCTATTCCCAATGCTGCATCGAGTGAAATGGAACCTGTTGATATTACATCTATATCACTCATTGGACGATCACCCATTCTCATAATAGACCCTTTGCCATATTCCTTCTCTATTTGTTTTAATGCAATATCTATTGCTTGCTTTTTTCCGCTTGATTCATCATTCTTCTTATTTGCCATTATTCCTCCTTCTTAGTTAAGTGAAATGTTTTTATAACACGATATATCGGACCACTTTGATAAAGTTTGCTTTCATAAACAGAAACAGTACTTATATTGATATCTATTTCAGGTTTATCTAATTTATTAAAATAGGTTGGCAGATCATGTATTGGCTTTTTAAAGCGTCCCAATGTTATATGCGGGGAAAAGGGTCTATTATCCTTTTCAAAACCATATACACCAAGAGAATTATCAATAAACTGGGCGATTTTTGAAAATTGTTCCTTACTATTATCAATACCTAACCATAAAACATGTGGTTTTTTCATATTAGGAAAAACCCCAAATTTGGTAACTCTGGATTTCGTTATGGAAAATCTATTGCCTATTCCGGTTAATGCTTCTAAAACATCATTTATTCTTTCCTCATCAATTGTATTTAGAAACTTTAATGTTATATGGATATTGTCCGTTTTCACAAGCCTAATATCCGGGAGATTTAGCCCATTCAACATATTAATAACTTTACCTATTTTATATCTAAACTCATCGTCAATATCTATTGCAATAAAAACCCTTTTCATTAGGATTGCTCCAATAGCTTTATAAGATTGAAAATGGAATAATTTGTTGCTCTATCTCTTATCATATTTCTGTTGCCTGATAAAGTATATCTTTTTAATATTACTTTGTCAAATAGACTTACACCTATAAAAACGAGTCCGATAGGCTTACTTTTGCTTCCCCCGACCGGTCCAGCAATGCCCGTTACAGCTATTGTACAATCAACATTGAATCTTTTTTTTACACCCTCTATCATTTCAAGACATACATTGGTACTTACAGCTCCATATTTTTCAATTGTATCGGATTCCACTTCTAAAATATCTATCTTCGATTTATTGCTATATGTTACAGCTGAACCTATAAAATAATTCGAGCTTCCCGGTACAGATGTGATTCTTTCCCCAATCATTCCACCTGTTAATGATTCACCAAGTCCTAATGTAAGTCCTCTTTCATTTAATTTGTCCCCCAATACTTGCTCAACAGATCTAAAATCTTCCGTAAATATAAATTTGTGCAGTACATTGAAAACTGTCTTCTTAATTTTTGAAATTCTCTCGGCATCTTTATCTATACCACTAATTCTAATATCAACAATGCCATACGATGGATAAAATCCAATATATGACATATCTTTCTCACTTAATCTATTCTTTAATGTTTCATAAATTTTAACTTCCGGTATTGTAGATGTTTTAACATTATAAACAATCTTTTTTCGTACCTCATAATGATTAATCAAATAGGGGACAATTTTATTTTCTATAAAATACTTCATCTCCTTAGGGACACCTGGCAACATTATTAGTGTTCTTCCCTTATCCTTTATTAAAATTGCAGGAGCTGTTCCCACACTGTTTATGAAATATTTTGAATTCTCGGGTATCATAGATTGTAAGGTTATATGTTCATCCATAGTATTTCTTTTTAACAATTTCATAATAGATTTAGCAACTTCATTGTTTTTAACTAAATGCCTATTAAAGTATGAACTAATCTCCTTTTTTGTAATATCATCTGATGTTGGTCCTAACCCTCCTGATGTAATAATGATTTGAGATTGAATGAAGAGATAATCGAGAGCATTTCTGATACTTTCTTTATCATCAGCTATTGTCAGTATTTCTTTAACATTAAATCCAATCTTATTAAGGTTTTCGGCAATAAAATTAGCATTTGTATTTATCGTTTTCCCCGTTAGAATTTCGTTACCTATTGACAGAATAGATATATTCAAAAAAACACCATTAAAGAAATCCTCATTATAATAAAGGTAATAAGACCTGCTAAAATATCATCAAGCATTATACCGATACCATTTTTTATATGTTCGGATGCTTTTATAAATGGTAATTTGAATATATCGAATAAGCGAAATAAAACAAAGGCAACAATCACATATATGATATTCTTTTGTGCAAGCATCATAGCAATTCCTAATCCAGCCACTTCATCGATTACAATAAAAGAAGGATCCTCGACATTATATGATTCGGACACGATCTTTGATGTAATTGTTCCTAACAATATTAAAAACGCCAAAATAATAAAATATAACAATCTGTTTCCAAGTAATAGATAAAAAAACGGGAGAGCAATTAAACTTCCGAATGTTCCCGGGGCAATAGGGAATTTTCCCGTATAAAAAAATGTAGAAAAGATATATGAAAACCTATTCATAGAATTTTCTTGTTAATTTCAAGGTATGTCTCATTCTTGAAATATACATAGTTCCTATAAATTGCTTTCTCGGTTATATTTTTATGAAACTCCATCTTTCCACTGATATTCCCAACATCAACAACGGAATATATTAATACTAGTTTCTTCTTCCTTATAATGCCATATTTCGATATATGATCAACTTTAATGTCAAGATATTTAGCAAGATCCTTGATTTTATATTCATTGTCTCTATATAGAAATACTTTACTGGTTTTTTTTTCTTTCTTTATATTATAAAATACGACAGAATCAAAATCCAGGATTGGAATTGCTAAGTTAACTGATGATATTTTAAAAAACAGGTATCTATTTTCAATCTTTGCCCTGCCTAATGCTTTCGATTTGTTCAATTTCTTCTTCTTTTAAAATTTTTTCAGTATCAAGAAATGTTACAGTACTATTTCCATTTATAATGCCAATGCCTGCAAAATAGTTAATACCTCTATTAATGAATATTCTTGGGACATCAACTATATCATTGTTATTTATTTGCTTTATTCCCTCGATTTCCCCAACAAGAAAACCTATGTGTTGCTCCTTGATTTCAACGACGACGATTGATCCTTTGTATTCTTCGTCTCCCATATCAAATCTGCTTATAAGTGAAATTATAGGTATTATCGTACTTTTTAATTGAATTATTCCAGAAATAAATTCAGGAAGATCCGGTATTTTGGTAATTTTATGTTCATTGATTATTTTTATAATTTTACTGACTTCTATCCCATATCTCTCGTTTTTTATCTTGAAAGATATATATCTAAATCCCTCTGTTTCAGAGATTTCAAGTGATTTATCAAGTAATAATTCGTTTATTTCATTAACGTTTTGATTATTTTCTTTCATTTATTACCTTTTTAGAAATGTGTTCAGAATTTCTTAAATCCTGTGCAAGTTTATGTAATTCTGCTGCTGATGCACTTATCTCTTGCATTGATGCCATTTGTTCCTCAAGAGATGCCGAAGTTTCCTCCGTACTTGCTGCTGTTTCATTTGAAATATCGGCAAGATTTTTATTTTTCTCCGCTACCGCAATAACCAGGTCATTTTGTTTGTTAACTGCTTCAGTAACCTCTTTTATCATATCTTCTGTAATAGTTACATTTTTTTCAATTGCCGTAAAATTATCTTTCGATTCATCAACATTCTGTTTCCCCGTTTCAATATATCCTGCAACCTTTGTCATACTTTCAACCACAATATCCACATTGGATTTTATATCATTAATCAATTTACTGATTTTCTCTGTGGATTCCTGAGAACTGTTGGCAAGATTTCTTATTTCCTCTGCAACAACAGCAAATCCCGCCCCGTATTCCCCAACCCTGGCAGCTTCAATAGATGCATTTAGTGCCAGTAAATCAGTTTGACCTGTGATATTTTTTATAACATCGATAATTTCATCAATTTCTTCCGATCGTTTTTTTAATTGCATTATTCCCTCTTGACTCTCACTTGAACCACTATAAATAAGAACCATCGCTTCTTTAACATTTTCAGTTCCGTCTTTTCCTTTACCTGCAGCGTTTCTTGCTTTTATAGCAGAAATATTAGCTCTTTTTATTTGTGAAACAACATTCTCGGATATTTCCGACAAATTCTCAGAATTCTCATTCATTTTTACCGTATCTTCTGCCTGTTGAGCAGCCCCTCTTGCTATTTCCTGCACAGTTGCCGATATTTCCTCAACCGAAGCATTCATTTCTTCAGTGCTACTTGAAAGATTATCAGCCATTACAGCAAGTTTATCCGCATCACCAACCATCTTTCCAAGCATATCGAGTAACATATCAAGTAGTTCGTTAAACAGATTAGTTATATTCGATGTTTCATCATGAATATATATTTTAATCCTTGAATCTAAACTGCCTGTATCGATAATATTTCTAACATTATTTTCCAAATGCTTCATCTGTTTTGAATAAGAATTAAAAACAATAATATTGATGATAATTGCAAATATAACAGCAATAATTATAGGAATTATCGATATGGGAATAAGATAACCGCAAATGGTAAATATAATCATAGTCTCAACTGAAACAAGAGCAAGTCTGTTAACCAATGAGATTTTTATTGTTTTATCACTAATAATATTATATATAGCCCCCTTTTGATAGAGTTCGTCTGTTACGGATTGAAAATAATTTTGTGTAAAACTAAGTACAACAGGAAGAGAATATGTGGAAAATATAAAACCGATTGAAAATATCTTGATAGCATTAAAAAAGTGATATCCGTAAGTAATAACGATTATACCTGCTACAACAGATGGTATGAAATAATTAATTATTGTATGAAACATCATTTGATATGGGGAATTATATATTTTAAGAAGTGCGATATTAATGGTGTTCTCATCACAATGTTCTTTATCTTTAAGGAATTTTGTGATAGGAGATAATTTTTTCCTCCATATTAGAATGAATACAACACCTTCCGAAATAGCTATTATAAGCACTATAATAAATAGTGGCATTATTGCTTTATGAATATCGCCGGTAAAAAATATTCCCACTGGAAGTGCGAATGTCATACCAAGACACAAAACAAATATTGTACAGAATATTAACAACTTATCGATATATAAATGTTCTTTCATAACATCTCCTTATCGTACAAAAATAACATATATAAGAATAAAACAGTTATAAATTATTGTCAATGAGAATTTTCAATAAAGTCAATCGATATTATCTTCTCTGAAATATTTTTATGTTTTAATTCTCTGGAAATCGATTCGACTATCCCTCCGATTAATCTCTGAATAAACGGGTTTATTCCAATTATTTTACCACTATACCTTATTATACTTCTCGGAAGATTCGGTTGTTGTGGATATTCTTTAATATTGAATGATGGAATAGTAACCCTCCAATTGAAATATATCGTATCGATGTATTTCATAAGGTCGACTATTATACTACCCAATATTTTCTTATCTACCTCCCCCCGAATAATATTAGAGTATATTTTAATACTTTCTTCATCTACTTTCTCTATAAAAAGCTCTCTGTCTGACAAATTTCGCTTTAGGTTATTGAATTCGTTAATATCTTTTATATAATATAACACTTTATTACCTGTATATCAGCAGTTTGCTTTTTACAGCTCTGCTTGAACCTTCCGTATCTTTAAAAACAATCTTATAGAAATATAATCCCTGTGCCGGTCTGTTTTCATATGTGTCTTTACCATCCCAGTAAATTTGATTATATCCTGCATTAAGATCATCAACCTCGATCGTTTTTATACATTTCCCCGTAACCGTAAAAATTTTAATCTTCACCGATACATCTCTTGATACCGTAAATGTAAAATATGTATAATCGTTTAAGGGATTTGGCCAGTTCAAAACATTTTCCACATATATTCTATCATCACCGATTATATCAACATTGACTGTCTTATATGTAATATTTAGCATATTATCAGATGCAATAACAGTTATTGTATGAACACCTCCCGTATCGGGGAACAATATATTGTAATTGAAATACCCTTCCGTATATGAATTTTCATTATACATAAAATTACTGGAAACATTTATTAGATTATACTGATTATTATCAATCATTAATCTTACGGGTTGAGTTCCAAATATGGCTACTCCACTTGTATCATATATCTCTGAATGTATATTAATATGTTTCGAAGCCCTGATTGTGTCTTCCCCTTTGGCTTTTATGCCATTCAAATAAATCTCGACATCGGGACCTGTTATATCCGTTGTGTCCTTGAAACCCTGTAATATATCGATACTATCTATTGAGTAATGATATGTGTTGGAGTCGGATATGATATAAGCTGTTATTCTCCCCATATTTCCAATCCCACTAAACTCATACGGGTATATAAACGAAAAAGAGAGCCTGGAATTATCAAAATTAACAGGACCCCTAAAAACAGGAGTTCCGGGCATCGTATAATAACAATACATATATGGTTCCGTATGCCAGTAATCATGGCTATCCGGGTACGCCGATGAAAATGCTTCGATATATGCAATACCTTTATCTATACTGTCTATATTCAATATTATATCTGTTTTATGTCCTGTTAATATCGTATCGGGACAAGATGGTGTTATTGCAATTTTGTTTGTATATGCAATTATAGCCGGATCACCAAAAAAATTGTATAAACGATTTGCACTTGAAGAACTGTTCCACTTACTTATGTAAGCACTTTCTCCGATTGTATACGGACGATCCAAAATTTCAGCATCTGAAAATGCATATATATGAAATGAATTAGACATCTTATTATTGTTAGTAGGATATGTCCCTCTTGAGGCTGCGACTGTTGCCACACATCCTTTCTCCTTTTGATTTACTATATACTCGGCAATACAATCGAATAGTGCCCTGTCATTATTACCAATATTGCAGGAATAAAATCCCCCGACAGGATACATATCCTTATTGTTTAGCATATCAAGTTGTCCGAGACCCGATATAACATGTTCATGAGCAATAGTGTTCAGATTGCCATGTCCTACGAATGTAAGTCCTACTGCCCCTTTGTTGATATCATTTATTAATGCTGCTCTTGCTGCTGGTTTCTCCCCGGGGGAAACAGGCCAATGTTCACTTGTCTGTGATGTTCCCCAGTAATTCATTAGATATACCTTTCTTATGTCATATTCGTTTGAGATTAGACGGGATAAATTCTCACTCTGGTTTGTCGATGAAATATCGTGAAAATGAGGATAACTGCTGTATTCATCATCAGCAAGTAAAATAATCCTGTTTTTCCACATACCGTCATTCTCTATGAATTTCTCTGTTTTATCTTTAATGTTGTTTATTTCATCCGTTGTTTTCACAGGTAATCGTGATATTATCATATCGGCATGTAAGTTATTATCAAAATTTACAAACCAGTCATCATATGATGCATTGGCTACTAATATCCCCTGTTCTACGACACTGATTCCGCCATCATACATATGTAAATGTTCGTCATACACAGTTCCGCCCTCATATACAGGCATTATGTTCTTCGGGTTTATTAATCTGAAATGGTTTTTGTAATCATAGCTACCGGCTCCGACAAGCATAACATATGTCGGAATAGGTTCCCAATTTTCGTAAGTATAGTTCAGGAATTTTTTTATTGCCGCAATATCCGTTCGACCTCCGCTGAAATTATCATATATCCGGGAAAGTGAAACTGTCTTGACTATTGCACCGTCTATGCCGGGGATATTATCGCTTCTCAATGATTCAAGCCAATCCAAATTGTCTTTAAACCTATCTCCTGTAATGATCAAATAATCACATCCATCAGTATTTTTCAATGATTCGATATGTGCTATCTTGATTTTTGAAGGTTTTAATACTTTGTGACTGATCAGATATGTTCCCATAATATCCGTCTTGAATTTAATCGTATCGTTTTCAATGTTAAAACCTGATAAAATTTTACAAGAATACGGATCTGTAATATTCAATATAAACGGAGATGCCCCCGTAAAAGGAATATTTATATTCCCTTCCCCCGAATTCAATATATATTGCCCGTTCTCAATCTTCTTCATCTCTTTTCTGGTGTAATATATATCAAAATAGTCAAGATAATGTTTCTGGCTTACCCCCTCCCCAACAATCCTTATCATTAGATTATTTGTCCCCTGTATTAAGTTGTCTATATTAAAATTGATTACACTCGGATTGAATGTCAGGTTTCTTTTGGATGATATCGTATCACCGTATACAAGATTATCATTGAGAAATACGGCGATATTCAGATTGCCGTTTTTATATAGTTTTATATATATTTCCCCTCCGCTATCGTTTAAACTCTCGATACTGAATTGAAACGGATAATCCTTATATAACTCGGATGATAATTTTTCCAACTTTGTATCAAGCCATACATATCCAGATGTCGAAGGATTTATGTTTTCCCTCTCCATGTGTAATGTATCATATATAACAGCCATACCGTCATCCGTTTGGATACCTGCATATTCCACACCCATCCTTATCCCCGGAGTATCTTCGAATGAAATAACAAATGAAGATGTATCCGTATACGGGTTATAGTATGCATAATAACTACCCATAACATTGTTCTTATTATAACCATTTAATCCGTCATTATATATAAATATCGTATCATTTAACCCGAACGCTCTGTCTTTTTCCCCCTTTATATAAATAGGGATCTCAATTAATGTATCATTATCATCCCCACTTAAACTCATCATATTGAAACCTATCGAGTATATATGGATATTGTTAGGATCGACAAATGACGGGTCTATACCACATGACAAGATATCGTTATAACCGATTCCATAAATGCCTTTTTTACCCATTTTAACAATTGCAGTGGGATATGATCTCCTTTTCCTTGTGTCTCTCTTCTTTATTCTGTTTATTCCTTTATAATTTAGAATTGTATTTTTATAAATATTATCGAATGTTGATTTTCCTTTGTTAGGAGAATAACTCCTGTCGGATTTTACATCTATTTCTATATCTTTATACAGTGTTATACTACCTGAATATTGATCGTACTCTATAGGACAAAGATCGAATGATACGGTATATACATCCCTCATATATCCCTTTTGAATATTCATTATACAGAGAGATGTTTTAAAATCATGATCCTTCAGAATCCTTTCCTTATTTTGTATATTCTCCGTTGGCAATATATTCCCCTTTAAGTATTTTAATACCTTTTTTCCTTTGATTTTAATCTGCACATCTGCATTCTCTCCTATTGCAAGAGAATAATGCTTTAGAGGGATTTCAGGCATACCTTCGTCCGCTAAAATATTTCCATCCATAAGAACAATCGAAATGTAAGATTTTCCGTTATAATTAATCGTATCGACTCTATATTCAGGGATATATGTAAAAGAAACCTCTTTTGCTTCATTCCTGTGTAGTAATGTACTTGCTTGAAGTGATAAACTAATTGTGAGGAAAATGAGAATCGAAAGGGTTATTTTAATTTTACGCATAAGGTATAAATACAATATTTTTATTTTCTTGTCAATATCTACAGGGAGATCCACTACTAATTACATTAATAAAGAATAATAGACATCAGACGACAGACGACAGACTTCAGCCGAGAAGGGAGAGAGAGAATCACCCTCACCTTAATCCTCTCCCGTCGAGGGCGAGGAAATCAAAGGAGGAATAATAACGAATTAACTAATAAAGAATACTGTCATCCTGAATTTATTTCAGGATCTGTTATGAGATGCTGAATCAAGTCCAGCATGACAGAAAAAGGAGGTGATAGATGGCGAGGAAGTAAGAGAGAAATATCCTTTAACTTTCCCTCCCCATCGCGGGAGGGAATTGAAGTGAGGGGGAAATAGACTGAGTCATTGCGAACGAAGTGAAGTAATCCCACAAGAGTGAATACAGATTGCTTAGACTGCCTGTGCGTGTTCGCACGCAGACAGGTCGTTTTACTCCTCGCAATGACAATTATGGGATTAGTGCAATAATTATTGCCCCTATAATTCGTTCCCACTGGCGTTGGCTTTCCCTCAATAGCAATGTTATTTGCTCTTGTAACTTACCACTTGATACTTGTAACTGGTATGTCCATACCTATCTACATTTGTGTATACAAAATGATTTGACATAATAAACAAATAATGTTATAAAATAACACAATTTTTTAAAGGAGTAATGTAATGAGAAAATATCTAAGTATTTCGTTGTTTTTTCTGTTTATGGTTGTAGTTTCTTTACAGGCGAGTAATCTGACTCAATATGAAAATATACGCAACAAAGATAATATATTAAACAATTCTTTAGAAAAAGGTTCCTCTTGGAACTGTGTTCTAATAGGATACTATTTAGGTTCTTCCTACAATAGCATTTATGTTAAAGACACATTAGCTTATAGCGCTGCTAGAAATGATGGTCTTCGCATTATAGATGTATCTAATCCTCAATATCCTATGGAAATAGGACATTATGATGCAACCGCAGCTTATGATGTTTATGTTAAAGACACATTAGCATATGTCTCCGGCGATGGTCTTCACATTATAAATGTATCTAATCCCACAAGTCCTACAGAGATTGGTTTCTATGATACGGAAAATTATGTTAATCGCATATATGTCAAGGACACAATTGCATATTTAGCTGCTGATTTGAATGGACTTCGCCTTATAAATGTATCAAATCCTGCAAATCCAGTAGAGATTGGATATTGTTTTTCGTATTATGGTCTTACTTACGATGTTAATGTTATAGACACACTTGCTTATGTCGCTGATAATCAAGGCGGCCTTCGCATTATAGATGTATCTAATCCTCAAAATCCGGTAGAAATAGGGTATTATAATACATTTGATCCTGATTCAGACGCTTGTTGTGCCCATCGTGTCTTTGTCAAAGATACATTAGCTTATGTAACATATGCATTATTAATGGGGACTAAGAGAGATAATGGTACTTTTCGAATAATTAATGTATCTAATCCTCAAAGTCCGGTAGAGATTGGATATTTACCCTATTGTGATGATGCCCTAGGTGTTTATGTTGAAGACACACTTGCTTATGTTTGTTATTATTCTAAACTTTCTATTATAGATGTATCTAATCCTCAAAGTCCGGTAGAAATAGGGTATTATTACCCAAGCAATAACTATGATGTATTTGATGTATATGTTAAGGACAAACTTGCTTATATCACTGGTGGAACTGGTGGAAATCTTTATATTATAAAATATAAAGAAGGGTCATCTGGGATAAAGAGCAGAACTAAAAACAATGAAGATAATATAAAAGTTGGCATTGAAAATTCAAGCATAAATATATTATACTCCATTAAAACAAATAAAAATGTGAATATTAATATATATAATATTACAGGACAGAAATTATATTGTAATAATAGCATAAAATCACCCGGGCAATATAGCGTCAGGTGGAATGGGAATACAGGTATATACTTTGTAAATATAGATATTGATAAATATAGATATACAAAGAAGGTAATAATAATAAAATAAAAGTAGATTAACATTAATAGGGTAGTATCAGCCACGAAAAAGAAAATAATCCTTTTTCTCCACATGTTCCTAACTTTGCATTTTCAACCTGCTTGAAAATGTAAAGTTAAGCTGAAGATGAAGTAATATAACAAGAAATTGGCAATATTTATTTCCAAAAAAAATGGATAAATATTTTATCTTATTTCACGAATTAGGGCATGATGCATCGTTCCCCTACAATTACACTAATTGAAAATTAATTACAAATGTGTCATCCTGGGCCCTGTGCTGAACTTGATTCAGTATTAATTCAGCATTGTTTCAGGATCTGGAGATTCTGTGTAGAGACGCAATATCTTGCGTCTCCTTAATATTTGGCATTTCTGTAATATCATATGTAAGGAAGAGAAATAAGGACGAATTCACAATTCACAATTTACAATTTAAATAAACTATGTTATATATAAGAAGAAACTGAATAAAGGAAATATATGAACTTAAACGAATTTAGAGGAAAATTTCAAGAATTGAGAAATAATGGTTTTGTTCCATCTCTTAGGAAAGGTCCCACTGGTATTGGATATACTTTCGAAAGTTTATTGGGTTTGGATGAAAACAATCTTGCTTTACCAGATATCGAAAATGTTGAAATAAAGGCTCATCGTGATAATTCAAATAGTATGATTACACTTTTTACATTTAATAGAAGGGTTTGGCAAATTGATCCATTAAAAGCTATTAGAGAATATGGGAGTTTTGATGTAAATGGTCGTTTAAGAATGTATTACACAATGTCCTTAACTCCAAATAGTGCTGGATTATTTTTGAATATAAACGAGAGAGAAATATCTATTCAACATATATCAGGGGAAGTAATTGCTACATGGCAATTGGAAGCACTTGCTGAAAGATTTATCCAAAAAATTCCTGCATTACTATTCATATCGGCTCAAACAGAAGAAAGAGCTGGTAGAGAATATTTTTATTTTTATCGAGCTCAATTAATGAAAGGGACTACTCCGGAATTACTTTCAGATTTATTTAACATAGGAGACCTATTAGTTAATTTAAGATTACATGATAAAGGAACAAGAGCAAGGAATCATGGAACAGGTTTTAGAACATACGAAGACAGACTTCCTTTACTTTTTAACAGGATAACGGACATATAAAATGGAATTATTAGAAAAACAACATATAAATACATCTTGGGATTTTAAAACTGCTAACACGAAAACATACACACATTGTTATCACAATTATCCGGCAATGATGATACCACAAATTGCAGAACGATTGATTGTTAAATATGGTAAAAACGCTAAAATACTTTTCGACCCTTACTGTGGAACAGGAACATCTCTCGTAGAAGCGATTTTAAAAAGTATAAATGCAATCGGAACAGACCTAAACCCGTTGGCACAGCTAATTGCAAAAACAAAAACAGCAAAGATAGAATTGAAAATTTTAGATTTATATTTAAATGAGTTTAATAATTTTTCATTCTCTCTGAATTTTGGTTTTAACAAGCCTAATATTGCTATTCCAAACTTTAAGAACATTGATTTTTGGTTTTCAAAAGAAACACAAAATAAATTAGCTATCATAAAACAGTTTATAGATAACATAAAGGATAATAATGTTAAAAATCTGTTTTATATAGCATTTAGTGAAACAGTAAGAGAAAGTAGTTTTACACGAAATAGTGAGTTTAAACTTTATAGAATACCAGAAAAACAAAGAGAAAAATTTAATCCTGATGTTTTTTCAATAATAACTTCAAAACTTGTAAGAAATAGGAAAGGTTTAGTAGATTATCTTAATAAAACAAAATATATTAATGCAAAAGCACAGATTTTTGGTTTTAACACTGTTGAAACTATTGGGAATATTCCTGAGAAATCTATCGATATTATTGTAACTTCTCCTCCTTATGGAGATAGTAGAACAACTGTTGCTTATGGACAATTTTCTCGTTTGTCAAATCAATGGCTCGGGATTGAAAACGCCAATCAAATTGACAATAAATTAATGGGTGGCAAAATAAGTAATATTAAGAAATTTGGAATTAATATAGTGGATGAAATAATAGAAAATATTACAATAAAGGATAATAAACGCGCAAGAGAAGTATATAGTTTCTACAAAGATTATTATAAATCAATAAATAATGTTTCGGCAACTTTAAAATGTGGTGGTTATGCATGTTATGTTGTAGGGAATCGCAAAGTAAAAGGAATAACTTTACCAACAGATAAAATTACAAGAGCATTTTTTGAAGCAAACGGTTTTGAATATAAAAATACTTTTATTAGGAATATACCGAATAAAAGAATGCCAAGTAAAAATAGTCCGACAAATGAAATTGGAAAAACTGAAACAACAATGAATAACGAATATATTGTAGTGATGAGAAAATATTAATTCTACTATATATTATTTTTAATAAAATACATTAAAAATCATTTCACCTTACATTTTTTTACTAAAACTCAAAATGCATGTGAATTTAATTGTTATACTGAAATTTTAATTGCAAAGAAGGATTCTGAACCAATGCTGGACCAAGTTTAGTATGACAGAAAAAGGAGGTGATAAAGGGCGAGGAAGATATTTTTGAAGTGTTTCATCAAAATGTTATAAAAATAGATTAGAAAACATATGAATATATCCAGATATAAAATTGCCAAATATTCTTATTATCAGCAAGTGTTTATAAAAAGTT